>Ga0126339_10000641_pt1 | contig 20362 bp, 13 predicted proteins | sample OrbTmetagenome_2_FD_92532 | JGI IMG/M metagenome (GOLD analysis project Ga0126339, IMG submission 92532) | Coral microbial communities from Petempiche,Puerto Morelos, Mexico - Orbicella T R C metagenome | ecosystem: Host-associated > Invertebrates > Cnidaria > Coral | place: Petempiche,Puerto...
GGGGCCATTTCACTGTCAGGGGCCATTTCTAATCATCCAGGACTGATAAAACTCTTGCAGTTTTACATGACGGCATTTTTCTCTTTAGTTCTAACGAAGCTTCACAGAAATAGGATTGGATTGACTGCGAGCCAGTTTTGACGCTAGTACTATTGGCGAAAGGCGGGTTGGCCTAATTGGTAGTATGTTAGATTCAGTGACCATGGGAAAACCAGTGTTAGAACAGTGTTTAGAGGTTGTTTAACTCGGTACGTTCTTGCTTGATTTCAACTCTAGTGTATTTTATATTTTAAGATGTAAACGAGTGTGAGCCCAAGCCTTGTAAGAACGGAGGGACGTGTATAAACACAGTGGGTAACTACGAGTGCAAATGTAAGCCGGGATACACTGGGAAACACTGCGACCAAGGTAAGTCAACCAACCATCATGATGTCAAATAATGAAAGTGAAGAATGATCATCGCAGTAAATTTTCCAATTTAACCTGGAATGGAATCGAATGGGCCATCATGTCAAATAATGTTATGAAAATTTACTTCACTTTCAAGAGCCATTTCTAATAATTCATGACTGTTACAAATCTTACAGTTTACCATCAATTTAACGGCATTTTACTTTGCGTTGTTACCTGATTTTAAATTTGTTTTATTACTTGTTTTTCGAGATGTAAACGAGTGTGAGTCCAAACCTTGTAAGAACGGAGGGACGTGTACAAACACATTGGGTAACTACGAGTGCAAATGTAAGCCAGGATACACTGGAAAACACTGTGACCAAGGTAATCTTTCCGATACTTAGTTAATTAGTGTTGTGGCCCTTACGACATGCCATGTGCTCGCAGTCATGTTGTTCGATTAAACGTGTTGTTGTTGTTGCGTTCAGTTCTGTCTTGTATTTGCCTATCTAGCTAACACTACAAGCGTTACAGGTTGTTGTGCTAACTCAGTTCAGCTAAGTTGCGTTTTGCGTATTGTGTTTCGTTGTGTTGAGTTTTGTTTTGTCGTGTTGTGTTTTGCTGAGTTCTGTTTTGTTGTTTTGTGACGCTGTTCGGCACGGGATATCTAGATCTATGGTTATCCATTTCATGTGAGCGAGCTTTTAGCCTAGCATTATTATTACACTGACATTCATGCTCAGCCTTAGATCCATGTCAGAGCAACCCTTGTCAACATGGAGGAACCTGCAGGAAAAAAGGAAATGGCTTCATCTGTAAATGTGTTAAAGGCTTCAGTGGTAAACGCTGTGAAAACGGTAAGAGATTATAAGTTTATTTCTCGTATCAAGTACAACAAGCTTAACTATTGCTATTGCTATTGCTTACCTGATCAGCATCAGGTTTTCTCTGTATGACGTGGATGTCGCTTCTGATCATAACGCCTCTTTGCCTTGTTCCTGTATGGCTTTCTTCCAGACCTTCACGGTCAATTGATTTCGGTGACGTATCCGAGACCAACTGCCTGCAGTCACACTTTTCGCCTGGGACCACGTGACCCGAAACGCTTGACCGAGGCCTAGGAACTAGGCAACGAGAAGCTTACATTCAATAACTGAAGCGATACTCGAGAAAGTTTTGTTTGTTGGTTTACGATATGCAGCTACATATGCAGGATACGAGCTCACGGGGAAGTGTACCGTTAGGGGAAATGAACTTTAACCACAGCGCTAAGGGATTAAGGCAAGCAAGTCAACATAATCTTTAATGACAGGGGTCCCCAACCCCTTTATGTCTTATCTATGAAAAGCACATAGAGAATGCTCGTTCCTTTTTACTGCAGATGTTAACGAGTGTCAGAAGAGTCCATGTCGAAATGGAGGCACGTGTGTGAATTATGTGGGCAGCTTTCACTGCCTGTGTCGCCCAGGATTTCAAGGGAAACTTTGTAAACAAGGTAACCATGGTAACTGATTATTCCTTCGATTTATCTAGGACGGGATGACGTCGCGGGAAACTAGGAAACCATTTTAACAAAACGTCAAGAGTTTTAACTCTCTTGGCATAATATCGTTCACAAGCTTTTCATTTTTCTGGTTTAAATCTCCACGGGCTTTAAGCACATTTTAATTTCTAAAAAAGTAGAAGCATGTTCAAAATGAGCGAAAGATCTGTCTTTGACCATGTGCTCTGACAAGACTTCACCCCTTCTAATTTGCTCTAGCCTCACTAAAGCACTAATCGACTTCTCGATATATTTCCCACCGGCAGATGTTAATGAGTGTTTTCCATATAGCCCGTGTAAAAACGGAGCTCGTTGCGTGAACAGACATGGCGGATTTAAATGCTTGTGTCCTGCAGGCTTCACGGGAATGCTGTGTGATCAAGGTATAGTACATTCTCTGAGACGCAAGAGCATTTAATCTGCTGGCGAGACCAAAGCCGGTATTTTTCCAGTTTCTCACGCTGATTTCTTCAATGCAATTAGGTCTCAGAGGATGGGTTTAATCAGTGGTTAATCACTAGAATGCATGCCACATTCATGTCATCCATTTATCATTTCTTAGAATTTCACAAAAATTGATTTGAGCGCTAACTGGGTTAAGATTTAGGCTTATATTTTGCCATTCTATGGTATATTTTGATTTGATTACACCTGCTAAGGGGAGGGCCATTTTATAGTGAACGTACCAAAACGGAACTGGAGAAAAGTGTCTGCATTCGTTTAGAAGAGTCCGCTTGAGGTAAGCCACACATTCCGAAAAGCACCATGCAGCGCGCGATTGTATGCTTTAGGGGAGTGGGAGTGTACACTTAGGGAACCGGCAGGTGAAGGCGGTTAGTAAGAGCGTTGCGCTAAACAATAAAAGACATAACACTTTTCAACGTCTTGTCAGAAATCTGAAAGACAGACGGAGAATGCTCGTTTTCTTTTTTGCTGCAGATGTTAACGAGTGTCAAAAGAGTCCATGTCGCAATGGAGGCACGTGTGTGAACAAGATGGGCAGCTTTCACTGCCTGTGTCGTCCAGGATTCGAAGGGAAACTTTGTGAACAAGGTAACCTGATCACATAACTTTAAACAGCACTCTTAAACTTTAAGAGCAAGGAAAGAACTGATAAACACTGAAAACAAGGGGCAGTTTTAACACTATCATCTTCTTCTCTTCCACGAGGGCTTAACAAGAGTCGAAACATTTTTAAAAATATTTCCGCACATCATTTGCTCACAGAGGAGCTAACGTTCGAAATCTCACTTTTCTCACCGCGTTTCTGCGACCGAAGGAAAGCAAGAACTTACGCAGAAAAAATGCTGGAGCATATTCTCGGGAGCATATTTCAAATAATATTTCTAATACTATGGCTGGAAAAATAGTTTAGGATTCAGCTTAGTGAAGTGAAAATACAGTCACTGTCTTCAATATCTGACAAAAGCGGTAATCAATTTTCACTCGCAACATAAACATTTAGAGAGAGCAATTTGCACTTGAGTTAAGTAAGTTCAGTGACTTTGACACTCTTTCTCATTTTGACGTCAACGTAACATTTTCGCTACCTTGCTTTACTGTTGGTTAGCTAGAAAGCTTCTGCCGTTCTTTCGGCCAAGCTTCCTGGCTTGTCGTGATTTCAGTATTAAAGAGAGGGTTTCACGGTTCGGCGCATGTCTCTAAATCAAAACACTTTTGTTCGCTTCTTGTCAATGTTATCGCTTTAAAACCCCCACTCAGATGTAGTTCAGTAATCACATGCAATAGTTAGTCATGGCAGAATGACGGATGACTAAAATTCTCAGAAGATTTCAGTGGATTTTACCGACGCTGTCGACCGTTGAATTTAGTGTTGACCCGTACGATTTATTCTACGGTTGATGAATTACGGCTATTAGGTACCTTGCTTACGATTGGTTCATAAACAAAATGAAAACTGGACCTGTGCCAAAAAGCGTGCACAGGCGAATAAATAATACAGACATGCGCCGAACTGTGAATCCCTCCCTTTAGACCAAGAATTCAACGTTGAATCATGATCATTCAAACTGATCTACTTGTCGATTTTCTACAGATGTTAATGAGTGTCTTCCATATAACCCTTGTAAAAATGGAGCTCGTTGTGTGAACAAGTATGGCGTATTTAAATGCCTGTGTCCTGCAGGCATAACAGGAATGCTCTGTGATTTAGGTATAGTATATCCTCGGCATAAAAGAACAGTAAATCCCTGGCAAGATGAAGTAAACCGGGCAAAATTGGCGCGACGAAAGTTGACAATATTTTTCTCGGTTTGCTGTCTCACCATGGCTCATTATAAACTATTCTCGAGTCTTCGACGATATTAAAATTCAGTATAAATCTACTCGCGTTCTATCACGAATGCCGTTCTCTGGTTGGCTACGCCACCCACTATCTATTCTGTGATAGACAGTGAGTAGCGTAGCACTAGTGTACCCTTGTTAACAAAATGACGGCCGCTTCTTTGTGTTTTCGAAGTGTCTATGAAGAGGATTCAAATGACATTTTGAACGCCTAGTAGATTTATTCTAAAATAATTAGATTATTAGCTCTCGATTTCTATGCGTGGTAGTTGACGAGGGCGCAGCCCGAGTCAACTATCACGCGATAGAAATCGAGAGCGAATAATTGTTAATTATTAAATAGTCCAAGTAGTACTATATTTATGTTACATTCATGTTATCCAGAATGAACCCAACTTAAAATTAACCAGTAACAGCCGGGAAGCTTAATACAAGAAAGTACGAGATAAGGATGCAAAGCGTGTCCAATGTGTTTTTCCATGTCACGAATTGTAGTAAACTGCCAGTAAACCATCTCAAAGCATCTCTGTAACCAGCAGCCTGAAAATGAAAGATTTTTTTTCGGTAGGGTCGGATGACTGAGTATTCTCGAACCAGCTATGGCATGGATTTTAACAAAATCTTTTATTTCTGATACTGTAACGGAGTTACAGAACTGTAGTAATAATAAAACAACTCAATGGAACGTCCTTGTTTTTTTTTTTGTCCCCGCAGATGTGAACGAGTGCCAGCAGCCTTTGTGTAAAAATGGCGCCACATGTGTCAATACCCAAGGAAGTTTTCACTGCAAATGTAAGAGTGGGTACAGTGGAAAGTATTGCGATAAAGGTAGGCTGTTACGTAAATATATCAAACACGAAAGACCGAGTTTCACCACATTTCCAAACACCGAGAACAGAGTTGGAAATACGACGCGCAGCGAAGTATTTTTGAGAACTTCGAGGTGTTTGGTCAAACACGGTCTTGAGTGCTGTTGACGTAATGATGGAGCTAAGATAATTTACATTTTGATGATCAAAGTAAACAAGTTGTTTTCTTTGTTCGTCGCGGAATATTCCAAAAGAAATAGAAAACATCTTCTCTATGTTCCTTTCGAGTTTCAGTATAAGTCTACTAGCGTTCTATTACGAATGCCGTTCTTTGATTGGCAGCGCTCCTCACGATCAATTCTGTTGTAGATAGTGAGTAGTGTAGCAATATGTGGTTGTGAACAAAGTGACGGCCACTTCGTTGCGTTTTCGAAGTGTCTGTGAAGAGGATTTAGATAAAGTTTTGAAGACTGGTAGATTTATACTAAAACAATTACATTATTCGCTCGCGATTTCTATGCGTGATAGCTGACTCGGGCGGCGCTCTCGCCAGCTATCGCGCGATAGAAATCTCGAGCTCAGATTTTAATTGTTAAACAGAAACACGAGTGGAAGTTTGGGAAAACTGGAAAAAGCTGTGAAATCACTCACTTGTCAGCTCGTGTTACTACAGCATTTCTCGTACTCCCAAACTTCCACTCGTGTTTCTATTAAACAATTAGATTGTGAGCTCGAGATTTCTATCACGTGATAAACGCATAGAAATCGAGAGCAAATAATCTAATTGTTTTAGTAAAAATCTACTAGTCGTTCAAACCTTTATCTAAATCCTCTTCACAGGCACTTCGAAAACGCAAAGAAGCGGCCGTTACGTATTTTGATAACAACCGCATATTCTAGACTACTCACTATCTACAACAGGAGAATAGATAGTGTGTAGCGTGGCCAATCAACAAACGGTATTCGTGATAGAACGCTCGTAGATTTACAATAAAGCTCGTTATAGTTCACCACTAAATTTTCTCCGATTCTGATTGGTTTAAATTTATCACGTGACGCGATAGTGTTCGTCCGCGGAGAGACACTATCAGCCCATAGTGCCCGTCCGTGGAAAATACCCGGATGGATAATACTCGTCCGTGAAAACTTTTCTGTAAACAAGCGGGCTTGTAGAAAATAAACAATTGAAATTGTACTAGAGGGTTTTTGTCTGTTGTCTTCTTCAAATTTTACATTTGGCTTTCACGGCTAACATCTCAAAAAGTTGAAAATAATTCAATATGATTTTTGAATTGAATTTTTGAACCGCGGAAGAAAATTTAGTGGCGAACAATAAAGACAATAGACAAGAGATCTGGGAACGAGATTAGACAATAGAGTGTTACTGTCTCGGAACTATCGGTCTGATAGTTGCCCGTGGGAAATTTGATGTTCTTAAAACTAACATATTTGTTTTGAGAACATCAAATTTCCGAGGGGCAACTATCATACCGATAGTTCCGAGACATAAACACGCTATTGTCTAATCTCGTAAAATTTTTCAACACGGTACAAATATTGGAAAGCGCGCGCACGCTCATGGTGTGTTATGGATCTGTGTTCTGTTCACCAGGTGACTGCTCCAACCCTGCTGGCCGATATGACCTGGGTATAATTATTGATGGCAGCGGAAGTGTTGGTAACTATGGATTCGCACAAACCAAGATGTTCCTCTTACAACTCATTAACCAGTTCAAGGTCGGAGCTGATACAACACGTTTTGGAGTAATTATATACAGTGACTTTCCAGAGTTAATCATCAGATTCTCTGACCCGATGTACTACCTCCCGATCCGGCTGAAACTGAGGATCCTGGGACTAGAGTTCCCGGATGGAGAGACGAGAACCGATAAGGCCCTGAAAATGGCGGGAACAAATTTATACGCGGCTAGTCAGTGCAGGGACCAAGTTCCACATGTGCTAGTGGTAATCACAGACGGCGACACTGCACAAGGCAGTGAGACTTACAAAAAAGTTCTGAAACCTCTCAAGGTCAGTACAAAACAAAGCAACACAAAACTGTTGCCGGTTATGAACTGATTATCGGAAATTTAATGCCTATATTTGCTTTTGGCTGAAAACAAATCGCCATGGTGTAAAGTGTGTTGTAAACGTGACGCGTTGGGATACTGGACTGCTCTTCGAAATTATTTGCGAAAAAGCTAGTAAATTGTAGAAGAAGGGATGTTGTGCGCGTGGCCCAAATGTTCATTTTTACCCTGAAATGTAGGCACGGATCGAAACAATGAGCGCCGAAGTCGAAAGCTTCTAGAGGGCCCGGGGCCACGCTTACCCAGCGAAATTTTTGGGATGTTAACTCCTTAAGTGCCCCTTCCTGCGTTTCCGAGTCATGCTGAAAAATCTGACCGATTTACGTAAAGAAAAGAAAACCGGTATGTTCCCGTGCCTGAAAAGATTCAACGTTTTTGTTAAGCTTAAGTCACCTTTAAACGTCAATTTGAAGTCTTGGCAAGTAGTTTGTGGTTATTTTGTGGAAGCTTGAAATAGAACACCCTGAGCATTTCTTGAAAACAATATCTCCTAGTTGAGCATCTTAATTATTCACGTAACTAATTTGACAAAACTGATCTGACTGTATCTGAGTGACTGTGTTGTTCTCATATGTTAGGATCGCAGAGTGAGCGTCATAGCTGTTGGAGTTGGAAGTGAAGTAAGCACGGACGAGCTAAAAGAGATCGCCATGGGAAGAGGTGACCGCGTCTTACGAGTTACAACGATAAATGAGCTCGACAGCAGCAAACTCGCTGACATGATTAAAAGTATTTGTTAAACAATCAAGGGATTCTTGGTTCACAGAACGGTTATTGAAACGTATAAGACAAAACGTATTCTAAAGGGAAACAAACCTCAATGCTAAATGAAATGGGACACGAGGTGTATTGTGTAACTTGTTTTCCACGAGACGATAACTGGATTTACCAGATACTACTTTACTGGAAGTATCGTAGCTAATCATTGATAAAAAAAAAGTCAAGTAAGACTTGGGTTAACTAAATGGGTTGTAAACACAATAAATAAACGATGTTTGCTGTTTACATTCGTTCATTAAGAACTAGTCAGAAACACAAGGGCATTCGTTCCTTTTGGAAATATTCTCTATCCACTTTCGTCCAAACAGTCTTGTCATGTTGAGATCGAGGTTAACGTGTGATTGTTCTTGTATGCGTAGTGCACCTGACACCAGACAGTCAATCAATCCAGTTTCTCGAGTCTTCGTTCCATTTCTCTCGGGAGCCCCGTTGCAGGCTCGATTTTGACTGGTTATAAAAACAATGGAAATATGTGGAAGTACGACACCAGTAACTTCTGAGGCTCCGAACAATTTCACGACCGCTCAGTTCGCTCACTTGTTTTGCATTCTTCTTTGTGTTCTTCCCCGCGATTTTCGTACAAAAGAGACTGCTCGCAGTCTACCAGTGACTCGATTGGGCCATGTGTTTGTCAGCTAGGCATAAGCAAGTCAACCAGAGGTCTGATACTTTCTGACTTCTCATCAGAACTTTCCAGGGTCGCTCGTTTCCCGACCGCTAGTGAAGGGGAACGAAGATCGTGGGTACTAGGTTGGCAGCTGAAGCCTGGTAGTCAAAGTGTTTTGCAAACGATTTTGAGCTTGCTCAGCAGCACACAGCCATTTCTTTAAGGGACGGTAGTCGATAGTTTTAGTTTAAAATTCTCATATTTAATGCACTTGAATTCTTCGAAATACGATTTACAATCTCGCAAGAACAAATAGTATTTACAGAACAGGCCAGGATGAAATTTAAAACAAGAGAACAAGACTTTTAGACAAGATTGGTAAAAATGTTGTATGTGACATTTTTCAAGCACTCCACACAAAAATGGTTAAAAGGAAGAAAAAAACGCAATTTTATCATCCTTGAAACCAATAGATTATGATCATAATCTCTTGTCGAGCATAGGAAAATATACCAACCAAAAATTATTTTTCCAAGTGAAATTGTACCTTTCGTCAATTGTTCGGTATCAGGCTATGCCATATACTAACGTTTAGCTTGGACTTACAGTGTAAGCTTCTATAGCTGTCCTTTCATCTCACTACTACGGATACAAATTGTCACAATAAATATCTTCTCGAAATATATATTAAACATTTAAAAGGACGCCGCTCTCATGCTAAACAGTCTTTAATTAACGAACTGAAAGCTGACTGACACATGTCAAACACTGATTCATCAGACAGATAGACTCGATGAATTGACAGCTGTCAATTAATCATCAGTGAAGGTTTAACAGTTGCTGAATTGGCATCTATCAATCAATCATCGATGAAGGTCGAACAGTTGCTGAATTGGCATCTGTCAATCAATCATTAATGGCGGTTGGACACTCGGTGGACTGACATCTGTCTTGTGGGTGAAGGAGGAATACGTGATGGTGGTGGAGGAGAGACTGGGGCAGGTAGGGCCAGGATTGTGTTGTCAAACGTCACCTAAGAAGAACAATAATGCGATGTTTTACATTAAAAGATCATGATTGCTTTTAGACTAAATGCATGCGGGATAAAGTAATCGTCAACGAGAACCCATTCTCAGGAGTGTACAAGAATATCTTAAGGTTTGGCACTGCTCCTTTTTTAGCTTGCCTTTAAATTCTCCTACAAAATATAGTAACTATTGAAATAAATACAAAATATTTCACGCAACTAGGCCACGTTTAAATGAGGGGCTATCTGTGATTCGTGACGACCAAACAAAGGACGCAAAGAACATTAGAGGTGAACTTTTCCCGTTCTGCAGTAAAAATCTGTGCACTCTTGAATGATGGATAACTGTCAAAATCTACTCACGCTGTTCCTCGTCACCGGTCCCCCACCAGGTATTACTGTACCACCAGACTGTCTGTTCAAACGAGACCACGTGGCCTTCAGTTCCTGACGATGCTGACGATCTAACGTGAAAAAACTGTTCATAAGACCGCGCAACGTATTCAAGCCAATCAGCGTTAAGATGTGCAGGTGCAAAGGTGCAAAGTAAAAAATAATCGCGATTTCACGTGTGCCACTTTTCCCACGCTTGACGCTCATTGCAAGTTTTCCCGCGCTTGGCATCGGTTAAGCGGTTATGACTTTTCCCGCGCTTATGTCCGGCTACACGTTCGTTTCCCGCGTTTTGCACCGGTTACAGGTCTTCCCGCACTCGGCACCGGTTATGTTTAACTCAAGTTCAAGGATTTATTTGTTGTTCGTGAGCGCAATGTTTAGATCTGTGATAACTAGCGATTAGGGTTATTTTCGGAACGAGAAACAAACTGGTTCACCACTGTTAGACATCAGTCTCACCTCTTGCTCGTAGGAATCCTTCGCCACAGCTCACGCAAACATACTGATCTCTTTTTATGTCACCAAAATGTGTTATCTGGAAATACAGTCAAATTTACGAAACAAATGAAGAAGGTGGTCTATACCAGCTTATTTAAAAAAGGAACATTAAATTTCCAAGATAAGTAAAGGGAAAGAAAGAGAAGGCAAGGAAAAGGCAGCGAAGCCATTATAAATCTAAGTAGTTGAACAATAAATAAAACAATGATATTTCTACACCGCATGCGTTCATGGAAATTTAGAGTGTAAGTCCTTCGTTCAAGCCAAAGAGGGCTAAGTTATAAGAGGGCTAAGTTTTTTTTTGCAAAGAAAGAAAGAAAGAAAAGAGACAAACTCATGTGCAAACCTCATATCCATCCAGTTGAAAGAGTCTTCTAGCAGCGCTACTCAGGTCCAAACGAGCGGTGCACGCATTCAATAACTAAAGATTAAAACAAAACATCCAGTCACGTTGACTATTAAAGAACACGCTAAACAAAATCTGAAGTAACGTAGTATATCACAAACCTCTTCCATAGATGCTCCAAACACAACTACAGCTCGTTCTTTAGTTTCGCCATTCGGAACCGCCTTCACTCTAACCTGTAGTTTTGTTCAAATAAAATATGAGTTGTGGCACCTTAGAATTCCATGTTACGCATCAGAGAATAAACGTTAGCAAATTTTAAATCTTGTGGAGCATAAAATGTAGTTGTAGGTATCACACCAATGATCTATCATTAGCCAGCAAGTTATTTTAACAGCTTTAAGGGATTATAACTCCAATTCGAACTCGTTGACACCCAAATTAGTGAGTAATGGTTAACAGGTTGCTTTAAGTAAATAAACGCCCTCCGATGGTTGATTAAAGAAACTGGACCCGGATTTTGCGAAGTGAGCGTCAGATCACATGTAGTTTGTACAAACGAGGGGCAATACAAGAGAATTACTAATGTAGAAAGGCGTTTATTTTCAACGATAACAACGATTTACTCAAGATAGTGCTACCAAATTATGTAAGCGTACCGTTTTTGGCTTTAGGTAAAGTCGCTGTGTGGATTCCTTCGCAGTTTTGCATAACGCGGCTTCACCTTGATTTTGCTGTGATTTTACTCCCTGGAGATGACTCTGGGGATTAAAATAAAACCAATGAAAACTGATTTACTAACTTCAAGGTCTTCCTGAATCGCAACGAGTTTTCTTAAAAAAAGTAACGCAACCGTAACCATTGTGTTCCGATGATGAGCTCCTGGTGACAAGTAGTAAGGTGTGTTTAAAGAGAAGAGTTATCAGAGAAAGAGGAGTCAATTGAAACGAAGATTCAATTTTTCGAACATAGAGAACATGAGAAGGAAACTTCTCCACATTGATCAAAATGGAATGCACTTGAATGTAGTGAGGTCAGGGGAGAAGGGTTTAGCATGAAAGTATTGTACCTTAAGTTCATTAATGGCCTCTTCCTTCTTCTCCTCAGCCCTGGTAGGTTCATGCCATGCAGTTGTCAACCCCACCCCCCTAGGGGAGGACGGAGGACTCCTTCCATTGATTCGACGTCCTACCAAATAAGAACAAAGAGTTAATAAAGTGGGTGTGGCAACAGAGTACAAGGAGAGACCGTGACGGTTACATATAGTATGAACCTCTGCAACACGTTTTAGCCAAACCACGTCAAAAATAAAGCAATACGCTTCCTGGATAGCCTGCGAGAGCACCCAGTTTTCGGCTCTTGTTTTGCGTGAGACAAGAGCCGAAACAACCGGACGCTCTCACAGGCTATTCCTGAGAGACATGTTAAAAATCATTCAAACTGAAGGAAACGGCACAATGGGAGAAAAAATAGCAATGGAATTTCCGCAACATTTTCATGGTGGAGTCAATCGAAATACAACTCCTCAAGTTCATTTACCTTGCATGTGCCTCAGCACATGTTTTTCCTGGTCAAGATATGCTTGTACCCAGGTTCTCTCCTCTCTGTGCTTCATGGATAACAGGTACTGTTTATCAGCCTCTACACGAATCAAAAATTATCAAAAACGATAGCAGTACAACTTATATTGGAATAACAGAAACTTAAGGACAAAACATTTAATGACGATCCCAAAATTTCCTTCTGTCGTATCTTTCTTAGGCGAACATCTAGAGACGAAGGAAAAAAACTAACTGTTTCCCTAATAGCCCGTCATTTATTGCTTACTGTATGCATAGCAACTAGCAGCCGTTTAAGGGGATGCTCAATGTCGCTGTTCCTTATTATTTCCAATTCATCACATTGAAGTGTCTTGGACTACTCCGTTTGCGAGGCTAACAGGATTTTGCGCGCGAGTGTTACACGCGACTGTTACACGCTACTGTTGCACGCGAGTGTTGCGCGCGAGTGCTGCATGCGATTGTTGCAAACGAATGTTGTGTTTCACGCAAGCGGCAAAGTCTCAAGGGAACATTTAATACCAAGCATCAACCAATCGCAGACGCAGCAAGGATTTCTTTAGATCTACGTCATCAGCATGGAATGTTTCTGACCGACTGTTGAACGTCTGTCTTGCGGTTTACAAAGGATACAGCAACACAGGCTAAGACCTACCTTCCAGAGGAACAAACGGTTCACCACAGGACACCCAAACATCGATAGGCCAGCGAGCGTCCCACCTGGGGAGACCCTGCAGCTCCTTATTGCTTATGACAGGCACGGAGCCAGTCCGTCCGTCACTCACACGATACGTGACATTCCCAGAAGACTGATCATCGTCTGAGGTGTTCAACTCGTTAAATGCCTCGGTTTCTAGCAGCTCCATTTCTCGTTGTTCTGCTGCACTCGACGTTGAACCTTTAGATCTGGAAAATGGCCGGTTTTCTGCTTCAACGACGTCGACTGCATGACCATTACGCACAACTCGTTCTTCGGGGATCTAAAGAAAAACAAAACTTTGAAAAAAAAAACTTTTCTGCCGCAAGAAAACTGAATTGACTCGGGTAGCAGCCCTGATTATTCTGTTGAGGCCTAGTCGTTAAACAAAACACACACAATGGTTGTCAAATGGTATAACATTTGCCTTTGGATCAACCAACATTTGTTCGTGACAAATTAACTGAGCATAAATGAAATGCACAGCGAGCCTTCCCTAACAACAAAATCATTTTCAGTGGATACACAATTTGCGTTTGGACCAACACAATAGCAATGAAAATCTTCCTTAATGACACATTCCAACTCTGTGGATACAGGGGGAACCAGTCAAACTGACCGTAAAAGGGCGGGGGGGGGGGGGTGGGTCCACTGAACCCAAAAATTAATGAAGGTTACTTTATTTAATAGCCGTCGCATTATAAAAGACAGGATGTGCTCAATTTGAAGAATAAACTTTAACAAATAACTGTTTAAATACAAGAGGGGGACGATAGCGCTAACCTGGTCAGGGCCGCTATCAGAGTTGACCTCATTTTGTTGCGTCTCCATGTTATTTTTCGGCTCTGCGGTTGTAACATACGGTCTAACAAGCTGTTGTACATCAGTGATTAACTCTCCACGGAGTGTGTACAGACGCCGGGCGGCTGACGCTAACCCAAGCCTTACTGTGCACTGATCAAGCAACTAAGAAACAAGATTAAAAGTGTACGTAAAATATACACTTTTGGAAAGTGTAACAACAGTGAAATAGGAATTCTGTTACATGCCTCGATAGGAGAAAGCACAACTCCCTCATACATTTTGTTTTTCAATTGTTTGTCCTTGAACGCTTTCAAGATATTTCTAAGACAAGTTCATATAATTTATGTTTCTACCTCCGTTCATAAAAGCGTCTTTCGTACATAATACTTTTCATTTATTATCTCAGAGTACAACTGTTGCCGACAGATGATCCAATCCAATACATACCGCATGAATGCTGGAGCCAATAATGATCTCTCCATGACCTCTGCTGCCTTCTCCGTTCTTAAAGGCCCTTATTCTAACAGCAGGGACACTCTGAGCCATGTGCAGCTCACGAGTGATGGTCCGTACACTGCCTTCATTCCTGAGCCTCTCCAGCTGATGTTCCCACAAGTCTAACGTGGCTTCAGCTTCAAGTGTTGACAGATCCACCTGTGATACGACAAATAAGCAACACAGCGGTCAATCGCAAAAAAAAAATCAGTTGCACCTCCGGTTTTCGTTGCCTAAAATTTTGTAAGAGTTTGAAACATTTACGCACAAGCGTTGGTAATAAAAACCTAACTGTTGCAACAAATACTGAAAAAGCCCAATAACAGGCAAATTCTAAAGCTGGTGGATAGCAACAGTCTATTTGAAATAAGAAGCTCAACTTTTCAGAAAATGTCTTTAGTTGTGGCACCAGGTAAATAATTTCACAAATTTGAAACATCCAGTAGATGTCAGTGCGTGTACCAAATATTTTGCGTTAATTCACAGAAGTTTACAGGCTGGGATGTCTGTGACGTACCTTGCTGTTCAGGCACTTGAAAGAACTACTCAGCCTCAGGCCTTGCTCTTGAGCTGGAAAGTAGTTCACAAATAGTTACTTAATGCTGCACATTTTGTCAGTGAACATGCAGAGTGACATAACACTAAATGGTGTTCCTAACGCAAGGTGTTTGCAATAAATTTCCGACTTATTGAGCTCTGCAATGGTGCAATTTGTTCAGCCATACTCAATCAGGCAGAAAAAAACAACTACATTTAATCCGTGTCATGAATAGCGAGGGTTAGAGAGAAAAACCTTATATCTTGCACTACAAGTTCTGAAAGGTTTTAGTATCCTCGATTTGTAGACATTCTTTTCCACAATAGAGTATATCGTATGCACATGATATTTAGTGGAGATCTTACTTAGTAGAAGTGATTATATACCTGTTCCTAAAGCACAAGCAAAGCCTGTATGATACTGATGAAGTCGCTGTAGTTTATGTCTTCCTCGGGATGATTTTCCACAAGCTTCACACAGGTAAGTCTCTTTAGATGTACCAGCCATGTAGACATAACCCTGACGATAAAAGTAGACTAGATTATTCCTATTTTACATTGCAAGTTATGAAATTAATAAGTTCAAATGACAAAAGCTATATTTTATAGAAGTATCTGCGCGGGAAAATTTTTCAAGAGTGGAATAAATTGTTAATGAACTCAAAGTACAGGATAACAAGAGTTTTTACGGCAATCCAAGCTACAACTAAAAACCCGTTCTCAGGATTTTAATGTTTGCCACAAGTTAATCATCCCCTTCTCCTAATGATTTCTGTGATTAGTTGTCGGTCTACAGGTCTACAAGACCAAAACTTGGAATCTAGCGCCGGGAATTTCTCGAGGTCCCAGAATCATGATAAAATAGACGACAATGTTTAATGTCAGCATTACCTGCTTGTTGACGTTTGCTTTTGATATGCTATTTACTTACTGGTTGAGGAACTTGTTGGGGTCCCAGCACAGCAAATGTACACACGTTAGATTTGTTGGCAGCAGTAATTTCTGCAAACATAACATCACCTTCAGTTTTTAGCTTTTCTCATACAAAAATATTTTAAGGTATTTCTTTTGAGTTAGGCTCCGTCCACACTACGCCGGAGAAATTTAAAAACGCAACAATCACCGGTCATTTTGGATTTGTGTTTGAGGGAAACTCAGGCTGGGAAATCATATGATTATCGTAACATCAACGTTTTCGAAAAGCTCCGTTTTCAAAATGTTTTCCGTCTACACTAAAACGCAAAGCCGGCGTTTTCAAATTCCTCCGTTTTGAAGAGTGTTTTCGGAAAGTTCCGTTTTCGTGACAGATTAGAGTGGATGGTAGGCCTAACTGTAGAAGTAAAGCTGCGTTTTCAAATTTCTCCGGCGTAGTTTCAAGTTTGCAAGCGGCATAAAACTTCATACATCAAGACATTGGTTAACCAACTGCGAAGTAAAAAAGTCATACCTCTGTTTGTGGTGTCTGCAGAGAAAGCCTCAATAAAGCAAGTGATGGGATCATATCTCCACAACTGACTGGAGTTACCATTTGCACAAGCCTTACGGTGAGCCACAATTACCGCTGCGCCTTCAAAGCCCTGCGCTGGGGTGTAGTCCAGGGAGAATGGATCATTCCCCAGGGGAGGGGTGGTGACTGTTAGTACAAGCTGCTGGTTTGAACGCTGGTATATGAAACTAAAATAATCCACAAAAAAAAACGTCTGTTAGCTTTATGTGAAATCTATGATACGAAATTGAACGAGCTTTTGTCAAGAGAAGTGCATCGTCACAACAAAGTGGTTCCAGACGGGGTGGGCGGCGGCCCCACTGTAGTTGTTAAGAGAAGATTAGTTTACCATCTACAAAATTAAATACTTTTCTGAAGCAAAGAACAGATTGGCGTCTTCAGAGTTTACAAAGAACAATTTTCTTTACGTCCACACTAGCTAAAAAAACTTACCCATCTTCAGCAATGACCCATCTTTGACTAAAATCCTCCAGCTTCTTCTTACAAAGCACAACTTCAGCTTTTCCCTTCCCAAACACACAACAAGAAAAGATTTAGCAACAGCTTCATCGTGTACCAGTTCTTTTTCCTTCAGAGATAGTTAATGTAACATTTCAGTAACTTAGCAGCCAAGCTATGTCGGCTTAAAAACTTTTTTTTCACACGAGTCAGCGAGATCTCTAAGCTAGTGAATCTCCTTTCTTTCTCTTTCTATCTCCTTTCTCTGTTTCACTCTCAAGCTCTATGTTAGTTCTATAAATCTGGTGGCTGGGCATATCAGGGAAATGTCTCCTAATTCCGGCCTCAAGAGTCCTCATGGGCCCGATGAGGATGAGTGTGAGTGTCTCCTAATTGATTACTTCCTTTATTCTCAGCACCAATCTGCTTGTCAATGTATGGACAAAGTAAGGAGAAATAAGATGCTGATCACTGTGGAGTATACCTCATTAGAAGCGTCATTGAGTCCTAGCACCAGAGACGTGCCTTTCAAGCTGATGAAGCCGTCGTTATTCAGAGACCACTTCTGCTTCTGGCATGGATCAGCTGGCTTAGCATCTTGGGTCTTGAGAACCTGGCGTCTATGGAGAATTGTGCATATTGTATTCAAACAATCCTGACAAAACAGGAGGTCTAGTTCAACACTAGCGACATAACGGCATAAACATAACGATATATGAAGGACATTGTGTCTTTGTGATTGAAGTGTGAACATGCTGGCATAATGACATAATAGCAGCATAAGAGCATGAACATACCAACATCATGCCGACATGAGCAAAAAAAAACTGATCTTTTCCGATTATGTGGTTTATGTCGTCACGTCGCGAGTGTGAACCAGGTCTAACTTTACAAATCAAAATGTCATCTTGTCTGATTGTTCGGCTCTCTGCTATTATCAGACTGCTGACTTACAGGGTCCTCGACAGCAGCTGAAAAATGTCTAGTATGCCTGGCAACTGTCGCTGGTTAAAGATGGCCGTCAGCTCAAAGCAACTTAGTTTGAATTTACCAAACGAAAACATAACAGGAGCTGAGCGATTGTAAAATTATTTGGGTCTACGTTTGTTATGCAGTCGACATCTTCTTAAAGCTTAAAAACATCTCTAGAGTTAAACTAAGTGATTAAAAGATGACAGAGTTATCTATTTCGCTTTATTGGAGGCTTTCGTCTGGTTGTATTTTATTTTACCTATACATTTTCTGTCATAAACGCGCACTACGAACGCAGCTAAATAATCAAAACTATCTAAGCCATAAAAAATATTGAAGCTTAATAGAGTGAGCGGTGAGAGATTTGTACCTGTAGATGAAGCGCTTCGGAGAAACAAACCAATAATTCAAATAAAACAGTCACAGCCATACATGAAAACGAAAAGACCAGTTACCTGAATTTCCTTTGCAGTTGTCGATCAGAGAACATGACTTCATCATCAAAGTCGTTATCTTCTTTATCATCCACTGAAGGATCGTCCTTGAGGGTCTTCTCATTTTCCCAAGGCCACTGCAAGGTCTTCAGACGCTGCTCCGCGCGAATATGAGATCGCTCGTGAGCATTTAAAGCATGGCTGTAAATATCCTCTGGACTACAAAGAAATAGCAGACATACTTTAAGTTTGAAACATCAATTCTCTTTAATTATGTTCATACATTTCTTTGTGTGTTTAGTTCTGAAAATTTGGTGGTAGATCAGAACAACGCATTCTACTTGATGCTTTTGTTTACTGATCACAGCTGCCTGCATTACAACGTATCAAAGGGGGCTCTTTGGTTGTCGATGCTGCGTCTTGAAACCCACATCACAAAGTACTTTTCTTCTTAAAGCCCATTAAGGCGAACAAAAATGTTGGGTGCTTACCATTTGTCGGAATAAACCGGCTGGGATGACCGTTAAACAATGGTAAGGGTTTTTTCAAAATCAGCAAACCAACCGAATGAGATGGCGCTTACCATTTACAATTTGAATTTTCATAATTGTTTTGGGCTGAAACTGAAAATTTAGCAAAATATTAATGGTAAGAGAATTTCTGCCCTTCCCTTCTGAACGGAAAAAGAGGACTATTCCGGAGGTAGTCTATAATTTCCGAACGGATTTTCCGGAACATTACTCTTCCATTTGACTTTCAACCGAAACTTCCGCATTTTTTCGCTGAATGGTGGGCACCCGTTTGTTCTCCTTCTATGATGCCGTGTTGCTTCTATTACTTTGAGGTAGCCTTCATCAAGTACAAAGGTGTCGTTTTTCTCGTTGCATCAGAATATGAAACAGGAAACTTCCGCGCGGGTAACTTTGAACCTCAACCAGATGAAATCAGAAGATAATCACTGACTAATGTTAATAGTTGTTACTGCAAAATACATGTAAGACCTTTGTACAAACGTTATTAAAAGCTTGAAGTACCTCTCCTCATTCTCCATTGGTGATTCATCTTGATTATTACCAGTAGCTAGTTTTTCTCGTTCCTCAGAACTCAATGCACATTGTGCTGTACACAAACGAGAGCCATTGGTCACAGCTCCCTCAACTTGAAGGACCAAGTCTGCCAGAGACGAAAAAAAAAAAACTTAATGAAGAACGGCAGTTTGGCACCGCAGTATCACAGATACAAGACATTCAACGTCAATAGAACTTGAGCTTTTACATAAGAGTAAACAAAACTGTATATCAGTGGCTGGTGATTGATCTACAAAACAGCGTTATCCACCCTTTGAACAATTAGGAATTGGGTGGAGAGTGGAACTTTCCGAGACAATAATATCTTGAAAACGTTTGCGTTCACAATCCGCCGTTATTATCCGCAGGTGCGACAGTTTTTGTTCATTTTCAGTTTATTATTGATTCGTTGGTGTTTTTGTTCATTACAATGCTACTACTTTGAGCTTTGTTTCGTTTTAGACTGAGAAGTAACTTTCTGACATGGCTCCTTTAAGTGTCCTGTCCAAAACTACACTACGAGGTCCTCGGCCAGGCACTCAATCTGCAGTCACTATGCCATTAGGGAGTTTAAGAACCTACGACGGGGACGCCAGGGACAACGTCCATTAAAAAATGAATTTATACTTAACCTTGGAATCTCGCGACACTCTAAAGCCATTATTTAGTTTGTTCCTCTTTATCAAAACTATCTCGACACTGAATATGGAACACAGCGTAAACTTCGAAATATAAATCTTACAAATTATACGTCGTGGTTCACGTTTTCCACACAACGCAGAATAAGGGCATTTCACGTTGTTGTTTTGCAGAGGACGGTAAAGAAATGTACCAAGAATTATAACGCACGTGCACAGCCATTGTTCTGCTCATTAAACCTTTTGTTTAGCGACGTTGCCGTCGCCGTTGTCAATGTGGTTTTCTTAAACTCACTACTAGGGACCTTACGCATATACGACGGCGACTGCGAGGTCGACGCCTAGTAAAAAAATTTGTTTCTATTTTACTTTGGAATTTCGCATTTATTTGAAACTATTCAGTGTATCTCTCGGTATAAAA
>Ga0126339_10000642_pt1 | contig 20362 bp, 9 predicted proteins | sample OrbTmetagenome_2_FD_92532 | JGI IMG/M metagenome (GOLD analysis project Ga0126339, IMG submission 92532) | Coral microbial communities from Petempiche,Puerto Morelos, Mexico - Orbicella T R C metagenome | ecosystem: Host-associated > Invertebrates > Cnidaria > Coral | place: Petempiche,Puerto...
ACTCTGCTGGGTTACCGCATGTGGGGTGTGGGCCACCCAAGATATATCGAGTCTGCTAATGTGCAGGCCTTTATTCGTTTGTATAATAATAGCAACTTGATCGCAGAGAGGAACGGGAAGTTCACTCATTATATGAATATACGTGATGATGGCCTTACTTTTGAGGTGCTTTTCTCTCAAGGGATCACTCTTTACCCCGGGGTTAGATACACCGCCACGTCTAAAATGATTACAGATCCTGGCCAGTATTGCGCGTATCAAATTGATGGCATGGCAAGTGCATTTTGTTCTGGCGTCAAAATTACCTTTATGTCTTCCTCGAGAACCAGCGATGGTTCCCCGTGGGACCTCACTATGGGCCAAATTGCAGCTTTTATTCTCAAGTCCCCGCAGTGTTAAGACCAGTTAGCCACGCTTTTTAGGCTTAAAGTCTTGTTTTGTTGATTGTTGCGATTAGCGCGCTTGATTAAGCAGTAAGACGCACCATAAGCAAGAATGCGATCCCTGGTCTCCAGGGGCTAGATTCACGAAGCCATTTTTAGCTAAGACTTATTTTAAGTGCTGTTACTCAATAATGGGCTACTGTTATAGTGTTGTTCAGAAATAATACATAGGATGAATCTTTCTTGCGCAGGGTTCGTGAATCTGGCACCAGGTTCCTTGCAAAATTCAAAATGGTGACTGGCCAAGACTGTGGTTTGCGGAGTAAAATAGCTCGATTCTTGGGTGGAGAACTTAATATGACGTAACATGCTACACGATGTCCGGAATCGGATAGGTCGTTGTTGTTGTTATTATTGTTATCATTATGCTGGTAAAAAATCAAGGTAAACATAATTCTCCCCGATTTTAGCGTTCAAAACGGTCTTGGCCACCCCAAATTGAATTTCGCGCGAAGAGCAGGGAGAAGGTTAAAGATGGGGTGTTCAAATCTCAGATATCAGCCATTTCTGTCCATTTCTCTGTTATTGAATGAAATTATAGCATTTTTAATTCATCTGCTCATTTCATTCTGAGCTGCCAGTCAAAGAAACATGGCATTTGTGACCTGACAGTAACAATGAAGACCAATTGTCAACTATCAGCAATACCCCATCAACTGCCTCTATACAAAGGTTTTAATCGTTGGTCTCTAGAAATTTATTTTTTCGATCAACCAGTAGCTAATTTCATTTTCAGCTTCCTGTCAAAGAAACATGGCATTTGTCACAGGATAGGTCGACGTTAGGCTAATTGTCAACCACCACTAACAACTCGTGAAAAATAGACATATGTTCCTGTGCACAGAAATTTTAAAAGACGTGAAGAATTTTTCCACATTAAAAGCGGTTTCTTCTAAAAGAAAATAGGCATTTTAGTTCCATTAGATTGAAGTGGCTCGAGATGGGTTTCAAGACCCGATAAAGGCTCATGGACCGCCGGCAATACCTGTCATAAAATACTTCTTAGGATCATGATATTGCAGATACATTTCCACTGAAAACTACTGAGTAGCCATCACAGATTCCTCGATATTCTCTAGAACATCTGCTACTATAACAACGGTGAGCCGTATCAGTTGGACCTCCAAAACCTCCACTCTTTACGTTATTTCAAACACGTGCTGGTTGTCACCAAGCTGCAACGTTTTTGGTGAAAAACACCTCTACAAGCGATTTTCCTGTAATTTCAAAGACCGACTTTTTCTCCATTTCATTGACGAGCAGCAGTGAAACACGGTGCAGCGCGGCCACTGTTAACTTTTTATCCCATCATTCGTGTAGTCTTCGTGTCGTTTTCTAGTTCAGTTGGGAAGAATTAGAACCCAACCACGCGCGTCAAACACCTATTTCGAGCCACCTTAAAGAGTTGAAAATTTAAATGAAACCAAGAGAAGATGAAGTAAATGCTCTCATGATTGCATAATGTCGGCCCTAATTTCCAACGAGGGGCAGAACACTCACAAGCGACCTGGTTTAATTTAATTGTCTTTTTAATAGTCACAAGATAAGTAGAAGATATTACACGAGGTGCGAAGTCTATTGAAAAATAAATGATCAAATGTAGCTTGTAGAGTTTTCTTGGAATATATCATTAAACTTCTCATTGACGCTGGCTATTGCCTCTGTTACTCAATTCTTCTCGTAAATTTTTATTCTCCGACCTTGCTAAATGTGACATGTTTGTTTGTGAAACTAGTTGTCCTACATTAAGGCAAGATCCAAGTTACTGATATTTCCTGATGCAAGGAATGACATTCTGTTTAAGTTTATAATATAAAGCAGAGAGATTGTATGAAAACATTCTAGTCATATCATATCAAACAGACAAACATAAAACAAAACACGACTTGAATGTCTCATTTCCACCTAATATTTGAAATTAGCAGCCTTTTGAAAGCCAATATCTTCTTCAAAATTTCACCCTAAAAAACAAAACCCTCACCAATTGCTAAAATTCACAAGTTCTCTAAGTGTTTGGAGTCAACCTGCATCTAATACGAGGCCCTCCCGATACGCACAGTTTTATGTGGATGATGTGGAAAAATGAACACTGGGTGTGTCTGCAAAGCCCCTTTACGTTAGCGTCCATTTAGCTTTGTTTTTGGCTCTGAGCGCCGTTGATCTTCCGTAGGACCCTTTACATTTGCAATCATAGGATCTGCTATGGACATGCCTCTTAAAAGGGGAAATTTCCAATCCCATGGATTCAGGTATTCTTCACATGCAAGGGCTTGCCTTTTAATAGAGCCCCAAGGAATGAAACTCACTGGTAACGAGGTCGCTTCGAGGCCTCGAAGGAGGTCGAGATGGGGACCTGGGCACGAGACTCTTGTTTGTACTCGCACCTCCCGGGTGCGTCTTCAGCTGAGCTTTGCGCCACTGGATGTGACGTAAATTGCTCTCTACAAGGAGATGATCGATTCACCTATGGTCTACATTTGACCTTTCATAAATTATAATTAAAGTTAATGCCATTTAAATGTCGTTGTCGAAAGTTGATCCGCCAAAATGGCCCTGGCAACCTACTGTTTCCAAAAACTATTGTTCTGTAAGTGTACATACGTTGCGCATTTCACTCGGTATAATTCAGCTCCGTCTTTGACAGTCAGTACAGTTAAGTCAAGTGAATGTGTCGAGTGGTGCAATCTCGAAAACACTGCCAAGCTCAAAATGGTTAACTAAGGTAAGTTGCACAAATTTTAGCATTCCTAAAATTTCAACGGAAAGCTTGAAATTTCAGCAAGCTCTGCTGATCGCAATGATCGATCCTTTCAAAACAAATTGCTTTCTTTTCTGCGTTTTTCAGTGTGTAAATTCGAGTCTCACGCATATTTCAAAAACAACTGACGTAAACGAGGTTTGTTAGTGGAATGCAAATGCTATGCTGTTGTCTATTGTTTAGCCTGCGTAGCAGTCTTTTCCGTTTCCTCTAAGCGGGAGAAACCGTGAGCCAAGTGGAAGTCGCCCGAACGCATGGGGCGAGAGCAAAAAGTTAGGAACCTCCCTCCTGCCACTAATTTTTTTGTTACCTCTGTTCGCGCGACTCCCGCTTGCCTGAAAGGAAACGGAAAAGACTACTACGCAGGCTATCTGTTGTTACTTGTAAAACAGTGTTCAGTGTTGTAACCAAACAAAACTGGGAATTGTTTTCAGACGCGCGCTGTGACGGAAGAACCAGGCAATCAAACAAAGATGTACAATACCATTTTCATTCGTGACATTTGTGCACTGCTTTAATAGCGTATTTTATTTCGCAATTTATCGTAGACTTTTTATCAGAAGGAAAATGTAGCCCATTTCACCAGTCATTGAAGTTTTCCTCCATTAACTGCACGTATATCTTGACATAAACTTTGTCAATCAAACAATCTGTTTGATGGCCACTCATCTTGGATGTAATTAATTACTGGACGTACTGAATTTCACTCCCTGGATTGATGAAGCGAAATTCTGGTCAGACATTTTGGGAAATATTTCTTCTGATAAAGGTTTTGTGTCCAACACTCAAGACAGTTAGAATTTCACCCCAAACACTTTCCATCAGGGACCTTGCTATTTTGTTTTTACGCAGTTTTACCTGAGAGTGTTGATTGTGTCGGAGACCTTTTATATCAACGTCAATGTTTTTGAAAAATTTCTTGTCACATGCCCGCCCGGCCGACGCTGAACGACGCTTTCTCGCGGAAAAAAAATTCTCCCTTGTTTCATTTGATGGTGTGCTGTCGAATGAATCACGGCGACTGTTTGAAAGAGTATCGAGAAGCAAATGTAAAAATTCAAACTTTTGGGAATGGAACAAAAGTCCCAGAAGAACATTCGGCGTTATTTCTGGCTGCGTTCCAGTCTTCCTATACCGCCATGTCACGGGTTTCCCAGAAATTAACGTTTTGTACCTATTTCACAACCTTCTTTCCCCTATCCCTTTAGCGATAGAATCACGTTGATTTTTCTCTTGGGGTATGCAGCTAAATCTTGTTAACCTCACACACTCAAAGAGGTCCTTTATAAGTACAGATTTAAGACACAATTTGTGCATTTATTGATCTATGCGATTACTACTGTTTACGAGGTCCTACATAGTCATTAATCTCCAATAAATCCGGGCCCTTTTACACGACAGCAGGTATTTTCAGATGGTAGGAAAACTTCATTGTTAGGGATAAAAGGAATGAGTTTTATTCTATCGGAACTTTAAATTTAGCTAATTTGTAACACTGCGTTTTTCAGTGGTCGCAGGCGTGTTTAGATATTTGAAATTTTAAAACACAAATGGTTTCACCATCTTTGTACAGTAGTACCTGATATTGACTTATGTCCATTTCATTTGTTCATTAGTGTCTGTTTGTAAAGTATTGCCCGCATGGAACAGAGCCATGACTTCAATTAAATGACACAATTGAGGACAAGCAAATGAGGTACATTTCCCCCTTGCCACTTAAGAATTTAGATTTTTAAAATCGTAGCCAGCTATCTTCATACTGTTTTTAATATGTCATTCGGTGCGTTTTCGCTTCAAAGCAAGTTGTCGGCACATTTATGGAAACATTATTACGCATCGAGTTGACAGGCTTTCTTGGTTAATAAAACCCCAGATTTGACTTGATTTTCGCGCGAATTATTTGATAACGGCCGGTTTCGAGGGGATAGGGGATGGGTGGTCAATTTCTCATTTTATTCCGTCCAATTAGACATCGTGAAATCTTTGTCCATACTTCAGAATTCTTTGTAAGCAATCTGCCTCTTGTTTCGTAACTGAGAAGTTTTATAACAACGTTCTGTAAAATTCAATGACTTGTCTTCCTTTATTCTTTTTGTACTTTTGTACTATATCAACCCAGCACACTAAGATTTCGCTAAAAGAAAACAAGTACCAGCATAGAGTGTATAGGCTAACACCCTCGCGTTTCAATCTGACGTAACCAGCGTTGTAGGTGTAAACATGGAATGGGCCCCTCCTTCCACCCCCGTCTCCCAGCCCCCTCCTTTGACCCCCGTTTTCCCTCCCCGTCTCCCCACCCTCTCAGTTCCATTTCCGATCTTCCTCCCGTCTTCCCCGTTTTACGCCTGGTTCGACTGCCCTGGCTAACCTAACGAGCCTCATCATGAACACTGTGTTTCTTCTGTTCAGATTCCTTCCGCAGCTTGTATGCGTGCAAGAATGAAACGTACATTAAATCTGCGGTAAGCTGTCATCTTGAGAATAAGATGGAATTTCATGTAATCTAGGCAGTCATTTACAAAAACCTTGTCAACCATTCCTTAAGTAAACGCTCGCGTGTTCTTTTACTTCCGATTTGTCTCTTCTTCCGTCTGAACAATGCCCGTTTTGACGCTAGGTTATACCCTTCGCACTGAAATGGCTTTTGCAATGCGATTTGCAGCTAGACCTGAATTTGTTTGCAGCGCGGTGGAGAGCGAACCGCGCTTTAACTCTGCTCCTTGACGATTTTTTTTCAGGTCCGGCTTTTTTTTTGTTCAAAAAACATGTATCGTGCGAGAAGGACGGCGAAAAAATCTCTTACATTTTATCGGTCTCTCGGTCTGTCGTGAGCATTAGCGCTAATCCATGTAATCTCCTCCTCTTTTACCAGAATGACGCCTTTGCAATTTACGGTTTCAAAACAACCCTTGGCATGTTTGCCCTTGATTTTTTTCATCGTTAAGTCGTTTGTTTGCTTACTACACTGTTTCAAAACGTTCGTATTACAGTCTAATGAAACTCTAGTAACGTTGACTTAGCGTCGTCTTATCTCTCACGCCAGAGAGGAATCTCATGTGCAATTAGCCCTGATTAGTCTTTTTGGCGCACGAACCTCTCTGACTAAAAAATAATGTCGTTCCGCCATCTGTCTGTTCAAATGAAAACTCTTTGTGTTCTTTCGTTGTTCACTATTGCAAGGCTTGGTTCGTTAATTGCTCAAACGTTCAAGAAAAAAGAAACACAAACAAAGCTGTCATGAGTTTTGTAAGGTACTTTCGAGTTTGTCAATAAAATGGCTTGGTAATTACTTGCCCAAGAAAGCTACAGTAGACCGGAAAATCAATTTTACACATCAAGGCTGGGTGTTTATTAAAAACGAGGCGGTGTCACGACCTCGAATATTTAATCACGCGATTTCACCAAAGACTATGCAGTTTTGCTTTATTTTTTACAATCACGGGGCACTGAGGCAGCCCAAAACTGTGCATTCAAGTTCTAAATAGCGTTGGTACCCCTGGGATTTTGTTCGTTGCTAGGTTGCATTTAGGCGTTACCTAGCAACAGAGGACACAATTACAAGTACATACTTCCCCAAGGGGAAATGTGAATCATTTGATTCACTTGTGGTGTGAACGCAGTCAGGTAAAACGTGCCAGTTGATCTGTATTCCACTCAAGCACCGTGTCCTGTTTCATTAGCATTGACAGAAACGTGGAAAACTCGCGTAGTGGCTCTTCTTTCTTTCGCCTGAAACTAGCAGCTGTAGTCTTGAAATAATGGGCTTCGTAAGTTCCAATCATAGTTTCAAGGTGATTTGGTAGACTGAGTCGAATCCAGCTTCCGATACACTGAGAAAAAAATGCCAACAGAAAGTCAAAGACCAAGAACTTATGTGTCCATCTCAGTGCATTCAAAGTAAGTTGATTGTTTTCCTCCAAATATGTATATCTTATTAGATGTTTTGGTGTGTAGTATCGCTGTGTATTTTACGAGTTGTACGGGCTCGTCAAAATACAAACAACGAGTAAAAATATAAAGCGATAGTACACACTAAAACGTCTAAAAAGAGATTTATTATCCTACTGCTGTAGTCAATAAATTTATCAATGGAAAGAGGGAGAGTGTGACAGTTTTGCATGCGCGCCCCGACCTGTCCGGCAAACAGGTTTTCTACTGTACAAATAAAATAAATAACTATAAATTTGGACGGTATTCGCTGCAGTTGGATAATAAAACGTTGATATTGTCGAATTCACGGTGCTCTTTCAGCGTTGCAATTTACGATCCCGTCTGATTGAAATGTATGTATGAGTATCGTATCTTTTTCAGTTGACTGAATTTTCAGACATCGTTAAGTGATTATGTTGACCTAACACAACCCTGCTTCAGATTATTGCTTTGATAATTGCTTGCCAGATTTTGCGACGAACTGAAATTGTCAACAGTACTCTTCGCAGAAGTCATGATCTGTCGGCTGTGTTGTGCGTTCTCGCAAGTCATTCACAACAGATGTGATTTACATGTACCCGTTATTGTTCCAAAACAAAAGCTGTACTTCTTTGATTGTTTCTATCCACAAAGATCGACTCTCAGAACAGATGTCATCGATATTCCCTCATAAGTGCACATATCGCTTATCGATCGCAGTTTTTCCTATATTCAAGATCTCACGAGTTTTTACTGATGCGAGCATAGCCAGAGAGCGCAGACCTTCTTTTGCCCATGATAAGAGATACCCCTTGCGTTCTGAGGTTAATGCTACAGCCTTTGTTGACAAAGCGTGTTTGTTTCTACAACCTTACTTGAGATTTCACGCGCGGGTTATATGTGATCTGTAGAGGTGAAATAACAGCTTGAAATAACATTTTAGCCACGCTTCGTATCAATAGTTCCATCAAACTTTTTCGTAGCCCAATGATGCACTGTGACACCGCAGAGACTTCATTGGAAATCGTTTGAAAGTTCAACTTTTTCTGAGATTGCTGTTTTAACTGACACAGAAAATCGACGAATCTGTTACAACGAATTTTCTTAACAAATTCCGAAATATGTTAGTATAGTGTACCCTTTTCTCGGAAACGAGTATGAAAGGAAGCTACGGAAATAGGAAACAAATGTTTTTCGTTCTTGATATAACGGCCGCTTATCAGTGCCGGAAGCAAAGACTTCCCTTTGAAAAATGCTTCGTTCATCCGCTTTACAATTTGTGCCGGCTTCAAACATGTGGTCATTCACAAAGGACTGGGAACTGGAGAGGAAAACACGAAATATCTCGAAGCACTACAACCGAACCGTTAAAGATTTCCAACTTAAATTTCCGGAATTTTTGTCGGTCTTTTTCAGTAATCTGAGCAAGATATCCTCCTAATCACTGTTGTCAGCTCATTTTGAACTTTTGGCAGAGGTCATTTCGGATAATCCCTATAAAATTCGTTGTAAAGAGCTCTTTCAAAATCCTTTCATGTTGGAAAATTCCGGCATTTATTCAAACATGAAGAGAAGTTAGGAGGCTTAAATGTCAAATACTTATTAAGTTGCATCGACAAAATTGCGAAGTCTGTCTTGTGCAGGAGCTAGTAAAAAGAAAATTGTTTTTCAAAGAGGATTGGACAAAGATCATGCGTGTTATGACAACTAACTTGTACAGTGACTTCTCTTGTGCTAAGAGAGAAATAAAGAGATCCAATAAGAAAATATAGTGACACAACATCGTGATCTTTAATACCAAATCAAAATAATAAACCAGTCACGACGTTTCTACGTTAATCCCCATCAAAAACCCCCAGACACAAACATTGAAGTCCCGATAATGGTATTGAAAGTGTTAATCCGATTGCAAGTCCCGGTTGTGTACGCAGTTTAGCTAAGATGTTTTGTAAAATGATTTATATGTATAAATGGAGAAGAAAACAGGGGCCTTTGCCATGCGAATAGTTTGCCATCAAAGGTAAGCAGATTTAGCAGCCTGTGAGTGAAGTTTTACTGCCAGCAAAACGGATCAGTTAGAATTCTACAACATAACTGTATTCTTGCCACGGAGATACCAAAATTTCATTCTTGCAAGATCTGTTCCACAGGATTATAAGTTTTCCAAGAATTCGGCGACTTTTTTCCATTTCTCAACCTCGAAGGTAGTAATGTGGTATTACCAATCAAATAATTGCAGTGGACTTTTATCTCTTTGCAAGTTGATAACTTTGTTTTTTAGAGGAATCGAGTTTGTCATGTTTCAGTAGCGGCGTTGGGTACCAGGTCTTACCAGACTCTCCACATGCCTCCGATTTGAGCAGTGTTGAGAACAAACGTCTTACGGTATAAAAAGAAACCCTTGTTTTGCAAAATACTTCATTACAATAATTTCAATAAACGCTTAATGAAACAAGCGTTTTAAATTCATTGTGTGTTCTGCTATAAGCTAACCAATTATTTTAGCTAACATGATCGACAGCCATTCTCTCTTTACAATGAGCAGACAGATAAATGAGTTCTGAAGGAGATATTGTCTTGATAAACTTCCAATTTCTCAGACCTGATAGTAGAAGAAACCTAAGGTAATCAGTGGCGACAGGAGCCCAGGGTAAGGAAAATTTATATTTCGAGCGAGATCTAGTTGCACCTCAGTGTTACTTCTCCGATGGTTATATTAATCCATTCCCTCTAAAATTGGAAAAAAAGAGAGATCTTTCGTGCTTTTAATGTGGCTCAATACACATCCGGCTTTACTCTGTCGGCAGACTGTATGCAATTATGCAACTGTATTCGCATTAAACTTCATAAGAACCTTTGACCGTATTTTATCTTGGCCATTGTGGTAGTTGTCAACAAGATATTTCGAGGAGGAAAGATTATTGGTTAGCTAACATTAGGAAGGTAATTCGCAGCTGAAAACCCATATGAGCCGTCGCAAGCAAATCCGGACAGATTAATTCGTTAGCTTTTCTGTCAACTTCCGAAAATTAAAATTTACACGGTGGTGAAAACATTGAGACAGGCAATTTTGAGGAAGCCAACAGAAACCTTCAGATTTCCAGAATTGGGTTACTCGATTTCACCAATCACGGCTTTGAGTTTTTCTTGTTTAGGTGTATTTTGCTCTAAACAAAAAGCGAAAGAGAGAAAAAGAACTTGGGTGAAAAGTTGTTGGCCCCGGCTATGTCAAAAATAGCAAGTTAATCGACAAGAACGCCTTTTGACGTCACCGTGTAAGCCAAATTGCAGTTCTATTTCTGACTGAGAAACAATATACAGTGGATGGTATATATTACTCGATAAAACCTGTTTAAAATAATACGATATGGCGTATATTGGGCAGCAACGTTAAAACTGGGCCTGAAATAGCATGGCTACAGCCTGATACTGGGGTAGATATGCCTAAACGCTGTTATGAAATTAAAAAAGTTGTCGCACGAAAATAAAACGCGAGACTTCGGTCTTTCTTGTTAAAATTACGCCATATAACTCATCAGGCCGTGCTCTTTTAGCGATGAATCCTTTTGGGAACTATGATATTGGTGCTTTTATGAGCGTTGTGTCAAGCCAAGCGGCAAGACAATCACGGGTCAATCATGGTACACGTATAGTGATTGTAATTGTTTGTAATAATTCCTAATTTGCATGCCTCGGTGAAATTTCTTTGTTTGACCCCGTTGCGTGGATCCCAAACACTTATTGCTGAATAAATACAAGTGATGTATATTTAGTATTAAAGACAACAGGGTTTCTTTTGGCTCATCGCGAAAACTAAGAACGCAGCGAGCTGCTCTGAGGGAGCTGGCCTTCATATGATTGGAGTTTGAAGTTATCTGGAAAGCTCGGAATGAGGCAGTTTGTTCACCATGATTCGTGAAATCTTCAAAGGTAAATCCTTGAAATAATTTGAGATTATTGAACTGCAAAATGATTATCCAAGCAAGCGAGTGTTGCTTCAGTCTTTGAGCTAAAATCATAACAATTCCTCGCGGATTTAAGCAGTTCTCAGACTGAGGAAAATTCTTTCTCTTTGCTTTCTGCTTTGAAGTGGTCCAAGAATGTTTGTTCTTCTGGGAATATCAACAAATAATACTAAACACATAGCTAGACATTACGGTAAATTATTTACTAACAATGCGAGGACGTAGATATAGTATTGTGTTGATTTCGTTGTTGATATTTCTACACATTAAAGTTGGACTATCAGTTAGAATGTGGGGAAAAGTCAGCTATGAAACCTTGCTGGGAGATATCAGCCAGCTTTACTAGGTATGGAGAATATTACTGCATGCAAAATTGCATTCACTCAGAACAAAAAGCACTAAACTTTCATTAGAGCACCAAATACATGCTAAGACGACAATATTCAAACATTCGTCTCCGATTGTGAGATGAGTGTGTTAGTGTGTTTGTCGGAAAATTGATGGAAATGAAATGATCGCTCTCTTTACTTTTTTTTTAAGAATTTCTTTTCCTTAACGTGTCTTTCTTAAAACCTATTTAACCCTGAAAAGCAGCATCGCTAACGTTCTAGAAAGCAGACATATGCAAATTTCTTCTTTCTCAAACTTTTCCTGACTTATCGTTTGATATAGGTGGCTATCTTTAAGACTTAAACTGAGCTTAAAACGATAGCTACAATGTTTGGAATCTATTATTTCGGTAGATCTGTTAAATTACACTAGTTTCTGTTCTTCAGTGTATATTTTAGAAAATATATAGTAGATAGAAATGTACGCTCGACGAAGAGGCTACAGAGCATTTCCTGTGCCAATCGATTTACTCCATTCCAGTGTTCGCTCATTTATTTTACACATTCTCGGGAGCCAGTTAGTTTTTACGTGTAGGAGAAAGGCTAATACCTTCAAAACGAAGGCCTTAAAGATCGTAGTGGTATATGGAATATCCCCTAAACTGACAATACAGGTGAAGTAACTAACTGGTATATATCACATAGAAGTGAATATTTTTATTATTGACACTACAAGGAAGTGTAATTGTGGTTTCGATTGAGTTAACACCCTGCGGCGGACAAATTGAGAAAGAATAACTTGGATGTTATCACATTTCATTGTGAAAATAACGTTGAAATAAGGTCAAAGTTCGGGGTACTTCGTGAAAAGCTTGCAATATCGGCGGTGATTAATATTTGCAGGAAATGTGTCCGAACATGCCATGGGTTATGCAATTCTTTCCTGGGATAAACGAGAGAATTGGCCCTTAGTGATCGGCTGCTGTATTCTCATAACCTGTACACGTAGCTTTGTGCTGTTCACATTCTGGGAAGAAAGTGGATATAGATCACAATTTAATTGACGTCATTCTTCAGGACATAGATCGAGTCAGTTTTCGCGGTATGTCGAGTGCAAATTTACCTTCAACAGGAAAAACACTGTTACTGAATAAAACAAGCAAACAAACAAATTAATACCAAACTGTTGCTCGACATTTTATTTTATTAAGTTAATCTTGCACGAGCTTCGAGCTTGAAGCTCGCGTCAGAGTGTTTGAAATTATTGACGTGCTTTCATGCCACGCCGTTACTTTTGGAAGAATTCGGATCGGTTGCTTTTGGACAAGACACAAGACAAGCGCTGTTTTTTTTTAATATCTCCCAGGTTTTGTTACTTTTTTTTCGGCTCTACTGAAAACTAAATCATTGCAAGTAGAGGTAATAACATAAGCTAAAATGGAAAAAGATGTATGAGTGAGGATGGAGAGGGCCGAATAAGACCAGACCAAAAACTTGGTCATCCCAACTGTTTCGCCCGACATTTTCTTATTATCCTCAGTCGTCCGAAGGTTGTTATAGCTAAGCCATCTCAAATGTAATAAGTCTTTTAACAAGTCTCAGTAAGATTCTTTTCCATCCAATAGCTGATTATCGTACAATTGTCTCTCGTTTAGTTGCCAAAACTACCAGGTGAAGGAAACGTGGGAAGCCTGGATGTCGTTTCAGAGGCACCGTCCCGTGGTCGTGCCGGGCACTGCCACTAGAAGCTGGCTCAACTCCAGACCCGCTGGACGTAAGTAAACATTCTTTTTCCCTAATAACCAAAGTTGCCATGAAGCTCCCCTCAATATGAAACTACGTGTGTCTTTTAATAACATTTGGCATTAAACAACCTTTTGGCTAAAAGGAATGAAGTTTAGTTTAGCTTAGTTAAGTTTAATTTAGTTTATTTCAAGCTTGTTCCCAGGGTTTTTTTTATGTTTGCCTCTCCTTCCAGCCTAGGAACAAGGTTAACGTGAGTCCAGTTTAGTTTGGTTAGTTTAGTTTCGTAGTACAGGCATTTCCAGCGCCCGCTCATTAATAGCTATCAGCATTTAGAACTCATTACCCTATTCTGTAGAAGGAATATGTGTGAATTAAATGAATGGCTCTCTGAGGCTGGTACTTACAAGTATCTCGCTTCCCCGAACCAGAAACTGGACTGGCCTCTTGAAACTAAAGAAACAAAGGCCTGACTTAACGCCAGCGCGCTTCAGTTTTCCCCACTCGAGAGAGTGTGAGACTGGACCCGAAGAATTCCATACTGATGACGTAACTCTATAGAGATCCATGCCTCTGATTGGTTGATTTGAATTTCTGCGCGCAAATAAAAGACAACCAGAGAGGCTACACGTATAACTGTATAGCTCTGCCATCGATAGACAATTTTTTTTATCTTGAATCTCAGACACCAGTCTCAATGGGGCTAAATTGAGCAGGCGAAGTGAGAGTCTGTTTTACCAGAATACTGTTATTTTGTTGTGGTATTGACTATTATTAAACGAGGAGCGTACAGCCCCTGTTTATCGTTAGTTCCTTTTAAGGAAAAGGGGGACGCTTCTCGTGTCCGGGGGGACATGCAAAAAGGACTGGGGTGCTCGTCGTGCCTTTTAGGGATCGACAAAGCGGTTTTGGTAACTCTATGGTGTTGAACGTCAAAAGGTCCAAAGCAGGAGCTTTTGCAGTACCTTTTGGAGTATTGAGCTGAAAAAAAAAATATGACAGGAGATATTGTGTTGTTTTAGAGTTGGTACCTCTTAAGGGTGAAAAAACCTTCAAGCCACGCCCACAAAACAGGATCTTGGTACCTCTTGGGGATTCTTTTAAAAAATTTTCGACGAATACGCCTGTCCTTTTTAACTGGGAGTCCTCCCCCGGGTTCTCGTGGTCTCTACCTTTCATAGCCACGCAACTAAGTAAAATTTCTACTTTACAGTTTCCACTTTAGAAATGAGTATTAATAACAGACGAGCGGTGTCCACCTCGGAATCCATTCGTCTTAGAAATCTTCCACCGATCAAAGACCAGACTCGTCCAGGAAACAGAAAGGTGGGGATTAGAACCGACGTAAGCGAAAAAGAACAGCCATCTTGGGCCAAGAGCTGGGCCGGAGTTCGTGCACAACAAACAAATGTCCACTCAAAAGGTTGTACAACCAAAGGACGAAGTCCCTTGACAAACACTGGCTTGACGTCTGCCCGCAAGAAAACTGAAGTTGTCGCAATGAATGAAAAAGAAGCGATGTTGTTTAAGCGGCTCAAAGGAATCTATGCCAATTCTACCGATAGAACTATGAGAGCTCAAAGATTAAAAAACAGTATTGACTCACTGCAAACTAAGACTCTGCACTCTGAAATAGACTGCAGCTTGAGAGAGTATAAAAGAAGACAAGAAGAGGACACAAGGAACAGATCAGAACTTAAACGGTTAAGAGACAGGTTTTCTAAAGACAAAGAACGGCGTCACAGAAGATCTTACGTGAGTATTAATGCATTAGAATGTCCCAGAGTGTCACGCCACGCGTATGGTCTGCCCGAGGATGGACAAGAAGACACGCAATCTGGAGTCACGCATCACGCTAAACAAAAGTTACGAGTCATTTGGAGAAATGCCATGAAAAGAGCTACGTTGGTAGACAAAATGATAAATGTTGGGACAAAAAATAAAATTAAGTTACCAGAAATAAAAGTACGGCGACAAAGTGTGAGCCATAAAGACTCGAGGACTCCAAGTGCTGAGGAAAATAGACAAGGTAATACGCCTTCCTTGGTTTCTTTTAAACTGCTTCATGTGTTATGACTCTTATCGTGAGTGTTTTTTTTTCTTCTAGGACCTCGACGAGACTCGATAGAAACAGTAAACCAACTTCAATTGGTACTTGGAGAAATAGATGTTATGTCCACAGGTGAGAAAAACTGAAATGCTTTTGTTTTCTTCTTTCGGGAAACCATTTAACACTCTAAGAATCAGTAACTGTCATTTACGAACACGGCGAGCATGTGCACATGTATACCGATGCATGGTATTTCTTCTATGAAATACGCCCTTAATTTCATGACTATCAAACCACTACCTCCCAGTTTAAAAGTACATTCTGAATTTGAGCTTATGATAATGTTAATGACTATCATCTATCATGTTGCTTAGCAACAACAGTTATTCAGTAAATTCCTTATTCATTACTCATATTGTCATTCGGTTCCATTCTCTGTAATTCAATTCAGTCATATTTCTTTCCTTTTTAGTTGTCTCAGACTCGGATGAAGATCTTGAAGACATCGAACAGGACTTGGATCTGTAGAGCTTGCTAGATGAAGAAATTTGATTTAGTAATAGTTAACAGGATATGTACGTATTTGTTACTTATCCTTTTATTCGGTACGATTTTACAACTAGCTACTAATTTATACTATTTTGGAACTTCCAACATTTTTTAAACAATAAAGTAAACACTGTAATGTCTTTAATGTTCACCACTAAATTTTCTTTCGCGCGCCAGTTCATAAATCATATTAAATTATTTTAACTTCCTTAGATGAAAGCCGTGAAAGCCAAATGTAAAATTTGAAAAAGAAAACAGACAAAAACCCACTTAATGCAAATCAATAAATCTTTTAATTTTTTCCATCAGCCCGCTTGTTTACAGAAAAATTTTCATGGACGAGTAATATCCATCCGGGTATTTTCCTCATACGGGAAGTGTAGTGTCTCTCCGCGCCGATGAGCACTGTCGCGTCACGCGATCAGTTTAAGCCAGTGAGAATCGGACAACGTTTAGTGGTGAACTATAAAGTACCAGATATGGTGCCCGAAACCGCGACAAGGTCTATAATATAACAATTTATGACCACAAGGATAAATGTATTACATCAAATTTATTTTATATCGAATTTTTAAGTTTCTTTTGTCTACTTTCAGTCATACATTAACATAGAACTCGTAGATTTGTGGCTTGAAACTTCTCATGATATCAAGTAAGATTATACAGTAAAGTATTTATTTAATTTTAATCAAACAAATAATTTATAAAAAAAGTATTTTTTATTTTTTGAAAATAATAAAGAAACATTTGTTTATATGAGCTAGCGACGTCCCTTTTTGGCATCTGTCCTTTCCAGTTGTCAGTTGAGATGAATTTAACGTTTTATGGACAACAATGTATATATTTTTCTCTTCGTTAATCTTTTTTGTCTAATACAGAACCTAAAATGGACGAGAAATGTTTTAGGCCCGGATAAAACGACGAACTTCAAATAAGACGAACTAAATTGCATCCAAACGGGTAAAGCTGGACCGATGGGTCAAACGTGGAACTTAATTCAAATTTAGATCGATCTAAATTCAGTCGGACGAACTCAGTTGAATCAAACGTCGAACTTATCATGAACCTAAAAGACCCTAGTCAACTTCCGCCATTTTCGATGCCATCAACATTATTGATGTTGCATGGTGAAGCGAAATCTTATTGTCTTATTTCTAAGCTGTGTTCCTGAAAGTATGTTTCACACTGATTTCCTTCGTTTCGACTTTCTCCTAATAAAATATAATAATCAAAGTCTCACATGTAGACAGAAACAAAGGTGTGGCTGGTGAGTTCTGCCAAGAGAAGATTTTGAATTGGATAAAACGTGAGCGCAAGCGCAAACGGCGGCTTTAAAAAACAGGCGTGAATCTTTCTGAGATCACTCGTAACGAAATAAAACTTGAACTCGGTGAAATGACAGCTTTAGTTTTCTTGAAACTCCCCCCTCACCCCTCTTGACGAACAATGTACGTTGTGCCGCACTGCTATAGTTGTCCACTGTTAAATATATAGGCGCGGGCTATTTTGTTTGCATTTCCATTGCTGGAATCTTGCCTCACCGTGTCCGTATCCATCGTTTCAGGGTTTGACCGCGACCTCATATTTCGCACGGCTAAGTCATTCAATTGTGAATGATTTTGTGAGGTGAATCAAAGACAATTTTGAACATGAAAGCGCTAAAATGACTCTTCGAAGATAAAGTTTGTGACAGTTTACGAACTAAAAATCTCTCTTCCATTGCAAAGTGAGTCGGCATTACATTTTCCAAAGAAAGGCAGAAGTTATTACAAACATGAAAAGACGAGCCTCTGAACACACAAAAACTAAAGGTAAGGCGAAGTGTGCCACATACGGAGGGGTTTTAGTAACTTGAGACCCGAAGTCTCAAGTCATGTCACAGAAGGAGGAATGGGGGAGAGGTTTAAGTGCTTTTCGACAGCTTCGTAGTAATCTCAAAACCATGTTGTAATAAAAGTCAATTATAGTACCGGGGGAAACTACACCAGAAATTTATAAACGAGCGGTATTTTAACTAATTCAACCTGCGACGGTGAATCGGGCTTAAAAATGGAAGAACGAGCAATCTGAATAATCTTATACAACAAAACTATTATCAAGGTTTTGAAAATTACATTATGAAGTAAATATTTCATAGATCCATTAAGCTAAAAGGCGCTTATACTTAACTTTGCTTGTTAAGTCACTGATGTGATGAACATAAAATGGCAAAATGATTACGAACTTCACGTATCCGCATTAAAGCAGGTGAAACTCCGGCATACAGAGTGAAAATAACTTTCCACTGAAAAAGTTAAAAGGAAAACAATTTACTTGGCTTGAACCTGATAATAAATTTCAACATTTCGGGGCGATGTTTTCTTCGAGCAAATGTAAATAGCCGGGCTACTAAGGCCATGAATGAATAATGTAAAACTGTCTGGAGAGATGTTTCAATTGTTGGCAAGAACTTTTTTTAGACTTGAGAATTTTACTCAGTACATACGCTCTCGTACTTAGTCATTGAATGTTGCTGTTTAGCTGCTCGGCTTTAGTTGGCGCAGTTGAACTATAGAGGCTCACCTACATACAAAAGGGCGCTTTTTAAGAAACTCTGCAAGTTAGTCTGGATCGATTTGCTAGTTATCGAATTAAAACGCTTCAAGGCAAAGAGAGGGAGTAAAAAGCTCAGAATATATTCTGAAGAAAAAGAAGTTAGGCTTATCTTTGTCGTGATTGCCTTCCCCTTCGCCCTGTGAGAGGGTGGCGTCTTAGACCATCAGCTGTCTTTTTCTATTAACGTGGCCCTCGAACAGGTTAATTACTTAAACGCAGAAATGTTTGGAACCCAGGACCCTCGCAATTCAAATCCGCCCTCGTCACCGAGTCTTGCATCATGCACGTGATTTCTAACCAAGGCCTCATAAATAATCACATCATGGAAAAATGTAATATTTTTGAAATTCAAAAAAAAAATAGTCGATAAGAGAATATAGAGTTTTGCGTGGACTTTTATTATTTTAATTCACGTTTTTCAAATATATTTTTAAGAAGCGAAAGCCCTAGTTTGCCTCCTTATGAAAGAAAAAAAAGTCCAGTTTGTAATGAGATCTATATTGCGATAGTCTGTTCCTTCTTTATTCCATTTTTCCTTGAACTTTTCCTTCCTCGCTGATTATGAAAATGGAATAGAATTTCCCGTGGGAGTTAATTTGCTATCATAGTGACTCCGAACAATCGAACGTTCAATAAAACCAAATGTTGTTGATTGTCGAGTGTCTTTGTTTGCTATTATTAGAACAATGCCTGCACCACTTTCTCGCAGACAACCCTGTAATTTTGCCATTTACACAAAAGCCGGATGCACGATGACTTCGCTGAAAATGTTGAGCTTGGTGAAGTGGGTATCTTTCTGTTTACTGTTTCAACTTGAGTTTTCTGATTGTGCAAACAGATAGAATAAGCACAGATAAATTTCAACAGTGAGATATCGCTTACGGTTTTCACACAGGGTAAGGAGTTCTGTGAGAAGGTCGCTCATAAATCACTTAAACCAATTGAGCGAAACATTTTCACGCTGTTAAACACAATGCCGGACTTCCGAACAAAGGCTAGCATTCAAACTTAACACCACCACGACACAAAGACGTTTTAAAATCGTTGATGGTTTCACGTGTTTGGAGTGTAATACAACAGTGATACCTGTATTGCAACTGGGTGTGAAGTTTCGATCCACGAGACAAGAAGCTCTTGACGCTGGAAAACAATACGATTACAAGCGAAACAGCACGATATCTTACGAGAAAAGAAGCGTCACGCCAAACAAGCCTTTAGAGAAAAGTGTGAGAGAATTATATGGCTAAGTTTCTCAGCCAAACCTCTTCGTTGTTTTATTTTCGTGTTTTCTGTTTTACACCATTTTCTTTGTTATTTTAGTGAAAACAAGTGTAGTTTTATTTTCCGTGTGGTCTAAAAAATGTGTCATCTTTACAGTTAAGTTTATGTTTTTAAATAGAGGTTACGTTTGGATAGTTTTATTGTTCGTTGTATTGGTGTTATATTTAACTATTCGTAAAAAGGAAATTGAGAGCTGGTTATTTTCCTTTCAAAGGCTCGCTTTTAATGAATTTGAATAACAAATTTATAGCCTGGTAGATAACTTTGTTATGAACAAAGATTTAGGTTGATTTAGGTTCTAGACTGGTTGGAGAGTATGGAAATCTGAAATAATTGTGACCCATAAAAATTGCATAAAACGATAAAACGACGGCGCGACGTTAGCTCAAAACAACGCTAGAAAGCCGCGCCAAATGTAATAATTTTAGAACTTTTAACAGTGATATAATTTAACAGCTTTTTAATGGATAACATTTTAGCCTGTTATTTTTAGCTGGACAACTTTGAATGCCAGAATCACTGCAATGTTTCAAATGAGTCTGAAAGAACGCAACACTTGGAGTTACTAGAAAAAACGAAAATTAAAATAAACTAAGTAAATAAACGAAAAACCGGCCCTCCAGTTGTCCAACTTTGACAGCTTCAAACACTAACAGACTTTTCAGTGTTTTCATGTCCTTGGAATTGAAGAAATGTAATTTTCCGCCAGTGTTAAAAATTCATCATTTATTGAATGATTC
>Ga0126339_10000643_pt1 | contig 20321 bp, 14 predicted proteins | sample OrbTmetagenome_2_FD_92532 | JGI IMG/M metagenome (GOLD analysis project Ga0126339, IMG submission 92532) | Coral microbial communities from Petempiche,Puerto Morelos, Mexico - Orbicella T R C metagenome | ecosystem: Host-associated > Invertebrates > Cnidaria > Coral | place: Petempiche,Puerto...
AAAAAAAAAGATGAATAGGAGCCATATTTCCCAGTAGTGCATGTACACCTGCAGATTAAATCTAAAATGTACTTTGAAACACGTTCATACATGCATATGCTTATGTTTGGAAATATGGGATGGATTAAAGGGGTATTTCATGATAATTTTGCTACATTTTCAGAGAAATATGCAGTCTTAAACTTATGGTAATATCTTCACTCATGCACGAAACAGTCCCATCATAACACCCTAATTGAAAAACTAAGAAGATTTTTGGTGAAAAGGAAAGGTAATCATTGTGATTAGGTTTTTGAGACTTTTCTAAAACACAAACTTAGGGTAGAATTTCAGTCTCAGAATTTATTATAATGTGTACAACCCTTTGAAAGCTTCAGTGTAATAGAATAGAAATTTCTAACAAGACACTATCTTTTGGATTAAACTTTGTCTTTTTTAAACCATTCTCGTGATAGTGCCCCTTTGAAGATAAATGTTATCCATATGCTGTTATTGGTGGATACGCAAAAACAGTGAAGATGTAAAAAGTAGAAAGTGTAACCACACACTTTTAGTAAAATAAAACAATAAGGCATCGACTTACAGTTCGGCCACAGCTGTATTTACCCAATGAAAGATAACGAAAGACGCATATGTACGAAAGAAAGAAACAGAAGAAACAAACAAAATAAAACCAGGTTGAATAAATGCCAGAGCTAATAATATTATATACCCTAAGACAGATGTAGAGGCGTGGTGGCCTCATGGTTAGTTTGCTCATCTCCGGATCGAGCGGTCCGGGTTCGAGTCCTGGCCGGAGACAATGTGTTGTGTTCTTAGGCAAGACACTTTACCGGTGGCAACGCTGCAATGGACTAGCATCCCATCCAGGGGGGAGTTAGAAATACTCCTAGTTGCATGCTTCATGCTACAGAAACCAGGACAAGTTCTGGCCTTGCTCATATGCAGACTTTACCTACTTGCCTATCTACCTACCTACCTGCCTACCTACCCTAAAAAAAAGAGGTGGTGCGTTTAACTATAACAACAACTATCATGTTGCCAAACACATTTGTTAGGAAGAACACCCATGCTCTAAAAATTGCTATTTCTGCTATTTGGTGTAGCTATATATAGTAGCAGGCAACAATTTATTCCTTGGGCTAAGTACTTAAGTAAAGTGTTTTACATGACACTAAAACTGAATTGTTCATGAATCCATAAATGGTTGTATGGCAAATCAACATAATTGACTCTCTTATTCAGTTATTGTTTTTACCTGCTCTTCGATACTTGCAAATGCACCAGCCTACAGCAAATACGACAATGCAACCAAGTACAGGCCCCACAATATAATACCACTCCAGAGCCTGCCTGGCAATAAAAGCTGAGAAGGGAGCCTTTAGTATTACTATACAAAACTTCATTTTAACAGTTTTCTATCTTAGTATTGTTAATCTATTGGAAGAAACAGCGCCTTATGGTTAGTGCACTGGACATTGACCAAACAGTCCACGTTTAAGCCCTGACCAGGTTCATAACATTACACAAGCCCCTCTCAACCTGGTCTCGATTCTTCAAAAGCTGATCATGCTAACCCAGGAAGACCCTAAATGTGGAAGTGTCTGGATGTCCCAGGCACCATTATCCAGATATTTTCAAATCGTATGCAGTTAGTCCAGCTGTTACATATACTGATAAGGTACTTTGAAAGTGTTGTGCTTGTAACCCTCGGACGTACAAGCTAACTCATACTCCAACCGTGGTACAAGGGGGGTGAATGAAACCCCCCTCAGGGTTTTCGTTCTGTTTAGGCATAGCAAAATAAATTTACATTGATTAGATAGCCCTGAGCGTCCTCTACAAGATGATACCATTTTTATTCATCATGACGTCATTTGCCCCGCCATCTTGGACCCACCATCTTGGATTTTACTATTTTCTTAAAAAGTCAAGAAATAAAGGAAATTAACGCAAAATCAGGCCACCATACTTATGAAATGTACAAATTCATGAATTTATGCAATTAAATGAAGAAAATTGGAAAAAAAACTACAGAATTATCTCCAAAAAAGTTGATTTTTGGCCAGGCGTACATGAAGTTTGATGATTGCCAAGGCAACGTCAAATAATGGTCGCGCAATTGACATATCAAAATTTCCGCAGAGAATGAAATTTTCAGCGTCTTTGAGTAAATCGTCTTTTCAAAACTTTGAGAAAACCTTATGGGAGGCTGCAATCCACCCCCCTTGTACGTATGAGGGTTAATAGATAAAAGATAATGCAACACAGGGTAATTGCCAGCTGATTACATTTATATTATGGGCTTATACAATTACTATATGTGATGTTATAGTGTTGTAAACTTGTCTGCCATCATCCTAAAGTTTGCAATTTTCTAATTTTTATCAGTATTATTATTGAAAATTAAGGATGGAAAAACCTATCAGGGGTCCGATCGTTAATAAAGAAATGGTACTGTTAGTATTGTAACCAGCTGATTTTTTTTTTTTTTGCAGCAGTTAGTCGGCAATTAAGCCCTAAGAGTGCAAATGAAAGAATACTTGCCAGTTTTTTTTTGTTTTTTGTTTTGTTTTGTTTTTGTTTTTGTTTTGTTTTTGTTTTGTTTTTCACTACAAGTATTTCTAAGGACAAGATCAATAATAATCGTCCTTACCCTTGACATTGATCTTCACAGTAGAGCGAGCCACAATACCTGGTCTGTTACGTGCTTCACAGGAGTATTCACCTCTATCACCTTCCTCAACTTCCACAATAAAAAGTTGGCTCAATTTATCATCTACTCGTGTATCAATCTGTGCTCTTGGGATTAATTCATCATCATTTTTCTTCCATTTGATTGCCACAGTCGCTTTATTGATGCGGCAAGTTAATCTAAGCTCATCTCCTACTGTCAGTTTTGGATAAGGCTTTGGGCTTACTTCAGCTGTGGGTTTTTCTTTAAAGATAAACACATTCAAGCAATCAGTGAAAGAAACACTCAGTCAAATTATAATAATTCATGGGCATATTTGTTTCAAAGACTCTTTGGTGCTCTTAAATGTGGTGCTCTTCAGAATGTTGCATTTCAAAACTGTTTGGGTTTATATTTGGAAATGATGTTGTGTATAGTGCATGAGCACTTTAAGCATAGTAATATGAATTCTACAATTATTAAGTGAATATCAAAAATGCAGGAAAGACTTTGTAAAATGCAAATTATGAGAATAATTAGACATCACATCCTACATATGCGTAAGTTTACTGAGTTGGCACCAATGGGAACCATGATGAGTATGGATGTCATTAGTGTTTATATAAAGTTACGCCCTGCTACCTTGCACTGTCTAGGGCAATGAAAAACAGTTCAATATAGCCAGGGGGTCGAGATAGCCTAAAGTCACGTACAAATATAAGACTGAAATAGCATACTTACAGGAAAAGGCTTTGAAGTTGACATGATTTAAACAAGTTCAAGACAGCAAGGTTCAACTTCGTGTATTACACATATGCACTCACAAGTCCAGTTGGTATTGTAATAGCTCAGTTGATAGACCACCAAACTGACTCTTTAGAGGTCATAGGTTCAATTTCCGTTCGCGCCTGAATTTCTTCAGAAGGTATTTTTGCAACTGTTCAAGACACATAATTTTGTGCCCACAATTAATGATATTGTATGAGGTAGATTTTTTTTCTGCTTACCAAAAACATGAAGATACGCAGAAGAGGTTGTTGTGTTAGCTTTGTTTTCTGCCGTACACTTGTAGATACCTTCCATACGTTTTGTAGTGTAAGGCAACTCCAGGAATGATCCTTCACTAAGACTGGCTTGACTGATGCCTGAAGGGAGGTACCCATCATTAAATTTCCAGGAGAATGTTGGCTTGGGAACACCTGTGGCTTTGCAGCTAAAGTTCTCTGGGTGGCCCTCGGGAACAGACTTGTTTCTTGGAGAAACATAAATCTGCGGAGAGACTTTCGATCAAACCAAGGCTGTTATTAGGGGCCATAACCCACAACACCTATTATGGCTGAGAGCGCTTGATTGCACGGCCCTTAATATGGTGGGTGAAATTACCCTGTTTCTGATAGAATTCACTCTCAAAGTAAGAAGTTTGTTACAGGTGTGAATTAAGAACATGGATTCAGGTCACTCAAAACTTAATGACAGCCCTACAAACGTACTCTTTTAAACTGATGGTCTCAGCTACTGCATTCAAGCGATTCAGTCATCAACCCTATTTTTCCTGTGCTTTTTTTAAGCCTGGGGAATTTTAGCACTAGAATCTTATAAAAAGTAATCCACAGTCTCACTAAGACATAGTTTTAAACTTAAATTTGAACGAAACATCCTTTGAAAACACTGTTGCCATAGAAGCATCAAATCACATGACCAAACTATTAACACACCTCAATTTTTTATGAAAATCAAAAAAGTTTGACCACGATAACTTCAGGTCATTGCACGGCTTTATATAAGATGATAATGCCTGCCACGCTTCAGCTCTTTATCTTTCTTCACTTCAGAAAAATTAGGTTCAGCATGAACCCAGTTTTGAAAGCCCCAAATTGGGTGTGGTTCAATTTATGGTTCTGGTTGCTTGGGAATTTAAGGAATTCAAGTCAACTTTGAGAATTAGAAACTTCAAGCAGTGTTGTATCTGGTGTTGTCACAAAAATTTCAGTAATGGGTACACAAGTGTCTTAAAAAATGTCTTAAAAATAGCCATTTTGAAACTATTGAGCCACCTTAAAAAGTTATCCTTTTCTCCAGCCCGTGAAAGTTGTAATTCTCTGAACATACATGAAGAAAGAGAAGGTTCCTTTATTCAAAGGAATGAGAATTCTTGCTTTTAATACTTATAGGGAATTAAAGTTAGTCTTGATTGGTGCAGTTACAGATTTAAAATGTTAAATTTCCGACAAAAGGTAAAAATGTGACAAAGCTGTTGTCATGCACTTGATTGAAAAGTGTGCCAATTTTGAATACCTGAACCACCATTCCTATTAATCCTGTTCAGTGATTAATAGAAAGCCGTGGTTCTAATTCTCTGAGTCCCTTACCTGTCACATCAATCCAAAAAAAAGCATACGCTTTTCCTGCCCAGTTTTTGGCTGTACATCCATACAAGCCTGCATGGTCGAAAGTCATTTGGGAAACAGTGTATGTATTATTGTCTCTATTTCCAAGATCCACACCATTCCTAGTCCAGTTGATCTGAAGTGGAGGATCACCTCTCACAATGCATGTCAAATTAAGCGTGGAGTTAAATGCAACAGACTGATTCCCCAGTTTAGGATTCAGTTCAGGTGGAGCTTGAAAAGCAAGAGAATTTAGGAATGAGTTTGCTGTTTTCATATGCACATGTAATTTCCAATCCTTTATGTTCCTTTTGAAGACCAAATAAATGTACTCAGATAAATTCAAAAGCGCATGACCACTAAATATATAGATTAAGAATTGAGGTGGATGTTTTGCACTCATTATAACTGATGAATAAAGTCAACATAACTCATGCATATGAATACAATTGTATATATGTACTTGTCATGGTTAACACTTTTGTTTGTATTGCATGAAAGTATTGTGCACGGCAATATGGAAGACTAGTTTTGAGCTACAGTCAAAGCTATACAAAGCAGCCACCCTTAGGAAAATTGAACTTGACTGCTTATGAACCTAAACAAAAAGCACTACACGATTGTTTCCCTTGGGAGTAGGATCTTATTAACTTACTTTTAACTCTTATATATATGCTGTCAGTGAAATTACCACCAGCATTTCGTGCTTCACAGATGTACCTTCCCTCGTCACTGTCTGTTACATTTGTTAAAAGCAGAGGTGATGTGATCTCCTTAGACGGAAGGTCTGGCTCATTTTTAAAAAAAGATAGCCGTGGTTCAGGTAAACCTTCAATGATGTTGCACGTCAGGTTGGCACTATCTCCTTCTTGCAAGGGCTTACGTGGTCCTAACAACTCAACGATTGGGCGAACTACAGAAAAGAACAAAATTATTAAAACAGATAAAGAAATGCCCCAAACCAGCAACAAGATTTGCAGCCTAGGAGGTCTTTTAATTCTAAAATGGCAGTTCTTCATTCTCTTCTATGCTGTTGAGTTCATGAAATCCCTTTCCTTTAATTTAATTACCTCCAGCTCAACAAAAGGTGTCTCTTTACGGGATGAACCTCACCATACCCAATCCCAGGCTTCTAATTGCATTGCATTAAAAATGCCCACTCCACAATAAATCTTTTATTTCTCACTTGGAAAACCAAGGATTCCTGTCAAACTATTACGAAAATACAGTTGTTTATAAATTTCAGTCCATGCATACATTGCACAGAAGTGGCTTCTAAATGCAGCTGTTCATCAATATTATTAATAAAGTTGTCTACCAAAATCATTTGTAGAATAATTAAAGTATTATTTTGTTACTCACTTGTGATAAAAACATTGATGGTTTGGTTTTTTATTGTAGCCCTTTTGCTTCCTTTACTTTGTTTGAAGGTACAGATATATGTTCCCTCGTCTTGTCGGTGAACAGGATTGACATATAAACTTCCATTCAGAAGTTGTCTGAACCTTGCCTTGTCCAGTTGTACTCCATCTTTTCTCTTCCACTCAATCTGTGGTGTTGGAGTTCCTTCAGCACTACAGCTTATAATTCCAGAAGCATCAGCAATAATACTTTGTTGATGGTTCACCTCAGTAAATCTTGCTGTTGGAAGAAGCACAATAACATTGGTTTGATAAATAACTGCAGTTCAAAAGCATTCGATTGCTACTGCATCTTGAAACAAGTTTAACAACTTAAATTTTATCCCAGCTGTTAACAATTGAATTTTAGATTTAAATTCACATGGATTTATGACATTTATTGGATGTTTTGCTTTAATTAATGAAAAAGAAAAACATTTAATTAATGTAAATTGAAATGAGAATAGCGGACATTACTGGTAAAATCGTCAGTACGCAATTTCAGGGACAAAATATTGACTTGAATTTGTTGAAACGTCACAAATCTACACGTATTGTTTACACTTTGGTGAAGATATTTCTCTAAGATAAACAGCAAATGTTCCCAAAGTTTGGTTTGACAGAAAAACAACTTCATTTAGAGTAAACAAAACTAAAGTTAAACGAAACAAGGTAAATGAAAATGAAACAAATGAAAATCCTTTGCAGTGACCAAAATACGCATCTTTGCTAAGGGAGAGTTAATACTTCGGTGAGCTCTAGATTCGCCAAACCAGCGCTTAGAAGAAAAATGCTTTGAAAGGTTAATTACCTTAAACTGATGAATGTCAATCATTTATTTCAACTTCTAAAGCTGAAGACGTTGCAATTCTTGTTAATTATTTCTTTTTTGATCCAGTCCGATTGGAAGAGTTTAACATCAGTTATCTTCACTTAATGACAATAAGTGTTTTCAACTGTACCTATTCATTAATTGTGTTGTCTTTAAACATCCTAATCATATATTAATGTGACAGGAGTACACACTCTGTTGAGGATTGCTATGCTTTATGGGGACAAAAATTATATGCATTTACAGCTTTTGGAATCGCTTAGGGGTAATTAAGTCAAGGAATCTGGTCACCTTACAGTAGGGTGTTGACGATATGAAATGCCACTATTTTTAGTTGTCAAAGTTTCTTTTGGGGTGAACGCTGACAAATAGCAAATGAAACGCCCTTATTTCCATTTTTAGGCTCAACGTCCGCTGGTCTCTTGAGTACGGTCTACTAGCACAGGCTCCTTTTAAGCTTGAGCCACACCCAGAGTGGTCTCCTTAATTTAGGAGTTCAATTAAATTTTCCGAAAAGCATCCCCAATCTTTTCATACGTCAGTCCCCCCACCTCAGATTAACGGACGTGAAGGTACACATTCAGACAGACGCAAGTGGATAGCAGGCCAAACGAACAAATTTACTCTGAACGCTAGTAAAAATAAGTTGCCCTACCATTGACATAGATGGTGTAGTAACGAGTGTATTCCAATCCCCTGCATTCGTAGGTTCCTCCATCAGACAACTGAACGTTTTCAATGGTCAGTTCACCATTTTGTTTTGCCGTCATCCTTGTCCCAGATGTTGAATTAATCTCTTGATGTTTGTTATTGAACCAACGTATATGGTTGGTTTCATTTTTTAAGAAGCAGCGAATAATTTCACGGCTGCCGACATCCAAAAATTCTCGACTTGCATCCAAGATTTTTTTGTCCTCTGAAAGGAAAAATTTATGTTCACCACATTGTAGTATGTATGAAATTCTAAATCCTAGAATGTTAAATACAATTGACACAAGATAAAGTTTGCTTAAGCAACATGCTACAAGGATTCAGCAAAGTCTATCTCTACCGTAATTAATAAATTAACCCTTTCTTCTTTACATGGGGTGACCTATTGCTAGTAATGTGATCACATAGTTTTACTGTGAAAGTCATTTCTATCCTTTGGTACACAAATTCTGGTTGGTATCACTTCACTGAATTAACCTGTCCAAAAGAGTTTTTTTTTTTTTTTTTTTTTGCAATCAACATTGCTGGTGTAGTACATTATTTAGCCCTTATTAACAGAGCAGGAGGTCTGTATGGGAGAATCTTGACCGGGGTCGCGAGTACAGACTGAACGCAATGAGGTCTGTACACACCACTGAGGCCAAGATTCTCCCATACAAACCGACTAAGCTCGATTAATAAGATGTTTATTGTATGGAAAAACAAGAAAAAATTAATGCGTTTAATGTAACTGGTTTGTACTAGCTGACATTTATTTGCTTGCAAACGGCAATTAGCTCAACCTAATTCTGCCAGAGTTTGTTCATCCTCTTTACTTTTTTTTCTCATCAGGTTTTTAAGCACTTCTAGTAATATTTTTTGAAGAAAAGAGTCAATATTTTTGTATTTTAGTTTGCAATTTTTTCACCGCAAAATGTAACCAGTCTAGATGGGAAAATCTAGTCCGTGGACAATATTGATTTCAACCAATCAAATTCGTGAATTCTCTAGTTCCCAGTTCTTGTGAGACACAGTCATATAATAATAGTAACTTTTTGGTAGTAGCATATCATTATTAGCCCGACTGTCTCTGTGGACCAATGACGGCAAACACAAACTTGTAAGGTTAGTCTTTGTTAGCTATAACATCTTTCAGGTACACACCCTTCCCAGCCCCCTTTCGCCGCATAAAAGGGTGTTGTGAGATTTTATATTCGTTTCATGTAAATAAAAGACTAACGTATAATAAGCACTTAATGACTAGCCCCAAGGGAAACAGTGAATTTTGTTTCCCCGAGACCCTCAATGTTCCCAGAGGCGAAGCCGAGGGAAACATTGAGGTCGAGCGGGAACAAAACTCACTGTTTCCCGAGGGGCCAGTCATTAAGTGTATTGTTATACCTCCCGACTCAAAAATAGAAGAAAAAAACTGCTGTGCTTGCAGTACGAGCGGCAATCAAACCGAGCTGACCACCGAAACGACACGATAACATTCTTTTTCTTCGCAGCTAACAAAAATAAAGACAATACTTAAGTTGCTTTCCCTTCTTCTGAAGCTTAACTCGAGAATTCTGGGTTTGATTCGGCGAGGAACAGCATATTTTGTTGTAAATGATACAACTATTTTCCTACCTGGCGAGTGGCGACAGCGATCGAAGAGCGAGTTGCTGAACGCGGGCGACCCACTTTTAGCGCCAAGTTAAAGACTCAAAATGTTCAAATTTTCTCCTTTGTTAATCTGATGTGTTTTTGCCGAATGGTAAATCCCTTTTCTTGAATAATGAATGCCTTCTCTAGCGAGAAATGATGACGACTTCAATGGCTTTTTGACATCAGGCCAACTGGCACACAAATTTACGGCCGTTGCAAGGTGCACGACCTGATCACGTGCGAGTCGAAAGAAGAAGTTGTTGTTTCCCTAGGGAGTTAGTGACTTTTGTTCGCCCTAGGGAGTTAGTGAGTTTTGACCCATGGCACGTGACACGTTCTCCTCCAGTCGGAAAACGTGTTTGAGTTGGGAGGTGTACCAATTCATTTTATGTCGTGGTTGTATGCTGATCAATCAAGACCTACAAAATATCAAATAATATAAAACCCTAAGTGATCACTAACTTTTTGGTTCACACAATGCCTGAGCACCTTTGTCATCACTTTGACAGTCAACATTAAGCTTTCCATCAGTTCGCGGGCAGGATGCCAGCTCGGGCTCATCTCCATTACAGGCTACATTAGACATTACAAAAGGAATGTCCTCATCCTTGACATCTGCCATTACAAATTCAGCCACTGCGCGTATGAAGCCAAGCTGACGACAAATAACTTTCACATCCTCAAAATTCCATTTATTACGACAGATCTTTCCCCACTTTCCATTGTAAAATACTTCCACTCTTCCACCATATTCTATATTTGCACCATTTAAACGAACAGGAACTTCTACAATTAAGACGAAATTAAACCTAAGTTAACAAATAAACAGATAATGAGCTTACAATTACAATTACAATTACAAACCAACATGCTTATTAATATGTTATTATCACATTAGTTTAACAGATTTTTACAAACTTTGACTTTTACTGTACATGTACTATCTACTGCTGCATCACTGTCACTTCCCTACATTTTTTTACATTTTTTTACATTTTTAGATCATTTTTAGATCATTTTTAGAGTGCTTTAGCCACATAAGTTTTAAATTTTGTTCACACCAAAAGTTAAGGTTCTTACACGGTGTTCAATCAGCTAAATTGCATAACGTCTCAACCAGATTGAGCCTTTAATTTTAAGCTCTACCTACTCTAAAGCTCAAAAGCAGATAACTGCTGCATTTTTTTGGCAACATATCATATCCCTTAATTGTAACATCAAACCAACCGCGTTGCTCACTCAAATGAGCATCCTAATCTCAGAGGAGTTCTATATAAGATATTTTAAATCGGCTGATTTGCCTCAGTCGTTTTTGTTCAATATTTGTAACCTAATTTGGACAGTGTCAAACTGTAACCTAACGTTAGCAATGAAACAGCGAATACAAATCTTGGCTACTTTTAACCCACAATTAGCCGTAATTGACTCATGAAGAATATAATCAAGGCCAGGAAGGAAAAACAAATCAAATGGGCCGTGGAGTTACAGCCATTTAATTTCTAGGTTTTGGCTTATGCCAAGAAAACTCAGTGCTACCACTGCCTAAAAATAGAAACGCAGAAAATGGATGGGAATCTACATGAAATTAACATTAACACAGTGGTATGCATGAGGCTGGGCCACGGCAAGTTATGTATAAACTACCTTTGCATGATTGTATTTTGTTATCAGTGTCATTCCCGCATTTGGTCAGTGCTGTACAATTATACATGATTGCAAATACAATAAAAATAAGGCAAAGTTGATATTTGTTACAATGGCGCAGTATTGGAATATATTCCTAACAACCAACATAAACAAGTCTAACACTTGAACAAAAAATGCCTAAAAGGATTTAGTTCAAAATTGCTATGAAAAACGATATTTCATCCAATTCGCAATTCGGATCGTTTGTTACTTCTCTATCTATAATTTTTCGACTCTTTTACAGCACTTATCTTCTCTCCTGCATCTTAATTATCTATATCTTACATCTATGATGCACTTTTTTCAAATTAGCATTTCTCCCGTATTTTTTCCAGTTGTCAGATGGCAAACGTTTTCAAATTGCTTGTCTGACTATGCACGCATTGCGTACCTATTTTATACGACTTGCAACCTCCTGCGCATGAGTATAGGCTACTTGGAGCCTCTTGTTCACACTGATATGGGGAACAGGGAGGACAATTTAAAATTTCATACATGGTGCAAGCTAGCTTAATTAGTTCCAACTGAAATACATTACAACGGTGATAATATTTTAACATCATTCCTGACTACTTTTAGATACTGAGTAGTTTAGTTCAAACGAATTTAATGTGATGCAGTGAATTAGAATTAAAGGATAGTTACCAGCTGAATTGTTCCCCAACATCAACATGAAAGAAAAAAGATGAAAATAAGTTAAAAACAGAAATTAAATAAATATAATTTCTTCCTTTAAAGACCACAATAAAAGAAAAAGAAGGGAATTTAGTCAGCAGGCAATTGGATAAACGTAGTTTGGTCCAAAAGAAATTGATCTGATGTATTGAATAAAAGTAAAAAAGACAGTTATAATTACCGCCTGGTTTGTTCCCATATTCCACATGAAAAGAAAAAGATGAAAATAAGTTACCAACGGAAATTAATATGTTTTTTTGCTTTAAAGAACAAATCAAAGAAAAAGAAAGGGAAGTCAGGACGCAATTGGACTATTACGTAGTTTGGTTCAAAAGAAATTGATCTGATGCATTTTTGAATAAAAGTAAAATAGAAAGTTATAATTACCGCCTGGTTTGTTCCCCGACATTCCACATGAAAAAGAAAAGACAAAAATCAATTATTACCAGGAACTATTACTTAATCACTTAAATGAAACAAATTAAAGAATCAAAAACAGAAGACCACCAAGTAATCGGATTTGAATTTATAGTTTAGGTTAAAAAGCAATTGGTGTGTAGCATGGAATAAGTGTAAAACGATTATAACTCACACCCTGATTTGTTCCACAACATCCACATGAAAGAGAAGAGATAAAAATTCATTAGTAATAATTAAGAGGGAATGGCTACTAACATCGAGCCAGTGGTGGTACATGATGAAAAATCAAAATTTTTCATATTTCATTCAGAGATGGTATATCGCCCATGGTAACCCTAGAAACGTGTAATGGGATTTTTTTTTCCTTGAAACGGTTTTTACGGTACAAAGTACAGGTAAAAACAAATGACATTTCGACTGCTCTTCAGTCATTTTCAATGTAAGTTCAAGGTTGAGGGTAAAAATTAACATACTTGTATATAGACATATATATACATAGGAAGAGAGATAATGAAGTAAAAATAGGCGCTAAAAGATATAAAGGGGGTATTAAAGACAATAACAGCATGTAAAAACTTTTTATCAATTAAAAACTTAGGCACGAAATTGAGTCGGATTTTACATTGAAACTTGAATGGTGAAACGTTGTTCGTTTTTACCCGTAATTTTTACCGTGAATTGTTTTAAAAGACTGTTGCTGATAATATTATTTTTAACCCACCAAACAAACATGCATGACCCGTAAAATATCATGGTACCTGATTTCACATGGAAATTTCAAACAGTAAATAAAATTTACATGCACAGATTGAATAATGGTTTAACAGAAAGATATCATACCAGCAACCACAGGTGACACAAATAAATCAAACAATGGAAGAGCATATTTTGACCAGCACCCTAATAGGTAGCAACAACATTTTCATCCTGTGTCAGCTGGACATCACAACAACATGCAAAATGCACAAACATTTTCCATGATTTTAACAGGAAAAACAAAATGGTGTCCCTAGCGCAAGGGTTACCCTACCTGCTTGTAAACAGAGCCTTAATTTCTTTAATCCATTTTTTGGCAATGCATAGCAAAAACCTATCAAGTGACCAATGTTGCGTGACAGACAAATTTAGTCTACAATGATATCACTAACTTTCAGCACAAGCATGAAGAACAGACCATAAGTATGGCAAGCCAATCATGACAAAAGTAGGTCAAAATCTTCTATCGAGTTTCAGTGATCGATATGTGAGATCAGGAAAACACTACATGAGAAATGGAAATCACCACACAAAAATGAAAACTGTCATGTGAGATCATAAATTAACTGTTGAGATAAAAAAAAAAATCAGTAATCGAGAAAAAGACTGCTGTAGCAAGATATCGAGAAATCAACACCAACTGTCAAGAATGAGAAATCGTTGTACGAGAATAAGAAATCGCCATTCCAGGTTATCGATATATTTTTTCTAAAGCGAGTGAGCCACAACTAGTCAGCGGAGTGTCTTTTGGCGGTACACTCTCCTGTCAATACGTGGCAGCCGGGATATGTTTTCAAAAAACTACGTTATTCGACAGTATTTCCGTGAAATATGTCATTTAAATATATGAAATATGTCATTTAAGGTGGCTCCCTATAGCTTTACGATCGCTCGTGCACAGAGGACGAAACGTTTAGTAATCTGCGCACGCTGAAAGAAATAGGGAAAATTCCTTAAAATTTGGCAGTCTGGTAGCAAACATTTTACTTTAGTTGGAGCTCTTTTTTCAGGGAAATCTATCTGACCAGTTTTTCCACTGCGGTAAAAGACAAATTTGCAAAAATCGAAAAAAAAAAAATGCCTGTAAAAAACTTACTTTTTTTGTGTAAAAAATTAGTACCTCACCGAATTTGCTGTATTGTGAAAATTTTGGAAGATTTCACCGAAGGAAATTCAAGACAATATCCGTGATTTCTTATTCTCACACAACGAGTCCTTAATGTAATGCAAATTGCACAGAGCGAAGTTTATTCCAAATCACTTATTTTTTTAATGTTTTTCACAACACGTGGGGCTGCAACGAGTTTGCAATTTTTTGGCGGGTTTTAAAACAATATTTCAAGGAAAAACTTCTGGCTTTCTACTGGCTTACTAGCGGATGAACATCTGTATACTTTACAGGTTTGGCCAGGCCTAAAAGCAGAGCTCCTGATTACAATAAATTAACCTGGCTTGAACCTGCGTTCCAATCGAAAACAGTACCTGGTCAACTGTCAACTTCAAACAACAAACACGTGATTTCGATGAACTTTAAACCTGAGTCCACAATATGGTCACATGATACTGATCGGCGGATACCTTATTTTGACAGGTTTCAGTTGACCATAACATGGATATCCAATATCGAAGATGTAAGCTGTAAACCAAGGTTGCATGACGTGGCCGACCTATTAGCTGGAGTATGGTCACCATATTGCACAACAACGTCGTCGTAAGGGGCATGCGCCCGCGATCCATGCCGCTAGCCAGATCGACCATGAAAAAAGAGTTGCATGGTTTTCTAGACGTATTTCTACGCATGCATGTGGTTGTGTTCCTGCAGTTATGGTGCTCCGCTTGCTGACCCTTCGGACCGCCGGAACTCCGCCATAAAAGTTCAAACAAATGTCGAGAGTCCACTTTGTGTTTAATGTGAGCAACACCGTTAGAACTTATTGTTAAAATATCATTAAACTTCCCCTCCCTCCCACCTTTTGGAGACAGGGTGTGGTCATGAATTATACTGCATCTAATAAACAAAGGGTCACTCCTGTGTGGTGCAGTTAAGTTTGTGCAGCAACTTCTCCCAAGCGATACTGTGCTCTTGTCTGATTTAGCGCATGCTGTCTGACATTTAGCTTGTAGTGCTGGGGAGATAGGTGAGGATGTTTTTCACTCTGTCGCCAGAGGTCGCACGGCCTGACCAAATGCAAGGCATTGTTCTCCCATTTATGTCAACATGAGTAGTTTGTTTGGTGATTTATTATTTGACCAAGAAAATTACTTCATTTTCAGTGGCTGAGAGCAGACCAATTTATCGTTAATTTTTAATTTGCACCGGAGTACAAATTAACATGCTTGCGTTCGTAACTTTCTCAGTCATATAGTAAATTAGTAATCATGTGAAAGCTCGAGCAATTAAGGATTTACATAACTCGTGATATTTGAAAATTCTTTCAAATTGCACTCGCCTAAAGGCTTGTGCAATTTTGAGAGAATTTTCAGATATCACTCATAGCGTATTAATCCTATACGATTACCTATACTAATAGCTTTTGATTAAATTTTTTGAGCAGCGACATTAACAAAGAAAGTAGTGAATGTTTGTACCTCACTGTCACTGCAACACATTTTTCAGAGAAGCATTTTTCACCAGATGTCTTACTTAATGCTCAAAGAAATTTGTCGATATCCAACTCAAATACTAGAGCTACTTTCAGTCTAAGGTCACATGTTCCTTTACCTATATCACAGCTCCTTTGTTAGGGAAAAGAACTGAGAGTAGACTAAAGCAACTGCCGATCGTGAACCAATATGGCAGCGCATTTGAAAGCTTTCAAAAATTATTTTTCAAATCTTGTTTGTTCAAATCAAAATTTTTTTTCACCGAAGTCCCTTGGGTGATGTGTAGATTCAAGTAAAAGAGTAAAAGCAAATTAATTTAGAGTCACTTTAAATCAGAGTTCTGTGCACTTAAAAGATACTCTTAATGGTTTACAAACACAAGGTTCCAAAAATAAAGTAAATCATTCAATACTCAGTAAAACTCTTACTAGTTAATACACATGCCTAAATTTCGTACATGTACATGTACTTACCTGTTGATGGAACAGAAAAAATAACAACCAGCAGGAAAATTAAGGGAAAATGTAGCTGATGCATCTCATTTCCTATGAAAAACCGTAAGGGGCCAAAGGTCAATAAAAACACCAAAACAAAAGATCAACCCAACAGAAACATAGTATTTTCTGGAATCGACCATTGCCATTCTGGTAAAATTTGCAAACATTCAAAGTCATAATTTCTCCTTTTTAGCTGATATTCATTGAGTTTTACCGATTTTGGTATTTTTCCTCTATATTAATCAAAAAGATAAATTAGCTCCTACTCCTGTTTTCGCACCCGATAAGCCATAGCAAAATCTGAAACCTTTTGATTACAGAGCTGTTTTATTCACATATTCTAAACATGAACAGAGGTTCTCATCATACAAGAAATTTCAGGCGCATACACTTCTCTGTTTTTAGATACAGATGAACTAATTTTTACTGCAGTTAGGTAATGAGTTACTTGTGTCAGAAATGCAAAAAAAAAACAAAAAAAAACAATGGGGGTCACCGACCCCCAATCAATTTCATTGGTTATTTTCATTTAGTAGAAATGATGTCCAGTTTTCTCTGTATTTCAGAATCAGATTTTGCCCTCGCACTCGCGCTCTGTTTCTTGAGTGCGTGGGAATACTGCACTCAAGATTTGATGGAAGTAAAGAAAACTTGTTTTACAACTAGGAGTAATCGTAGATTAGGGAGTGCATTAGATATGTTGCGTGGCCGCAACGGAGTGATGGGGAATGTTATTATTGCTTTGTGTTTTGATGTGCGTGAGGTCTAGACTTCTACAGTGTAAATTATAAATCACGATTTTTGGAATAAGACCTAATAAATTTGGCTTTGACTCGTAGAATCAGTAAATTTATGCTGTGACCACAAAGCTGGCCATTTACCATCAGCGAGCTACATAACTCGGTGCGTGTAAGACTTATTTTGTTTGAACAAACCATGGTCATTTTCTATAGGTGAGCTACACAATTCGGAGTTACGTTTTGTTTCATTAATGACCAAATAGTTGTTTGTCGTCAAACGCCATCGGGTTGACAACACAGGGATTCTACACAACTAAATGTTGAAAACTCTGCGCTACTTGCTTTGAAAATAAATGTATGCGTGACTTGCATCACGCACTTGTATCAAGGACGTCATTCACCCCTGCGAGTAAATCTTGATTTTTGTTGCTTAAGTGAGACACAGGGAGACCAAGACGAAATTAGTATACGTTCTCGTTCCTCTCGAACACAATCAATGATATTTAGACTGAAATCTTGTTAAGTTACGTATTGACTGTTTTCAATAAAAAGCTGTGGGATTGCGTGGATACCCCTCATAACCCATTCCCTAAGAAATAATTATTGCTTTCCCATCAACTAAGATTTCTTTGTTGTTAAAGAGAATGGTGTCCGCTCCTTGATCATAATTGTACAAAGTCTTAATTTCATGTGATAATACATTGTTTATGGCTAGTCTTACGCAGCGCTTTCATTTCGTCCAGGCCAAGAAACTCATCAGAGACCTTTCTGCTTGGCAAACTCGTTGGGCATCGCGCCCAAAGTCCCGTTCGCATACAAAATGATGACAGCAATCTTGCCTTACATGTATATCGTCTTATAAGGATTCCCGACCGAACAAATTCACGAGTGAAAATTGACAATGAAGTTGACAGAAAATCATTGCTTTCACTATTAATTTTTGACTTTGGGCGCCATGCCCAACGAGTTTACCAAGCAGAAAGGTCTCTGAAGAGTCCTTTGGCCAGGACGAAACGAAAGCGCTGCGTAAGACTAGCCACGAACAAAGTCTTATCACAAGTAACTGTCAACTTTATGTCAATCTTAATTTCATCATAAGCAAAATTTAAGTATACCTCCATAAAATGTTGGAATGTGCCTTAGGCCCGGTCCAAACGCCGCTCCACTCGCGTGCCGAACCAAACTTGATTAAGTTCGACGTTAGAGAGACTTTGGAGCGACGGCTGGTTCAGACGGCGTATTTACGTCGAACTTAATTCGGGAAGCCGGTGGTAACAATTTTCGACGAGAAAATATACGTTTTGAATTCAAGAACTCTGTCCAAATAGGAAAGCTGTGACTAACATTTCGCTGTTATAGCAATATTTAGGGAAGCAAATTCAAACTCAAGGTTCAGTGTTTGTAATTAGACAGGTTTTCCCACGGTTAATTCGACTTGTTATGGGAAATCTCATAAGCTGGGCTATTATCACGAAGAAAACGCAAAAAATGAATTGGCGCTAAAGAAACTCACTTAAACAGTTCCGTTTCTCATAAATCGAAGGCATATTTTTAGCGACGACTTCGAGTTTCATGCATGACTGGTCACGCGAGCTCAATTTTGAGCCAATCACGAGTCCCGTTATATGAAAAATACATTACAGTAATTTATGCATTAGGTCCAACACATGAAGAGAACGCCATATGGATCAGCTGCCGCTCCAACGTCGCATAGTGCGACAGACCCTGCCGAATTTAATGTTGTTTGCCGCACCAAACCTAACCTGCCGAACCAAACTGATTCAAAGGCCGCTCTTCTGCCGTACTTAACTCATCAGTTAGGTTCGGCGCATGAATAGAGTGGCGTTTGGAACGGGCCTTAGATATTTGACATCATAGTCGCATCGAAGCGGGAAATTGGGGCCTCCATGTTTGTTAAAGAAATTTTCAGAAACTAATTTTTTCCTCTTTAGCTGATATTCGTTGGTTTTACTACTTCGGGTATTTTTCCTCTCTGTTAAACAATAATAATGAAACAATTGCAACATTTAAAACAATTAAGCTCCTGGCCACACTTATAAATTAAAAACATCATATCAGTCAGGATGCTGTCCCTTAAAATATGATTTTTTCCAAGATAATAATAAGGTATAATTTACATAGTTTACCTATCTAGAAGAGGAAGTTTCAGCTCCTCCAAAATGTGGTGCTACCCTCTGAAAAAGACAATAATAAATATAGAATATACAACTCAACTGTACAATTAGCGATAGCTCAGGTCAATTTTTATCTTAAAACGGTCTTGAAAAAACATTGACTCGCAATAAAATACTGAAGACAACGGTTGCAGCTGTTAATTCAGCAACAAACCATACGTTTTATAATTTTACCTTTAAAGCTTCTATAAAATAAAACTTAGATAAAAACAAATTGACCGACAGGAGTGAAGGAAACATGGCCTTTAAGTCAAGAAGTAACATTGTGTAATAGGACCAAAAAGTAGCTAAAACTGATGACAGGAAAAAGGGACTTTTATATATTTTTTGCTCAACACAAAATAAATAGTCATGCAGAATTAACTGCAGTAAATAATCATTATGGAGATTAAGAAGAATAAGGGCTTTCAAATATTGTTATCCCTGCAATTACCTGTTAATTTGCTCAGTATTCTTTTGGTCTCTAAGTGGTTCAGTCTCAAAATGTATTGGAGTACCACAAGAATAACTTCCTTCCCGCTGTCTAAAGATCAAATTAATGCCCACAACATTAGACACATATGCATATCCATGTTAGTTGCCAAGTGCGCTTTATATTTTAATTAGCAGGGCTCGAAAAAAGTGCCATCAACTTGTCCGGGGCAAGTAGATTTTCCTGCTGGCCATGTAACTTTTCATTCTCACTTGCCCCTGGACAAGGGCCCGGGCAAGCTGTCTGCCAACTAAACTAAAAAAAAAAAAATAAACTGAGGCTTCCCCAGGAGAAGCAAAATTTGATAGCGGCTTCTCCGAAGAGCAAGATAGAATTAAAGTTCTTCTGAACCCTGAAATAGCCAGTTCACATTCAGATTATAAAGTATGAGTGCTTGCAAAAATAATACATTAATAGACATATTTTCCTTACAACTACCTGCTATTGTTCAGTGTTCTTGTGGCCACCAAGTGGTTCGGTCTCAAAAGGTGTTGAAGTGCCGCAAGAAAAACTTCCCATTGTCTGAAGATTCATTTCCAAAACAATAATAAGCACACCTGCATGCAAGCTGCCAAATGTGTTTCACATACAACAGCCAATAGTTAACGTTTCTGGCAAATATAATGTCAAAGTTTTACCAAGA
>Ga0126339_10000647_pt1 | contig 20299 bp, 11 predicted proteins | sample OrbTmetagenome_2_FD_92532 | JGI IMG/M metagenome (GOLD analysis project Ga0126339, IMG submission 92532) | Coral microbial communities from Petempiche,Puerto Morelos, Mexico - Orbicella T R C metagenome | ecosystem: Host-associated > Invertebrates > Cnidaria > Coral | place: Petempiche,Puerto...
ACCAAATTTTCAGAAAATTTAGCATAACAGGAAGTAGATTTTGAGCTCAATCGGGGCAAAATAGTTTTTCGCAAATTTCTCCCCAAAAAAGCTGCATTAGCAGAAACTAACTATGGTCCGTTTTTTTACTAGCTAGGGCCAATCTATGGGCAAAAAATGAGCAAAATCGATTTTTCGACTTGTGCCGTTGTTTGGTCCATAGTTATGGGCACTGGCTCTTAATAATTTTCAGACCCAAACAGTCGGAAAAATTTTGAGTACCCATCTTGTAAAGGGGTATGCATCCAGTACTGTGCTGCACTTGGAGGAGATTGAAGTCTATCACGCTGTGTGACAATAGTACAGTAACCGCATATAAAAATGGGATGGCTACAACATATCATATTTCTTATTTACCTCTGTTTATCTTAGAGTCTCTGCGTGAAAATTGTGAAAGGCAAAGTGCTTTACAGTCTGTCCAAGCTACAATAACGAGCTTTTCTCTGTACGCTGTGATCTGTCGTCTCAAGTCTTACAAATTCTCATTCGACGCGTCAATGGAAAGTCCCGAGTTGACTTGTCAAGTCCCAAGTCCAGTTTCTGAGTGTTCGGATGTGAGTGTGACAATTCCCAGAAAGTCTTTGCGAGAAGATGTAGAATTGACAATGAAGGTAAGAGAACATTATTGGGAATTTAAAACGTTCTTTGTCAGTTTAATGCTTTACAAGGGACCGCTCATTACTTATACATAGAGGTAAGGATTAGAGGAAATTACGAGATGAGATAAAATAAAAATAAAAGTATTAGGAGACAATTCTTTACCTCCATGAACTGTGAATTTTACATCGAAACTTTACAATTGTCTCGTGATTTATTTCAAATTCCGCCCTACCATCGAATAATGTCACACAGGTTTACTGCCATCATGTAACAAAAAAGAAATAAAGTCAACGAGCACAACTCTGAGACAATGACAAACTGATAAAAATGGTCAAGTAAAAGCAATTTGTTTTTAGGTAGAAATGGACCTGCATGTAGTTTGTTTAGTTTACGATCCATCTAACATTAGAAAAGATAATTTGGTTTTATCAACTGGGTTGATAATGTGAATTGGCCACCGTAGAGATTCGAAAGTTGACGTTTCGAGTGTTAGACCTTCGTCGAAGCGAATCGAGGAATTGTGGGTTGTGTGTGGTTTATATACAGAAAGATGGAGCTACGCTAATTGTTGGTGCATGGTAACGTGTAGAACAACGGAATGAATTAGTTGAATGAAAAGCGTTCGTTGATACCGTGAGGATTAAGAGTGTCGATTTTAAAAATAAATTTTTTGTTCTAGAGTTTTGCGGCTTTCTGTGCTTCCTTGATGTAGGGAAAGGCCGCAGACTGCCATATGTTACTTAGAATGATTGGGGAGATTAAAGTGTCTCGAGACCGGTTTAGATGCGTTTTTGTCGTCTTTCTCTACGTCACGAAGGTGTTCTCGGAATCGATGGCTTAGTCATCTCCCTGTTTCGCCGATTTATAACTTTTTGCAAAGAGTGCAGATTATGCAGTAGACGACATTGGCTGAGGTACAGGTGAAATGATCAGTGATCTTGATGGATCGCTTGGGTTCCGATATTTTCTCAACGTTGCGAATGATAGGACATGTTTGCATCGTGCGTGTACGCATTTAAAAGTTCGGGTTGATTACTTGTTTGGAATGCACTTCTGGCTATGTTTTTGTCGCGTGGGAATGAAATTAATGGAGGTTGCGAAAAGATTCTACCTGTATCAGGATCGTTTTGAAGTGATTTAACGTTTTTTAGAATGATGGATTTTACTGCGTGGTTTTGAGGGTGAAATGTGAGAGTGAATGGAATTCTATCATTAGTTTTCGTCTGTGACGATTGTAGTGCTGACTGTAGATCAATATTTTGGGCGCGATGATGGCCCGCTTGAACAACAGAAGCAGGATAGCCACGTTTGTCGAAGAAATCGCACCTTTCCTCTGATTTTAAGGAAAAATCAGAGTCACCACTACAAAGACGACGAAGTCCAAGAAACTGAGAATAAGGAATGGAATTCTTGACATGTGATGGATGTGAAGATGAATACAACAAATTACTATGAGAATCTGTGGGTTTGTAGTGCACACTGGCGCATAAACCGTTGCCTTCGATGGAAACTTTGATATCCAGAAATGCTAAAGAAGTATCGGAGATTTCCAAGGTATATTTAAGAGCAGGATGAAACGAGTTGACAGCAGTTATAAATTGATTGAGGTCCTCCCTGGTAGAAGAGGTAGCGCCGATACAGTCGTCAATGTAGCGACGGTAGAGTTCAGGTTTGGGGCCGTTGCATTGATTGAAAAATTGGTGTTCAATGTTGCCCACGAAAAGATTGGCGTAGCTGGGTCCCATTTTGGCACCCATGGCCACGCCGTTGATTTGTTTATAATAATCGTCCGCGAATGAAAAACAGTTGAGTGTTAACACTTCTAGTCCAGCCAGGTGGAGTAGTGTTTCCGAGCTTGGTTCCTTAACAGTGTGTAAATCAAAAAAAATGTGTGAGGGCTAAAAGACTTTCGCCATTTGGGATGACGATGTAAAGAGATGTAATATCCACGGTTCGCCTAGGAAATTAAAATCGCAAAAAATTTGAAGTGCATGTTGACTGTCTTTAACGTATGACGGTAAAGATCTGACGATAGGTGCCTTAATTTTGTCTAAGTAGCTGGAAATGGGTTCGATAGGGCAACTACAGGCAGAGACGATAGGTCGACCTGGATTGTTAGGTTTGTGAATATTAGGTAAAAAGTAAATACAGGAAGTTCTTGGAGTTCTAATGATGAAAGTGGTATCAGTAGCCGGCAATTCTTGTTTGACTATAAGGTCGTTAATAGTGCTCTTGACAATTTGTTGGTTAGTGGAAGTGAGATCTTTATCGACTTTAGCATAAAAAGAGGTGTCAGAAAGTTGCGCAAGGCTTCTTTTTGGTAGAAGGCCTACTCTGGGACCTTGAGTCGGCTAAAGTCGCCCAAAGTCACCTAAAGTCGCCTTAAGTTGCCTTAAGTCGCCTTAAGTCGCCTAAAGTCGCCTTAAGTTGCTATCGGTTACGCAATGTTAAAAGGTTTCAACACACTCAAACTGCCTCTGTAGAAGGTTATTAGACTTATAACTGTCATTTTAAAGTAAACTCCACTCTAACCCTATGGAGGACGAGGCCCGATGGTCCAATGGTTTGGGCAATGGACCCTATTGGGGATCATTGCATTGTGTTCGTACTGTCATAGTGCCTCTCCTCACCCAGATGTGTAAATGGGTACTGGTTACGGAACATGGGGGCCAGGGTGCAGCAGAGGTAACCTGAATAGGTGTGCTTTTATTTTTTTTTTAACACTCGTTCCCAATGCATTTGAGCCATCTAAAACTCCCCTTAAAGGGTCCCAGTCAGCCAAACTTTTGTTTTTGTTTACAAACAAGAGCTTGGCTTTTTTGTTTTATTCAGAGCATGTCAAAGCAAAGAAAATCACTGTGAAGCTACATGTACTAAAGATAAAGGGACATACTTTGAGGAACACAACTTACAGTAAAGCAACAAGACTTCGCCTCACCATGCAATATCAGTAATTTTGATGGCATCGAAAATAGCACGAGCTGACTAGGGTCCATTCAGAAGCTGAGGACCCGACAATTAATGTATTATACCTCAAATCCGTGGCTTCCTTATACATAAAAAAATCTAATATTATAATTGTTCTGCACCTGTCTAGCCTTCATGTTAGCAGGAATAATTTCTACATGTAGATAATACGTAACTAGAAATGACAATCTGATGTATACTCTCTCACAGATGGCTTTTTATTCCTATTAAATTTTATTTTTTCTTGTGTTTCATTATAAAAGAGTTAATAACAAAGATGAAGATGACACTCTGTGTTATCATCAGGAAATATATTAAATATGGAATGAAATTATAACAAATGGCTATACTGCAATAATTTCATTTAAGATTATTAATTTTTGTACGATATTACTGAATCAAATCTTCCGAAGACGTACAATTTATAATTAATAAACAGCAACAGTGAGAGTTGTTCCAGATCATCAAGATAAAAAATAAAAAAAAAATAAAAAAAAAAAACAAAAAAAAACCAGAAAGATATTTCTCTGTTAAAGCTCAGTTCTTTCTAGTCACTTTTACACTGAGCAGTAAAAATATGGTCATCCGGAATCAATTGAACCGAGCTGAGTCTACACTTTAAATACTTTACTCATGCAGTGTAAAAGAGTGACAAAAGTGGGCCATTTCTCCAGAAAAAATCATTACTTGTAGTTTGTCTCCACATTCGACCAACTGACGGTGTAAACGATTGAATTTCGTAATTGGACGAATCAACTTGCAGCATAATGTTTATCTATCCTTTTCGTAAATTTGATAAAGCCAGATATTCACATTTCTTATACACTTTACGTGGACTGCGCTACTGTTACTATTGAAAGCTAAGGTACAGAAAATTCTCTGTGATCAACTCTCAGTAAACATGGCCGCCAGGCGAATATTTGGAACGCGTGACTTAGTTTGGCCCCGTAACTAAAGACAGTAAAGAGTACGCGAGGTCACAAAAGTATGATTACTCCGAAAGGCGTTTACAAAAAAACAGGAAAGAAAACAAATCGCCAAACAAATACTCTCCGAAATTTGAATACAGTAATTTTTAATCGGGTGATTTGAAATCACCCGAACACTTAGCAAGAGAACTCGAATTTTCGTGGCACAGGCCGATGTCTCGTCTCTTAGAAGCATGGAAACCAGTTAGCGGCGCAAGGGTTACTGGGAGACCAGTGTGTCTGGTATCGATATATCAATTTTTAGAATTTCGTTGTGAAAATGTCGTCAAGGGCATTTGTAATGTGGCAGGTGGAAACTAGTGAAAGCTTGGAAGGTGTATTTCCTGGTGGTCGGATCAACCGTGGTAAAAACCTTTCAAAAAAGATTCGATTCACTGTTTAAACTGCCAGGGTAATCAAAGTTTTCTGGAGCCTGACAAGTAGTTGGTGAAATTTGACAGGAAGTGTTCTTACGAAGGAGCTTAGCAGGCGGTACTCATTGTGGTATTAGAATATTTTGTCTGACTGAGCCAGGAGAGCAACAAATCGATTGGGTCTCTGAAAAGGACTGAAATTGACAGTGGAGATGCCAAAACTGACAGTGGGAATGCCAAAAATATGGCAGATAAGTCTACCAAGATAACCATTTTTATAGTTCTGGAAGCATTGTAAAATAACTGCATGTTAATGAGCTAAATTAATTTTAATTTCCCTGTTGTTTGAATGATTTATGGAAATTTTCCAACATTTTAAATTAAATCCAGATATCTTAAATTTAAAATTTTTTGTCACTATGAATATATTTTTATTAGTTTTGTTTGATTTTTTTTTGTTTTTTTTGTTTTTTTATTGCGATATCTTCACTAATATTCACGCTACCTTGCAGGTAGCTTACTGTTACTATTATTTTTATAGCAGTACCTGTTCAGTGTTGTGGTAATTCTTTCTTTAATACTACTTTTTTAATGGTTTGAAATCTGGCCCAGGTTGTTCGAAAGCCGGTTAGCGCTAACCCAGGTAATATATTATTTTTTGTATAGAAATATTTTTCACTGCTTATGGTTGTCAGTTGTTTTAAGATGAATCAAACTCAAAACTGAAAGACAAACAACATAAACAGAAAACTGGACCGAAAAGTTACATTAATGGAAGTACAGTAATAGCCCACGTATAAGAACCTGGGTTTTAAAAACCTGTTAGGCTAAAATTTTCATTTTAAGCCCCCTCCACATAAGAACCTGTTAAGGCTAAAATTTTAAGTCAAGTTCTTATCAGTGGGGTTGCTGTAAAAGTGTATAGGTAGAAACTGCTGAATTAAGATCATCATCTATTTTAAGAAAGTAACTTGATATAACTTTTTTTTTCTCTCAAGCTTAAGTACCTGCACTGAACTGCCTATAGGCATTGCCCTATGGTACAAATAAATGATATATACTGTATTATGAGATGATATTTATAATATATATAGTATATTCAGATGAAATTTATATGAAAATATAAGAACCTATTTTAATAACCTTGGTAGCCTAAATTTGCTTTAAGCACCATTTATATAAGAACCTATTTAGGCTAAATTGAAAATTTCATGTTCTTATACGTGGGCTATTACTGTAATCAAATTTTTTTCTAATCCTGGGTTAGTTTAATCATGCAGGCTTTGAACAACCCGGCCCTGGATATTTGAGACTGTGGTGACTTAATTATGTACCAGTATTGGTACAATATTGCTTTATTGCAAGAGATATATTGAGAGACTGTTGGTAAGTTTATATTTATATCACTCGAGTGAAATAAAGTCTCCTTAAGTCGCCTAAAATCGCTTAAAACCTTAAGCCGCCTTAAGTCGCCTTGAGGCGCCCAAAATCGCTTTAAATGGCCTAAAGACGCATTTTTTTTCTGCCAATTTTGCTTAAGTCGCCTAAAGTCGCCTTAAGTTACGGCGACGTAAGGTCCAAAAGTAGGCCTGGTAGAGGTCGGCCCGCCTAACAACCAAAGCGCCGCCTTTGTCGGCCGCTTTGACAATTATGCCTTTGCACTTACTAAGATTTTTTAGCGGCGCCCTTTCTTCCGAAGAAAGGTTGGACGATTTGGTGTTACGATTGAAATTAAGTTTATTGATGTCGTGACGGCATTTATTAATGAAAAAATCTAAAGAGGCGAACTGGCCCTCCGTGGGAGTCCACTTCGATTTTCGAGTCTGAAGCGTCTCGAAAGTATCTTTGTCCGAGGTGTTAAAATCATCCTCTTTATTATGGAAAAAGGCTTCCAGTTGAACGCGGTGAAGGAAGTTTTAAACATCTTGCCTAACTGAGAATTCGTGCAGCTTTTTGGATATAGGAAAAAAATTCAAGCCCTTAGCTTACTGGGGACGGATTTCTCTGAGTTGGAAAGCGGAAGATTTTCTGGAATAGAAGCCACGGTGTTAAGGCTTTCAAGTGATAAGTCACAAGTAATTTGAGGACCTATTAATTGTTGAAGTTTTTGCATTTGGGCCTTAATTTGGTGTAAATGGTTGAAAAGTTTAGAATTGACCTCCTGAATTTTGGGGCGAATAGATTGTACTAAAATAGCTGGACAGGTTTTAGAGGGTTCAGAGCGATAATGTAGAATTTGTTTGTCGAGGTCTTTTTCCTTAACGTTAGAAAAGCAGAACTGACAGCCCACATGACAAATATCTTGACTACCAGAATATTTTTGCAGCTCCTGACGCTCACGTCGAACGTAATGTGAAAAACAATAGGGACTACTCGTAGTCTATATTAAACGTAAAAGATTTGTTTTGTATTGTAGCATCTTATCAGCCGAGAACGAGACAAGGTTTAATCATAATGAAATTCTGTATTCAGGTTCAAGAGGTTCCAAATTATAATTATGAAGAAAAAAGAGCTTTTGCGGGTCCAATTCTTCATATCTCGTGCCCTGTGGAATTGAAGCTTAAAGAGCCTGCTTCGATAAGAATACCCGTTGCTTCGGAACAAGACCTCCAGAAATTACAGAACCTGTCGATAAGCAGTGTGAGAATATGTTACCGAAGCTTGGAGGATAGCTCACAGGAATGGGTTGACATCACAAAGTACCTGAGATCACCAGCTAAACTAGAGAACGGGACTGTGACATTTCAAATCACCCACTTTTCACTGTAAGTACCTTAAGTTTTCTTTTCATTGTTTCTCTTGGTTAATGAAATACTGTACAGAGAATCGTTGACCAACGGAAAGATCTTAAATTACGGAAGATGATGGTCTCTATCCTGTTAGATGTCGGGCTGGTATTGCACTTGTTTGAAAACAATTCACTGTAAGGTCGAGGTCGGGCCTCTCGTTTACGCAATTCTGAACAGTGTGATCGAATCACTTGTCAAGTAGTGGCTATAGTTATAAGCGAAGAAAAGCGTTGGATAATTTCAATCTGTTGGCCCTAAATGTGGTCGTGGTCGCTTAAGGCCTAGTTCACTCTAGCGACATAACGACATAAACACAGGTACATAAAAGAAGTCGGTATGTTGTTATGTTTACAGTGTGAACATTCTGGCGTAATGACGTCATAACAGCAAAGTAACGGCACGGACATTATGACATAGGAAAAAAGATTGATCTTTTCCTTATGTCGATGTTGACATTACCGATTTGGACAATTTTGTCGTTATGTTATTATATCGTTATGTCGTTTATAGACGATATTACACGGTGGCGAGAAGATATGAATTTTATGTTCGATATTGTTTTTGCGACGAGAACATAAAATTCATATCGTTGAGTTATTCCATGTTCTTTTTATTATAAAGACAAAAACCACAGAAGCGAATCGAAAGCACAAACCGTGTGTGAACTGCAGCTCGGCGGCTAGCATATCTCATTTTTGGTTTACTTTGAAGAAACTGCTCTTTAAAGGGAACCTCGGCTTAAAAATACTTTTGTTGTCAAATAATACTTTATGCCTATCTCTAACAATTCCAGTGGTTTTGAATCAACATTTCATTATGTTTTCTTCCGAAATGTTTCATGAGAATTAGTGACGTCACTGCGTTGTCGAAGACTTCCAATATGGCGTCTGCGGAGGAATTTTCAGTAACTCCGTAGAGCTTCGAGCCAGAGTACGATGAGGGAAAAAAAGCAGCAGTGATCCAAGTTCAGATGAAAATTCAGGTGGCAGCGAGGAGGAAGTTTTCGGACGTCTATTGATCCTGGAGTGGTGCAAATGCTCGAAGTGCGCCACAACGACATTGAGCCACCCCCGAGAATGTTTGTGTTGTAGAGAGGTTGCTGAAGCATCAGCACTAGCTGACTTTAACAGCGAACCGATTACCTGTATTACGCACACGATGATTTTAGGGCAGGTTGTTTAAATACAGCAGTGCTTAAGACAACCCTTATCCGCATAAAACATTTGATGCAAGGCATGGATTTGACTGCTACTGAATTTCCAAATGAGTACGTATATATTTAATTTAAGCTCCCATGTGATTCATTAAAAATATGTATATATTTTCTCATGAAGTGTACCAGTTGTTATTTATAATCCGGGCTACTACGTCCGGTTTCACTTTTATAGTAAGTATATTTAGTGATTTTGCTAATGCTCACTTCCTCAGTTTGGGAAATAACATCACTTAGCATTTCCTGGAGCACAGGCTTAGCATCATGTCGCGTAGTAACCTTTCTCCATACAATTTTATATCTCAGTTCCCCCTCCCTCTGGCCACTTTAGATTGTTGCCTGAAATATCACAAAGCATACCTGTGATCCCAGTGCTATGTTACCAAATATGTGCATGCTTTATTTGGGACCTACCCAATAGGTGTTTGGTCAAATCATAGGCATGACTTCTGGAATAAAGTTCACTATTAATTTACGTGCTGAACTGTCAATTGAATATTATTCTGCTACCCTGAGTACCGAGGGAGTGGGGTGTTTTCAAAAAGTAGATAAGCACATTATAGTTAACAATAGGGGTACATACATGTACTCTCTAATTTGGGAAACAACTGGATTAACTGTCAAATTACATAACATCGAGAGAGCACTTGTGTAATTTTTAGGATAAATTGTTGACAATTGTACAATACCTGCTATTGTCTTACCTGTTGTCGTGACGTATTGTGATTATGATCAAGAGCAATGAGCTTTGTTGCTTCCTCCACTACCTCGTGGGAAAAGTGTGTATGCTTAGGTAAGTGTATAAGGTAAAGGGAGTGGTATGCCGCTAGTGCTGTTGTGCGTACACAGTCTGTAAGATGAGGAACAGTCTTGAACAATCTTGTGTCATGAACTATTTTAGCAATTCATTGAGTGGTGGAGAACCTAGAGTGAGCCACTCTTTTCGTCGCCCGCCTTCAGTGAGAGCATCATGCTAGCATTTTTTGAACACTCTGTTGGTTGGAAAGTCTATTTACTACATGGTTTGTTATTGACAACCACTTCTCCTTCGGGATTTCTGCATTCCCCTGGCAAGTCTCGATACTCCCCAAAAGTGATTTGTGATTGGGGGAACCCATTGACTCAACTTTTCACTGCCCTTCTTTTTTGAGGATGCTGACAATTGCTTTTGGACATTCTCGCAGGCATGCCATCCATCAATATGGAATTTCTTATCTTTTTGTTCCTCTCTCATATATTTCTTAATTTGGGGATGAGAATCAGTTGAAACTGACACCGGCCACAATCACTCCTGCCTCCTCAATGTTTTTTAGTGTTTCTATAAAACCTTTCTTTTCCATAGCATTTGAGTTTTTTACTTCAAAAACTGACACAGTCTATAACCTTGTCGCTTTGAACATCCAACGTTGTGTAAGTCCCATACTTAGCACTGTGGCCTGGAGAATCACAGCGGCCATCTCCGGCTAGTGTCACTGACTCCCTCCTGTCTTTTAGAGTGTTAATTAGATTGTTTTGTTCTGTCTCCCAGCAAGCATCAGTAACAGGGAAGACATACTTTTCTCTTAAGGCGTAGTAGCAATCTTTTCCAATGGATTTCAAATTAACGATAGAAACAAACTGCTGAAATTTTGAAAATTGTGCGCCACTGAAAAATAATCCTGCAGTTAAAGCCAGATTCCCTTTACCCTTGACTCCAGGAATAGAAGGTTGTGTTTGCCAGGTAAAGTTACAACCATTTAAACAAATTATGCTGACAGAATATTGCGACCCTTCATTTTCTCTCTCCTCAGTTTCCTTATTGATCACTGGGGAACCACATTTTGGGCAGAATTTTAATAGTTCCCTGAGATTATCTTCCTAGACCAACAGAAGTATTGAGGCATTTCTCATACTCATTCAAACTTGGTGCTGTACTTGTTTGAGAGGACTGAGATGAGCATTCATAATGGATGCGAGGTACCAAAAGAAAAATACATAATGCTGACCTTTGGGAAAACGTTTTATAAATTAAAGGCAGGATATTAAACAGACAACGAGATAATGCATTAATGTAATATTTTTATTTCAGCTTTTAATAAATTACATGATAAAAGAACTTGTTCAGTTCAAACAAAGCAATGCAAATTTTCTTCTCACCTCTTGACGCTTCCGTTTGGCCGCTCTCACCACTCTGGAGGCACGCACTTTTGATGCAGATTTGTAAGCAAAAATTGTAGGACCTGCGTCATCTTTCAACTTTCGTTTTGTCCCTCCAAATAACTTATTCCGCCACGCTTTCATCCAAACAGCTTTGATCGAAATGATCAGAACATAAATATGGACACTGGCAAATTTTCTTTGGGCCGGCCAATGGCAATTAGTCACTTCTTTCTTAATTCCCTCTGATCTGTTCCCGGAACCCGATATAACGTAACTTTGTTTTCGCCTCTTCCAGCTGTGTCAGTTTGTTTCTTAGACTCGTTGTTACAGCCATATGCGCAACGACGCGGCATTTCAAGTCTTCACGATACTGGTAAGCTATAATTAGAGTTATATTAGAAATGCTACCCTATTTATCTGTAACTTTAAACTATATACACGTTTAAACCATCCCAACGTAAGTCAAAATCTCGCCATCAGCCCGCCATGTTGAAAGTCCGACAACGCACTGACGTCATAATCTGCCAGCAAACTTTGCGCTGAATACATGACGCCAAGCAGCGAGTTTAAAAGCACCAGAATTTGACAAATCTAAGGCCGAGCATTCGAATGAAACAACAAATCTGCGACTTTTAAGCACCAAAACGGACTTACAAAAAGGTAAATTCACTGTGTACGCCAGAATTGTTTTTCAGCCGAGGTTCCCTTCAAATAGTTTTAAGCGACATGAAGTTTCGATCTATTTTGGCATTTGTTCCTTAGTGAACGATTAATTGTCGGCTTCAGTGTATTTAACTTCCCTGTCGCTCACCATGCAAAGTTTGGCAGCCGTGCAATGCAATGGCGGAAAATGTTGTCATCGATATCCTCACGTTGAGGATATGGAAAACACGCCACTACAGTCCCGGATGTAGATTCCTATGAGTTCGTGGTGTATTTTCCGGAAAAAAAAATCGTCTCTTGATAATAAATGTTGTTATGTCGCTGGTGCGAACCAGGTCTTACAAGAAGTTGATACGACATTGAGGGTGCCATTTGGTCTTAAAGCCAGTCCGCTTGCAAATCTTTTCACGTGATTTGCATGGCAATAAACGTGCACATTTACATACATAAACTCATTTACATACGGAGGCAAAGGGCCAATCGGAAATGCCTATTGATATTTTATTCATATATTATTTATTCAACAGTGCACTCGGGTGCGTTAGCTGTTTCCTTATTTTAGAACAAGAGTAAAGTACATGTACAGAGGGATGCACAAGGCGCAGCCTAGTGATTTTTGCACTTCTCAAGTGTTTTTAAAAACTCCCAATGGACAAGGATTATGTTGACTAGCTCTAAATTTATGAAATGTCCAAGAAATTGTCGCGCTCAAAGTCGTGACGTAAGGGGCTTGCATTATGACTTGGTGGCCCCTTTCCAGTTACAGTGGCTTTTCTAGCATTAACTAGAAGCCTTAACCGTGAACGCATCCGTCGAACGCTTATATATCCCCTAACAGGACCATCTATACTTAAGTGCACCTTGCTCGGTTAGCAGCGAAGGTCATGTCTGGCGTGTCGTGTCCAACTCGAAAGCGGAAAAGCTTACTCGGAAATTACTCTTGTTGAGATTGTCTCTGGTAACTCTACCCATTATTGTACCCATTCAAGGCAGAAAGGAGATACCGAGGTGCTTGGTGTAGGCTGTGTGCGGTCCTCTTTTGACTTGACTCCCCCCCCTCCTTTTTTTTTATTTTTGCATTTGAGTTAGAAGAGTCATTCCTTGTGAGGTTTAAATGAATGGCTAGGCTAGTTCAAATGGGCATGTATATAGGCTAGTTCAGTTGAATGGTTCGATTTTCGGAAATTTAACAATTTCCGGATTTTCTGAAACTTTTCCCAGGAAATTTCCGCACTATTGGTCCCCTTTTCGAAAATTGCGGAATTCTTAGTTAAATGGAAAGCGCCCCTAGGTTTCAATTGAGTGTCGTGAAACCAATCCTAGGTAAGAGACCAATCCCCATACATGGGCCTCTTCCAATGATAATCTTTTTCAATCTAATTTTAGCACGTCGTCAAACTGCGAGGCTACTTTAGGAAAGACACCTGATTGGCCAGTTTAGATGACGTAATAACATCGAAGGTTTTATTTTGATGAACAAGAAAAAACTTGCGTCTGGATTTTCGGAGCGCAATTCGTGAAGTCAGAGGAAGACAAATTCTAACTGTCTGGCGTTTTGAAAGAGCTTTACAAAGAGATGTTTTTCCCTTTAGCCGTTCAGTGCTTTTCGAGAAATGACTTTAGAGCGTGTTAGAATACAATTCTTGTCAGCAGCTATGGAGCCTAATGTGAACCAGTCATGCGAAGAAATGACGAGACTAATTTTCGAAGTAAACTTAGGATAAACACATAGAAGATAAATTCCTGGCCCGCACTTTGAAAATGGTTTCCAAAGACGCTTCCCTCGATCCAAACGATGTGGTAGGTCCAGAGTAGCAGCTTTTTCGTCGTGGATATCTAAACTCTGGTAAATATTAAACAGCACTTTCAAAATTAAATATGAAAACATTTTTCCCGAGATTTGTGGAGCGAAAGCCCCAACAAACGGGAATCAAGTATTTTAGCTGTCCTGCACTGTGAAAAACCTTTTGAAAGAGATGTTTTTCGATTTAATGCGTTCAGTACTTTTCGAGGACTTTCGAGCGTGTTTATTGGAATGCAATTCTTGTCAGCGGCTAATGTGACTTTCCCTATACCTCTTCTGAAAGAAGTTTCACACATAAGTAATTGGCCTTTATTACATAAACACCAGTGAAATACCAGAATTTTTCCTTTCACTATAAAATATCTTCATCGCGCGCAGTGAAGATACTATTTTTATCTTTCACACTGTGAAGATATCATTCTTTTTTGATAACATTTTTCTTTTGTCCCTTTAACTACACTTATATTTGTTGATATGTGATCGAAACATCTTCGGATCTTCTTCGGTCGTCTTCGGCAATCTTCGGTAATCTTCGAAAAATATTCGAAAATGTTAGGAAGCGTTCGTCTGGCCTTCGGAACAATTTTGGAAAATCTTCGGAAATCTTCGGAAAGTGGTCGAAATCTTCGGAAATTCGTTAAAAACGTCGTCATTAGTATGTTTATATAATAAACAGAATATTACATGCCCGCTTGTGGATATGAATTTTATCCTCTCGTGTTCAACTCAATATCACACTCGTTCGCTGGGCTCACTTGTGGGATATCCACGTATCCACGCGCGGGCATGTAATATCCTCTATTTTCACGCATCACGAAAAATTCGAAAAACAGCTTCACGTTCACAGAAAAAAAGCGAGCAATCACGTTTCACGTGAAAATGCAAAGGCTAAACCATATTTCACTTAAAAATACAAATTTTATTCACGTTTCGCAAAACATACAATTAAAATCATCACAAAAATGTATTAAAACATTTTACCTGACATAACTGGTGTGCCGTAGTAGATATAGCTGCACATGGCTATCTTTTGGTAATTTCAGACTCTGTTCTCGTCGATCAGCATGCCTAGATCTTTTGTGGCTTGGTTAATTGAAAAACCTTTGTGGTAGAGCGTGAGATGACTATCCGCTACTGTAGTTCGGCTAGTTCAGTTCATTCCACACATACATATTAACACTTTGTTGATATATTTCCGTAAATATGTCGAAGCGATGGCTGAGCAGACATCAGTAAAACTGGATAGAGTGTAGATACTGACAGATTAAATTACCTTGGGCAGGTTTTACTTCTAGTTTGGTGTAGTTAACGAGCTTTAATCACTCTAAAATCTCCAAAAAAGTGAAAAATTATTCCCACTAAAGTCTTTGGTTTACAAATCACGCGTAAGTAAATGCATATTTCACGGATTAAGAAAAAATCGAAAACCAATTTCCTGAGGACGGAAAAATATAGATTTACGAATCACGGAAAAAATAAATTCTTATTCATGCTTCACGCAAGGCAAAAACGCCCATTCACGCGTCACGAAAAAAGTATAAGGCAAGGGACCCTCTCATGTGAGTTAGTCATGAAGAGAAATGGCAAGACTAATTTTCGAAGTAGACTTAGGATAAACATATAGAATATGACTTTCCTGCCCGGCGCTTTGCAAATGCTTTCCAAAGAGACCTCTCTCGATCCAAAAGTTGCGATAAGTCCGGAGAAGCAGCTTTCCCCGCCTTGACCATGCAAACCTGGCAAACATTACACAGCACTTCCGAAATTAAATATGCAAACATTTGCACCGTTTTTTGCGGGGGAGCGAAAGTTTTAACAAACGCGAAACAAATATTTTAACTGTCTTGCGGTTTAAAATATACCTGTCGAAAGAGATGCTTTTCGCTTCAATCCGTTGGGTACTTTTTGAGAAAGTTAGAAATTCGAATCTTGGCGCCTTGTGTTGATCATTCATACAGGGCCGGGGAATCACACGACTTCTATTTGAACTTTGGAGAAGCACGTATAATTTTCCTGCCCAGCGCTATGAAAATGATTTCCAAAGCTCACACTGCGTTAGTTCAAAAGAAACTTTTTTTTTTTTTTCTGTTAACCTGCTAGATTTTCAATTTCATATTTAGATGGACGCGACCCGATGGCCGTTGGCTATTGCCTGCGCGATCATGGGACCGAGACTAAAAATAACTTTGACAGCTTGAGGGAAAACTTAACATAGATTGAAAAAGATTGTCATAGGGCACGGGAATGTGTTCTCTTACCTCATTTTCTCTTGTCCTAGGCAATCATTATGGCCAATTACAATGAATGTCACATAATAAACGGACGAAATCTCAACGCAAATGGCACTTAAGCGACCCCAAGCGCGGAGAAACACGGGGGACAAATTATCGATTGCTTTCGGTTTTGCAAATGATTGGTTGAATAGGAAGGTCAAATAAAGAGTGATTAGACTACAAGTAGTCCCTCTTTCGCTTTATCTGTCGTGCGTGACACGACAAACAAAATCGCGAGAAAAAAATCGCCTCGCGAATTTTTTCCACGCGAATTTACGGTCCCGCTCGACGGACTAAGTGAAAGAGGGACTACTCTACTGTCGCAAATATTTATTTTTTATACCTGTATCAGCCTGTATTATAAAGGAAGAGAAACAACCGTTTAAGTAACTTTGAATCCATAAACATCAATGATACATTAACATGTTTGCTTGCTATATTTGTTTTCTGTTTACCTCTCATCTAACGACTTTTCTGTAATTCGTTGGCTTAAAATCAATCTTACTCTTAAAATCAATCAATCGGAGTAGTCCACACTACTCCGGGGGAATTTGAAAATAGCGGTTTGACTCCGAAAACGCATCAAATGTTTTCCGTCTACACTACGCCGGAGGAATCACTGGTCATTTTGGATTTGTGTTTGAGGAAAAGTTGGTCAAGGAAAGCTCATGATTAACTCATGAGTAAGCTCCGGTTTCAAAACGTTTTGCCGTCCACACGAAAACGAAAAGCCCGCGTTTTCAAATTCCTCCGGTTTTAAGAGCGTTTTCGAAAAGCTTCGTTTTCTTGTCTGATTAGTCTGGAAGGTAGACTTAACCGTATAAATAAAGCTTCGTTTTCAATTTTTTTTTGTACGTGGTGTGGACTGTACCTTATTTCTTCTCAGGTTTACTGTGATCCTAGCATCTGAGACTTTGGAAGAAGCGAGTATTCGAGAGCTTCTCAAATGTGATTCCTCCTCGCCACAACGTGCAGGATTCCTAGCCTGTGTTTGTTCTACTAAAAATTTGGTTGAACGCCTCCTCGTTCTATGCTGTTACCCTCTTCAAATGGCGAGTAGAGTGTGAAAGAATGTATCTAGAGAATATACCGTGGTTAGCCAAGGCCAAGAAACATCACGCCATCCGCTGAACAGGAAGGACAAGGTTTATTTTTCTCTTCCAGATGCACTCAGTCCAAGTATAGAAATTGATATGGAAACTAACTTCCTTCAGTAAGTATTACGTAGACTTTGACAACAGATTATTCCTTTAATTTAACTACAAGCGCAAATTTCGATATACACATGCGCACAACTATTTGTTTACTTCTCACACTGTCCAGATTAATCATCAATTTGGACACGCGACCAGATAAACTGAGTGATAAAGGATAGAGCTCAATCCAAGTGGTTGAGCTCGAGATTTTTATGAGGTGATGAGGCCGAAAGCTAAAACCAACTATCGCTTCATAGAAATCTCAAGCGAATAATCTAATTGTTTTAGTAGAACTCTGACTGAAATTACTTCAAACAATGGTTTCCGATTATTTCTCGAAGTACTATTAATCTTCGTACCCCAGAAAGATCGTTCAGATTGAACCGTCATTTGAAATTGCAGTTGTGTGCGCGCGCAGCATTTTTTCAATAATTTCAAGTTTTTTTTAAAGTCAAGACACTGTAAATTTCCTTCTTTTAGTCTTCTCGCTCGAGAATTTAATTATCCATTTGCATCAAAATGTTCCTCCAAAGCTTCTGAAAAACGCAAAAAACGTCGCCATTTCTTAGACTACCTCCAGCCACTCCACACTAAATAAACAATAGCTTCCATTTTCTTTCAAAAATTTCGAGCTTTTTTAATTCATGAAACGATAAATGCCCTCCCTTTAGTCTTCTCAGGAATTTGATTACCCATTTTTTCTCTAAATGCTCGTTTAAAACTTCGGAGAAACTAGGAATCATTGTAATTTTGTCGACCACACCGAGCCACTGCACACTAATGGCTAATAGAGTGCAATGGCTCAGCCAGTCAGAATACAGCATTTGCAGTAGTATACTAGTAAAATTCTACTAATTGCTGATAGCGTACGATCAAGACGCCAATCAGATTGCAGCATTTGCATAAGTTTTCAAGTAGAATGAAATAACATCAGTTGTTATATTTCCGTATTTTTCTAAACGAAAGGTTTTCAATGGAATGTCATGAAAACCAAAACCAACACCAAAGAATTCGAAATTGCCTGATTACTTCCGACACTAACTTGAAAACCGCTCTACCATCTTGAGTATACATTGAGCGCAGAAGTTAAACACTAGAGGTGGTAATTGTTGGCATTAATACTGTGAAAGACAAAAACAAGCTTCTGAAGATAAAAATGCATCGTTCCAGGGAGGTTTTTAAGTAAATTGTTCATTGATTGCATGAGACGCTTAATATAATTAGTCTCTTTGTGTAATAGCAGATTATCGTTATCTAGTTATCGTCACTGTCCCATGTTCTTTAGATGAACTGCTTGTAGGAAGATTTCTCTGTTCATTTAATCTGCTTGTGAAATATTTGATCTGATAAAAATATCTGGTAAACTGCATAGATCTTGAATTTGTTAAGAAAGCTCACAGTTGCAACCCGAACGGGGGAGCTGAAGAATGCCATCTTTTCTTGGCGGGAGGAAGACTCATTGCTATATTGTTATGCCAACAAACGATAGCGGAGTTAATAATGTAATGTTTTCAAGAGAGGGTTTAACTGAGGCAGAACGTGAAAGAAAATAATCGGGAGCAAGAATTACTAGTAACAGGGAAAGATCGCGAAAGAGAGTAGGCGCGGCGAGGTCTAGAGAAAGGAGGCGAAACATTACTGAACAATGCCGTGAATCAGAGCAAGTCAGGGCCGAGAGAATGGAGATGAAACAATACTGAGCAATGCCGTGAGGCAGAGCTAGCGAGAGCTTGAGAAAGGAGGCGAAATGGCCGACAAATTGCCTCAGAAGACTACAGAACTTCCCAAGTTTATTCGTGCGTCGAGATGTGAAGCCGTGCAAAGAAAGTCACATGATGTTTTCTGTGTTCAGAGAAACTACAGAACGCTAAATACAGTAGAAGAGATGGTTGATTCGTTGATCTATCGAAAAGATTAGTTCAGTTCAGTCTTCACTACTTTTGCTGCTCGGAAGACTTAACCAGTGGCCGAACTTGCGGTAAGCGACTGATCTATTGTTGTGGTGTTTTCAATTGCTTTCTATACAAATTATCAAGTTGCCTTATCTTGAATAGGTATTTTTTCAAAGTCTTCCTGACTTGAGGTCATGCTGCGAGACAGTTTTTAAATTACATCGTTTTAATTTCGCTCGTCGCTAATTATAAATAATAACACTTGAGTCGCTCTGTGGAAGTTGTTGTAAGTTGCATATTATAAACAAATTTCGCTAACCTCACGGACTAGAACCTCACGTCTAAAAATAATCAAACTGTAAGCTTATTTATAAACACTGCAAGGCGAGTTTTGAATCTTTTTTTCACAGGCGCTCGCTTTATAGACTGCTAAAATTTCCTGTTCCGTAGATAGAAACCAAGAAGTGTCAATAAACCATTTTAAGCGGAAGCCAACAAAATTTGCTCGTTTGTGGTGATCTGCAAATTGTGTGTACAAAGTATGGAATTTCCTCGTTTTGTAAGTCAATTTATTCGGTTTGGTGAAATGCTTGGGGTTAAAGACTGGTAAAGCCACCGCCGATAAAATGACCGTAAAGCCGTCGGCAAAAATAATACTCAAATCTATGCTTAAGCGTGAATAATAATTAAACTTTAACGCAGCAAGTTTTTTAACTTCTGGAGTGTCGTTTACAGGCTTGTAAATGCATTTCTTGGCTTTACTTTGAATCTGTATCCTTTCGTGGATAATTTCGGTCATCCAGGTTTCATTAAAACGGGATTTGCTGTGTGATACTCAGATGTAGGGATATATGCATATTGTGTTTATTAAGATTTCCTCTTGTCCAGTTAATTCGGTTCGGTGAAATGCTTAGTTAAAATGCCGAGATTATGCATGTAAACCCTGTCTGCACATGAAGCTCTACTTTGATTTCGATTTTCTATTTGATTTGGTCGAGGGCACATGGCCCCTATTTTCCCTTTGAGAGGTTTTTGGGATTTACATGTCTGGCTTTGGTGTATGTACAATGAGGTATTTTTTTTACAAAGGGCTATATTCAGTAATGAACAATGTGAATTAAAATATCATTTAATATATGCTTATAAAAACGTTCGGGTGAAGAAATCCTCACCCTGTCCATTTCTCTGTAATAAAAATATCATTTACATACATATAAAAAATTTTGTTGGTGACAGCGCTCTCCTCTCTCTCTCTCTCTCTCTCTCTCTCTCTCTCTCTTCTACATTTCCCAAAATTTTTACAGGGTTTATTTTACTGCCTTCGAGAACATCAAAGTGCTCTAGATTTTGAAGCTTGGTTCTATTTTACCTAAACGTTTAAT
>Ga0126339_10000650_pt1 | contig 20267 bp, 13 predicted proteins | sample OrbTmetagenome_2_FD_92532 | JGI IMG/M metagenome (GOLD analysis project Ga0126339, IMG submission 92532) | Coral microbial communities from Petempiche,Puerto Morelos, Mexico - Orbicella T R C metagenome | ecosystem: Host-associated > Invertebrates > Cnidaria > Coral | place: Petempiche,Puerto...
CGGCGACCAGCGGGTTCCAGGTGACGGCGGCGGTCACGTCCGGGGTCTGCCAGGCGGCGATCATGTCAGCGTCGGAGGTGTTGACCACGGTGACGTCGCGCTCGGACGTGCCCAGAGATTGCAGCGCGCGGGCCAGCAGGTAGTGAGAGACGGACAGTTCGACGAGATTGACGGTGCGTCCCAGCAGGTCTTCCAGGCTGTCGGCGTCCTTCAGCAGCACCGCGTCGTTGCCGTTCGAAAAGTCTCCGATCAACAGCGCGGTGGTGTCGATGCCGCCGACCGAGGGGATGGCCAGCGTGTCCATGTTGGTCGCCGTCACGCCGTCGAAGGCGCCGGCGGTGTACTGGTTGATGGACTCGATGTAGTCGTTGAACTGCACCACCTCGATGGTGATGCCGTACTTTTCGGCCCAACTGTCGACGATGCCGGCGTCGGCGGCCCAGCCCCAGGGCATCCAGCCGACGTAAATGGACCACGCCAGTTTGAAGTCGGTCTTCTCCTGCGCCGCGACGCCGGGCGCGGCCAACGAGACTGCGGCCACAACGGCGGTGGCAAGGGTACGTCTCAGGATCGTCATCCGTTGGACCTCCAGGTCGTTGGCCAGAACCCATGTCGGGGGCCTGTCCAATTGAGGAGCCTGAAGGTCTGACGGCCACGGCGGGACCTGGCGTTGGCATGGTGCCAAACCTACAGGGCCTCCCGGGCTTTTGTCCCGCCGTGTACCCCGGTCGTTAGAACGGGGCGGCAGCTCTCGGACCAGTGATTCACCGCGATGGATGCGCGGCCGGAACCCTAGCTGCTCAATGACGACACGATACCAGCCTGATATCGCGCCGCAAGGGAAAAATGGCGCATTTTTGGTCACTCAGCGTCGGCGCCCAAAATTTGGAACCCTCGGGGCCTCAAGGGGGGGACCGGAGCGCCCTGATCTGGCGAGCAAGACCGCCAAGAACACACCGTTAAAAAGAACGATTCCCCGACACCCAGATTAAGTCCTTGTGAATATTCATAAAATCCGAGTCCGCGCGAAACCCGGCGCCGGATCCCGGATCATGACTTGGGCGCGTCGAACGCTCCGCAGTCCAGCGCGTTGAGAAAATTCTGACGCGTGCGGGCGATATGGACCTTCAGGATGTCGCCCAGTCGGTCCATTTGACGCTCTGAAAAACAGTGGACGATATCTCGGTGCTCTCCCAAAGAGAGGGTCTGGTCGGCCGGATGATTTTTTGAAAGATTGTTACGAAGCGCAGCGACTCGTCCGGACATCAGGCTGTAGGCGTCCTGAAAATACTTGTTTCCACAATGATCGAAGAAGACCTGGTGCAGATCGTTGTCAAGCGTGACGTAGGCGAGGCCGTCGCGTTCGGCGAACGCGGTCTCCATTTTCTCGAGGCAGAGGGCGAGGTCCGCGGTGGTCGAGGCATGCGCGCGTCGCGCGCACAGTGGGGCCGCGGCGAGTTCCATGGCAATCCGGAAATCACACAGACGTTCAATGTCGTCGGGTGTCGGCCGGAACACGAAGCTGCCTCGCTGCGGCGCGATTTCAATCAGCCCCTGCAATTGAAGCAGACTGAGGGCCTCCCGCACCGGCGTGCGACTGACCTCGAAAGAGGCGGCCAGTTTCTCCTCCGACAGGGCCTCTCCAAGCTTCAGTTCGGCATTGACGATGGCCACGCGGAGCCGTTCCGTCACCGCGTGAACCAGGGTGTTCGGTCTCGTCAGCTTTAGAGAGCGCACTGAAATTTTCTCCCGTTTTTCATGACACTGTCTCCGAGATCGCGGAGGACATCGGCGCGCGAGACCGTCCGTCGCTAACATACGCCCAACACGTCACCGTTCAACCGAATGTCTGGCCATCCGGCCCGAGAACCGGGCCGCCGTTGGTCTTCGAAACTGGTGCGCCGAGCCCCCGGACCCGCCGCCGGTGTCGAGTCGGGGGGCATGGGTGGGGACCATCAGGATCGGCGATGGATGAGGCCTGAGACCAACCATCCTTGGTCCCGCCCCGACAAGGCCGGGGACGGACGCCGTCCTGCGCCTTCAGGGGGCACTCAAACGATACAAGGGAGCGGCCGACACCGTCCGTCCGGTCAATCAGGGCTTGCCATGGTCCTGCTAAAGGACCGCCGTGATAAAACGACAGGGGTGACGGCATGAGAATGTTAGGAAACTGAGCAATGCTTTGACTGACCATAAATTTTTTAGAGCCCTGATTGTAACTTTTTCGAGCTATGATTTTAAGGTCACTACTTGCCTGAGCACAGTACAGTTATTTGAGGATCTTCTGATATCACGCACTTATAAATAGCTATACTCGGTCCACGTCTTGACAATGAACCGAGAGACAGTTGCAAAACCTTAGCAAATCTGTCATCGTACCTTACATTCAGATCGCCACGGAGGGCGTCGATGCTCGAGGTGCCGGGGCGCATCTGCTGGACAGCCGGCCCGTGATGTCGGCTCTTTGGGAGGACGGTTGATGACACTTCGTGCTTATGCGTCGACTGCCTTGGTCGCAGCGGCATTGACGTTGACTGCCTATGGACCCGCGTTCGGAGAAACCACACTGCGCTTCGGCCACGTGAATGGATCCGGCGAGATCGCCGCCGATCTGTTCGAGGAGTTTGCCGAGCGTGTGAAGGACAGAACGGATGGAGAGGTCGTCATCAGCGTCTATCCGGGAGAGCAGTTGGGCAAGGAAACGGAACTCGTCCAACAGGCCAAGCTGGGCGCCGTCGATATCACCGCCCCATCACTGCCGGCCGCCAGCGTCGTTCTGCCGTCCCTCGAAATTCCCAGCACACCGTTCTTGTGGGATGACTGGCATCAGGCGCGTGCCGTCATTGAAGGCGAGGCAATGCAGCCGATCTGGGATGAACTCGCCGATCAGCACAATCTCATTCCGCTGACCAAGACTTGGTATTGGGGCTGGCGCAACCTGACCACGCTGTCGGTGGCCGTCGAACAGCCAGAGGACATGGTCGGGCTCAAGATCCGCGTGCCCGAGTCCCCGGTCTGGGTCGAGATGGTGAAGGCCATGGGCGCGGCGCCGACGCCGATTCCGTTCAGCGATGTCTACACGGCGCTCCAGCAGAAAACCGTTGACGGTCAGGAAAACCCGATCCCGACGATCTTCACGCGCCGGTTCTACGAGGTTCAGGGCAACCTCGTGCTGACCCGCCACATGCTGCAGAACAACACCATCCTGATGAACAAGAAGAAGTTCGAGTCACTGGAGCCGCGCCACCAGACCATCCTGATGGAAGAGGCGCACGCGGCTTCGGCGCGGAACACGCTGCTTCAGCAGGCTCGGGAACAGTCGATGCTTGAGCAGATGCGCGACAGCGGCGGCATCACCGTCATCGACGCTCCCGATCGCGCCGCGTTCCGCGCGCAGACGGCGATTGTGATGGACACTCTTCAGGACCGGTGGGGCACCGAAAACATCCAGCGCATCCGCGACGAGATCGAGCGGCTGAACCAGGCCATGTGAGGCTGGTTCAACCGAGACATCCACCTCAATCACGACGGGGGCCGGCCCAGCGTACGGTGCCGCCGGCCTCCGGACCCGCTCTTGTTCGGGGGGTAACGTGTCATGCGAAGAATGATTATCGTTATCGACGACGCGATTGTTTCCGTTGAACAGGCACTGAGTTCGATTTTGTTTCTTTTTGTTTTCCTGACGCTTGTTGCTTCTGTTTTCTTTCGTTACGTCCTGCAGGCTCCGTTTACCTGGACCGAGGAACTCGTGACCATCACCTTTTCCTGGGTGATCTTTCTCGGCGCCAGTGCGTGTATCCGTGATCACGCCCTTCTGCGCGTGGATGCCTTCATCCACCTGCTGCCGCAGCCCCTGCAAGCGGTCACGGGTGCCGTTGCGGTCGGTGTCCTGCTCGTTCTCCTGGCGCTGCTGATCTACTACGGCTTCACCTACGCCATGGCGGTCCGGGGCGACCTGTTCCCCATGTTGCGCCTGTCGATGGCCTGGGCGGCGCTCGCTCTGCCGGTCGCGTCGTGCCTGGCCGTTCTTCACGTTCTCCGACTGGTGATCACGGACGGCTTCCGCCGGACCCTGATGTCGGTCACCGAGATGGGCGACCCGGCGGGGCAGAATTAGTCATGGACTTCACTCTGACACTCCAGATTATCGCCGTCCTCGCGGCGCTTCTAGTCATTGGTGTGCCCATCGCCTATGCGTTGGCCGGCGCGTCGATCTTCTTTTTCATCACGCAGGACATTCCGCTGTCCATCGCCACGCAACGCATCACGGCTGGTGTGCAATCGTTCCCGCTGTTGGCCATTCCCCTGTTCGTGATGGCCGGCGCCCTGATGAACGAGTCCGGCATCAGTGAACGGCTCTTCACCCTGACCCGCGCCCTGGTCGGACACATTCGCGGGGGCCTCGCGCAGGTCAATGTCATCGCCAGCTTCCTCATGGGAGGCATTTCCGGGTCCTCGCTGGCCGACTGCGCGGCGACCACGCGCGTCTTCGTGCCGCAGATGGTCCGCAATGGCTATGACAAGCCGTTTTGCGTCGTGCTCACCGCGTCCACCGCCACCCTGGCGCCCATTGTGCCGCCGTCGATCCTGATGATCGTCTACGGCTGGCAGGCCAACATCTCCATCGCCGACCTGTTCCTGGGTGGCATCGTGCCGGCCATCGTCATTGCCGCGATCCTGATGCTGACCGTCGGCATCGTGGCCTGGCGCCACAAGTATCCCAAGGACGAGGCCTTTTCCCGGCAGCGCCTGACGGAGGCGTTCCGGCGGTCGACATGGGCGCTGGCGATGCCCGTTCTGGTCCTCGTCGGCTTCCGGCTGGGTGTTCTGACGGCGACGGAAGTCGCCGCCGCCGCCGCCGCCTATGCCATGATCGTCGGTCTTTTTGTCTACCGCACGCTGAAGTGGAGCCGCATTCCCGACGTTCTCAAGATCACCGTCAGGGACTCGTCCGCCATTCTTCTCATCGTCGGCACGTCGGCGCCCTTCGCGTGGGTCATGGGCATCGCCGAGGCCCCGCAAGCGATGCTGCACTTCATTACCGGCATCTCGACCGACCCCATTGTGGTGCTGTTGATCCTCAATCTCTTCCTGTTGTTGATCGGCACCTTCATGGAAACGATCTCGGTGATCATCATCCTGATCCCGATCCTGATGCCGCTGCTTGAGACGCTGCAAATCGACCTGACGCACTTCGGGTTGATCATGATCTTCAACCTCGTGCTGGGGCAGCTCACGCCCCCCCTCGGCGTCCTGATGTTCATGACCTGCTCGATCGCCAAGATCAGCATTGGCCAGTTCCTGAGCCGCTTGCTGCCATTCTTCTCCGCGCTGGTCCTCGCCCTGATCATCATCACGTACATCCCGTCGCTCACGCTGTTCCTGCCGAACCTGTTCCGCTGAGGTTGCCGTCTGGTCTGGCGACTGGGCGGTGATCCCGGCACCCCGACTGCTCGCATTAATCCGTACCTTAGGTTCCTGAACGTGAGGTTAGAATGGACACCCCATCCTCTTTCGGTTCCCTGAGCGGCCCACGCCTGCGCCGCATGGCGAATGCGATCCGCGCCCTGTCGGTCGATGCCATCCACAAGATCCAGACCGGGCATCCCGGCCTGCCTCTCGGCGCGGCGGATGTGGCCACGGTCCTGTTCACCCAGCATCTGAAGTTCGATCCGGCGCATCCCGACTGGGCCGACCGTGACCGCTTCGTCCTGTCGGCCGGGCATGGGTCGATGCTCCTCTACGCGCTCGGCTATCTGTGCGGCTACGAGGCGATGACGCTCGACGATATCAAGAGCTTCCGCCGACTGGGCAGCAAGGCCGCCGGCCATCCCGAACACGAGCTTGCGATCGGCGTGGAGGCGACCACGGGTCCCCTCGGCCAGGGACTGGCCATGGCCGTGGGCATGGCCCTCAGTGAACGGATGTTGCGCAACCGCTTCGGCGCCGACCTCGTCGATCATCACACCTACGCACTGGTCGGCGATGGCTGCTTGATGGAGGGCATTTCCTACGAAGCCGCCGCGCTGGCCGGTCATCTCGGCCTCGATCGTCTGATCGTGCTGTTCGACGACAACGGGATTTCCATCGACGGCCCGACCAGCCTGGCCACCTCCGAGGATCAACAGGCCCGGTTCGAAGCGTGCGGATGGCACTGGCAGGCCATCGACGGACATGATCCCCAGGCCATATCCGACGCCATCGACGCGGCGAAGCGCGCCGACCGTCCCAGCATCGTGGCCTGTCGCACCACCATCGGCCTGGGCTTGCCCAAGAAGGCCGGGACAAGCGCCGCCCACGGACAACCGCCAAGCGCGGAGGAAGCCGCCGCCGCCCGCGCGGCGTACGCGTGGCCCCACGCACCGTTCGAGGTGCCCGTCGACATCCTGGCCGACTGGCGCGAGAGCGGTCGCCGTGGCGGGGCAGACCACGCGCGATGGACGCAACGCCTGGCGCGAGCGGACGACACGACGCGCACCGCGTTCCAGACATGGCTGTCGGACGACCTGCCGGAGGGCTGGCGCGACGCGATCGCGGCGTGCAAACGCCGTTTCAGCGACGACCGCCCCACAGAGCCCACACGCCAGTCCTCCAAGACGGTGATGAGCGCCCTGATCCCCGCGATTCCCAATCTCATCGGCGGATCGGCGGACCTCACCCCCAGCAACCTCAGCCGGCCGGACGGCATCACACCCGTTTCGCGCGATAATTTCGCCGGTCGCTACATCCATTTCGGCATTCGTGAACATGCCATGGCGGCCGTCACCAACGGCATCGCCCTTCACAAGGGGTTCCTGCCGTTCTGCGCGACCTTCCTGTGCTTCTCGGACTACTGCCGGCCCGCGATCCGCCTGTCGGCCCTGATGGAGCAGAAGATCCTCTACATCCTGACGCACGACACGATCACGCAGGGACCGGACGGCCCAACCCATCAACCGGTCGAACACTTCATCACCCTGCGGGCCACGCCCAACCTGCTCTTCCTGCGCCCCGCCGACGCCGTCGAGGTGGCCGAGTGCTGGGAACTCGCGCTGGAAACCCAGGACCGCCCCGTCGCCCTGATCCTGACGCGCGAGGCCGTGCCCCCGGTGCGCGAGGGCTTCACCACGGACAATCTCTGCCGGCGGGGTGCCTATGTCTTCGCGCCGGCATCGGGAGCGGCAAGGGTCACCCTCCTGGCCACGGGTTCCGAAGTCGCGGTCGCGCTCGGCGCGCGCGCGATCCTGGAAGAGAACGGCGTGCCGACGCGAGTCGTGTCCATGCCCTGCCTGGAACTCTTCGATCAACAAGACGAGGCGTTCCGCCAGTCGATCCTGGCCCCCGACACCCTGAGGGTGTCCATCGAGGCCGCTACCGCCGCCGGCTGGGAAAAATACGTCGGACCCGACGGTGTGATCATCGGGCTTCGCGGCTTCGGCGCCGCGGGGATGCCAGACGAACTGATGGACCACTTCGGATTCACGCCGAAGGCCGTCGCCGCCGTCATCGAGAACAAGCTGGCCCAAACGACGGCCTGACCCCCGGGGAGGCGCCCCACTGGCGCCGGGCCGATCACGGGGATCAAGAACCCTTCACACACAGATCGCATTCGGGGAGCCGAGATATGCCGAAGTTTGCCGCCAACCTGTCGATGCTGTTCACGGAGCGGCCGTTTTTGGACCGCTTTGACGCCGCCGCCGAGGCGGGGTTCAAGGGGGTTGAGTTCCTGTTTCCCTATGATTTCGAGGCCGAGCAGCTCGCCGAGCGCCTGAAAAAGAACCGGCTGCAACAGGCCCTGCACAACCTTCCGGCGGGCGATTGGGGCGCGGGCGAGCGTGGCATCGCCTGCCTGCCCGACCGCGTCGGCGAGTTCCAGAACGGCGTCGGCAAGGCCATCACCTACGCCAGGGCCTTGGGGTGTCCCAAGGTCAATTGCCTCGCCGGCAAGCTGCCCCCGGACGCGGACCGAACGAAAGCGAGGGAAACCCTGGTCGCCAACCTGCGGTTCGCCGCCACAGAGCTGAAAAAGGTCGGCGTCATGCTGGTCGTCGAGGCCATCAACACCGCCGACATTCCCGGCTTCTTCCTGTCGAACACGACACAGACCTTGGGCGTTCTGGACGAGGTCGGGTCGGACAATGTTTTCTACCAGTACGATATCTATCACATGCAACGCATGGAAGGGGAGTTGGCCGGCACGCTCAAGGCCAACATCGGCCGCATCGGCCACATCCAGTTGGCGGACAATCCGGGTCGGCACGAGCCGGGAACGGGCGAAATCAACTACGACTTCCTGCTGCCCTACATCGACACGCTCGGCTACGACGGCTGGATCGGCTGCGAGTACGTACCCGCCGAGGGGCTGGGCTGGATGAAGCGCTTCGCCGCCTGACGGCGTCGAGCTTCAGGACGTCACCCACCACGACCAAACGAACGACATGCGGCGCGCCGGTCCCCCCGGCGCCAGGAAAGGCAAGGGATATGAGCAAGCTGGGCTTTATTGGACTGGGAATCATGGGCGCGCCGATGGCGGCGCACTTGCTTTCGGCGGGCCACGAGCTTTTCGTGACCACGCTCGGACCCGTTCCGGAAACGCTCACGGCGGCGGGCGCGACCGTCTGCGCCAACGGTAAGGACGTGGCGGACCGTTCCGAGATCGTGTTCATCATGGTGCCCGACACGCCGGACGTGGAAGCGGTGTTGTTCTCCGCCGACGGTGTGGCCGAGGGACTGTCGGCGGGCAAGATCGTGGTCGACATGAGCTCGATCTCGCCGGTGGCAACGAAGGCGTTCGCGTCCAGAATCAACGCGCTCGGCTGTGCCTATCTGGACGCGCCGGTCTCGGGCGGCGAGGTCGGGGCGAAGGCGGCCTCGCTGACCATCATGGTCGGCGGACCGGAAGCGGCCTTCGAGACGGTGAAGCCCCTGTTCGCGGTGATGGGCAAGAACATCACCCTGGTGGGCGACAACGGCGCCGGCCAGACCACGAAGGTCGCCAACCAGATCATCGTGGCCCTCACGATCGAGGCCGTTGGCGAGGCGCTGCTTCTGGCGTCGAAGGCCGGGGCCGATCCGGCCAAGGTGCGTCAGGCGCTGATGGGGGGGTTCGCGTCCTCGCGAATTCTGGAGGTGCACGGCCAGCGGATGATCGAACGCAACTTCGACCCGGGCTTCCGCATCACGCTGCATCAGAAGGACCTCAACCTGGCGCTGGACACGGCGCGGGCCCTCGGCGTGGCGCTGCCCAATACGGGCACGGCCCAGGAACTGTTCAACGCCTGCGCGGCCCACGACGGGGCGGCCTGGGACCATTCCGGGATGGTCCGTGCCCTGGAGTTGTTGGCCGGCCACGAGATCGGCCAGACCGCCTGACCAGGTCGGCGACCGGCGGCGGGTGGGGGCGCCTCATCCGCCGACCGGTCCCGGCCAGCGTCGATGACCATCGGCACAAACCACGATTTCTCCCCTGACCAAGGCTGGACTACGATGAAGCCCGTCATCAGCGGTACGACCAGACTCTTCGGCGTGGTGGCCCACCCCATCGATCACGTCCGCGTCCCGTTCCTTTTCAACGACTATTTCGACCGCCACGGCATGGACGCGGTCTTCATCCCCATCCACGTCGCGCCCGACGCGGCGGCGGCGGCCATGGCCGGATTCCGAGGCATGTCGAACCTGGGCGGGTTGGTGATCACGATCCCGCACAAATTCCGGTTCGTGGACTTGGTCGACGAGGTCATGCCGGCGGCCCGTCTGGCCGGCGCCACGAACGTCATCCGGCCGGAGCCGGACGGCCGCTGGGTGGGAACCAACCTCGACGGCATGGGGTTCGTCAACGGACTGGCCGACCGGTTCTTCGCGCCGGAGGGGCGGGCCTTCCTGGTGGTGGGCACCGGTGGGGTGGGGTCCGCGATCGCGGCGACGCTGGTCCAGTCCAAGGCCGCCCGGCTGACCATCAGCGATGTGGACCGCCCGCGCGCCGAAAGCCTGGCGGCGCGTCTACGGGCGGCGGTTCCCAGCGTTCCGGTGACCGTCGAGGGCGGCAATCCGGACCCCGCCGGCTATGACGTCGTGGTGAACGCAACGCCTTTGGGGATGCACGACGAAGATCCGCTGCCGATCGATCCGGATCGCCTGACGGGCAAGACCGTGGTGGCGGAAGTGGTGCAGGTGCCGCCGGAGACGCGGCTCCTGAAAGAAGCGGCCCGGCGCGGCTTCCAGACCTTGCAGGGCGGCAAGATGCTTGACCATCAGTTCATGGAGATGGCCCGGTTCTTTCGAACGGCGGCGACGTAAGGCCCGCCACCTCCGATCTGTCACCGTGTTTTGGGCAGACCAGGATTTTCCGTGAGATGGTAAGGAGATGTTGGCGACCCAGGCGCGCCTGCGGCACACGGCTCTATGAGAACTGTTCGCGGACTCCCTGCGGGCTGGCGAGACCATCAATCAATCGGCCGAGCGATGCGATGTGGCAGGCACCACCGCTTTCTGCGGGCTGCGAAAGCCGCGCCGCCGCGCAGGGGTTTGGCCAGGACAAAGCGATGTCCGGCCCGGGAAAGATGTTCAGCAGCAGGGCGGCCGTGAAAAAGGTCGTCCAGTGCAAGAGAGTGTAATCGAACATGCAACGACCATAGCCTGTGCGGCATGGATTGTCGCCCCCGTCTCCGCCGGCCGTGCCGTGGCAAAGACGGGGACGACGCGCGCCTCACGAACACCCACTCGTGGCTCCGCAGGTGTCGCATTTCAGGCAGGTGCCGTTGCGCACCAGGGTGAAGTTGCCGCATTCGCCGCAGCTATCGCCCTCATAGCCCTTCATGCGCGCCTCGCGGATGCGGGCCAGGGTTTCGCTGCCGGCGCCGGAACTCGCGCCGCCACCGCCGCCAGACACCGCCACGGTCTCGGTCGCGCCGACGGCCGGGGCGCCGCCCACATCGGATCCCACGGCGCGGGCCTGGATGGCGCCGGCCCCCTGATGCGCGCCGGCCCCCTGATGCGCGCCGGCCCCCTGATGCGCGCCGGTCTGGGTGCCGCGATGCCCGTGCAGCACATACAGGTTCGAGCGCACGTATCCGGCCGAGACCTCGCGCGGCAGTTCCTCCTCTTCCCACTCCTCGGCGAAATCGCCTTCGGTGTTGCCGTTGCCCAGGGTGTCGCTGCGCAGGTCGTCGGGCACCACATGGGCCAGATCGTTGCGGCCCAGGTAGGAAATCGCCACCTCGCGGAAGATGTAGTCCAGGATTGAGGTGGCCATCTTGATGGCGCCGTTGCCCTCGACGATGCCCTGGGGCTCGAAGCGGGTGAAGGTGAAGGCCTCCACGAACTCCTCCAGGGGCACGCCGTATTGCAGGCCGATGGAGATGGCGATGGCGAAGTTGTTCATCAACGAGCGGAAGGCGGCGCCCTCCTTGTGCATGTCGATGAAGATCTCGCCCAGCTTGCCGTCTTCGTATTCGCCGGTGCGCAGGTAGACCTTGTGGCCGCCGATCACCGCTTTCTGGGTGTAGCCCTTGCGGCGGTCGGGCATGCGCTGGCGCTGGGCGCGATGCAGCACGCGGTCGCGATGCACGATCTTCTCGATCACGCGCTCGGCGACGACGGCGGCCCGCCGGGCCTGGGGCGACTCGATGACCTGTTCGGTGACGCTTTCGGCGGCCTCGTCCTCGGTGTCGTCATCCTCCAGCACCTGGGCGTTCAGCGGCTGCGACAGCTTGGAGCCGTCCCGGTAGAGCGCGTTGGCCTTCAGGCCCAGCTGCCAGGAGGTGCGATAGGCCCGTGCGCAGTCCTCGATGGTGGCGTCGTTGGGCATGTTGATGGTCTTGGAGATGGCCCCGGAGATGAACGGCTGGGCGGCGGCCATCATCGTGATGTGTGCGTCCATGGACAGGTACCGGGTGCCCAGGCGGCCGCAGGCGTTGGCGCAGTCGAACACGGGCAGATGCTCGGGCTTCAGGCCGGGAGCGCCCTCCAGGGTCATGGCGCCGCAGACATGGATATTGGCGGTCTCGACGGCGGCCCTGGAGAAGCCCAGCGCGGCCAGCAGGTCGAAGCCGGGATCGTCCAGCCGGGCGGCGTCCATCCCCAGGGCCTCGACGCAGACCGCCTCGCCCAGGGTCCACTTGTTGAACACGTAGCGGATGTCGAAGGCGCTGCCCAAGGCGTCCTCGACCCGCGCCAGGGCATCGTCGGGGAAGCCCTTGGCGCGCAGGTTGTCCAGGGTCAGGGCACCGGGGCCGGCGGGCGCGTCCTTCAGGGTGCCATGGCCGACGGCATGGCGGGTGATGCGCTCGATGGCCGCCTGATCGTAGCCCAGCGCCCGCAGGCCGCGCGGCACCATGCGGTTGATGATCTTGAAGTAACCGCCGCCCGCCAGCTTCTTGTGCTTGACGATGGCGAAGTCGGGTTCGATGCCGGTGGTGTCGCAGTCCATCACCAGGCCGATGGTGCCGGTGGGCGCGATCACCGAGACCTGGGCGTTGCGGAAGCCATGCGCCTCGCCCACCGTCAGGGCCTTGTCCCAGGCGGTCACGGCGGCGGTGACCACCTCCGGCTGCGGGCAGGCGCCATGGTTCAGCGGCACCGGGGCGACGGACAGGCCCTCATAGCCCCCGGTCTCGCCCCGGGCGGCGCGGCGATGGTTGCGGATGACCCGCAACATGGCGTCGGCGTTCTCGGCATGCTTGGGGAAGGCGCCCATTTCCTCGGCCATCTCGGCGGAGGTGGCGTAGGCGACACCGGTCATCAGCGCCGTGATGGCGCCGCAAAGCGCCCGGCCGGCGTCGCTGTCGTAGGGCAGGCCGCGCGCCATCAGCAGGCCGCCGATGTTGGCGTAGCCCAGGCCTAGGGTGCGGTACTGGAAGGAGCGTTCGGCGATCTCCCGCGACGGGAACTGGGCCATCAGCACCGCCGTCTCCAGGGCGATGGTCCACAGCCGCACCGCGTGGCGGAAGCCGTCCACGTCGAAGGTGCCGCCCGCGTCGGCGAAGGCGATCAGGTTCAGGGACGCCAGGTTACAGGCGGTGTCGTCCAGGAACATGTACTCCGAGCACGGATTCGACGCATTGATGCGCCCGCCCGCCGGGCAGGTGTGCCAGTCGTTGATGGTGGTGTCGAACTGCAGGCCCGGGTCGGCGCAGGACCAGGCGGCCTCGCAGATGCGCTCCCAGAGGGCGCGGGCCTTCAGGGTCTTGGCGGTCTGACCATCGGTGCGGCGGATCAGGCGCCAGTCCGCGTCATCCTCGACGGCCGTCAGGAAGGCGTCGGTCACGCGCACGGTGTTGTTGGAGTTCTGGCCGGAGACGGTGTGATAGGCGGCCGAGTCCCAGTCGGTGTCGTAGGTCTGGAATTCGATGGCCGCGTAGCCCTGGCGGGCCACCTGGATGGCGCGCTGGATGCTGTTTTCCGGCACCAGGGCCTTGCGGGCGGCCAGGACGGCCTTCTTGAGGCCCTTGTTGACCTTGGGGTCGAAGCGTTCGCCCGTCGTGTCGTCGCTGTCGGCGGCGCCATCCCAGGCGCGGCAGGCCCCCAGCACGGCGTTCAGGTGCTGGGCCAGGGTCTTGGAGCCGGTGACCAGCGCGGCCACCTTCTGTTCTTCCTTCACCTTCCAGTCGATGAAGGTCTCGATGTCCGGGTGATCCACGTCGCAGATCACCATCTTGGCGGCGCGCCGGGTGGTGCCGCCGGACTTGATGGCCCCGGCGGCGCGATCGCCGATCTTCAGGAAGCTCATCAGGCCCGAGGACCGGCCGCCGCCCGACAGCGGCTCGCCCTCGCCGCGCAGGGACGAGAAGTTGGTGCCGGTGCCCGAGCCGTATTTGAACAGCCGCGCCTCGCGGGTCCACAGGTCCATGATGCCGCCCTCGTTGACCAGATCGTCAGCCACCGACTGGATGAAGCAGGCATGTGGTTGCGGATGCTCGTAGGCGCTGGACGAGGCCACCAGGTCGCCTGTGCGGAAGTCCACGTAGTAGTGTCCCTGGGACGGCCCATCGATGCCGTAGGCCCAGTGCAGGCCGGTGTTGAACCACTGTGGGCTGTTGGGAGCGCCCATCTGGGTGCACAGCATGTGGCGCATTTCGTCGAAATAGGCGCGGGCGTCGGCGTCGGAATCGAAGGTCCCGGCCTTCCAGCCCCAATAGGTCCAGGTGCCGGCCAGGCGGTCGAACACCTGCCGCGCGCTGGTCTCGCCGATGACGCGCGCGTCCTCGGGCAGGGCGGCCAGGGCCTCGGTGTCGGCGTCATGGCGCCACAGCCAGTCGGGGACGTCGTCCTCGCGGACGGGCTTCAGCGCCGCCGGCACGCCGGCCTTGCGGAAGTACTTCTGGGCGAGGATGTCACAGGCCACCTGCGACCAGGCGGTGGGCACCTCGATGTCGTCCTGGCGGAACACCAGCGAGCCGTCCGGGTTGCGGATCTCGCTCGCCGTGCGGCGGAAGGCAATGTCGGCGTAAGGGTCCTGGCCCTCGGTGGTGAACTGCCGGTCAATGCGCATGGTCGTCCGCTCCCCGAATCTCTGGAAAAGTGATCTCTGGATACCGTACGTGCCCGAAGGGGCGGTGCCTGTGGCGAGGCTGGATCGCTGGCATGGAGACCGCCCATGCCCGACCAAACCGGCCGAGAGGCGAGGGGGCAGGCTCCGCGGCGGATGACACCCGTCTGTCACACAGGATATTGTGGGATCGTCGTTTGGTAGGCCCAAGGTTATGCGGTCCAGGGACCTTTGGCAATAGATATTGTGCCCACAGGGCTGTGGATAACTAGATATGGTGCAAATGCGAGATAAAAGTAAAGCGCGGCACCGGCGCGGATCGGGCGCGGGTGCCGGACACAGGGCCTGCTGAGTGTATCAAGAAAACCGGACTGAAGATCGCTTTCTGAAAAGAAAATACATCAAGAATGTCTTTTTATCAACGTGTTGTGCGGTATTTTTGTGTTACAAAGTGAGGTAGGGCGTGCTGCTTGCGCTGATGGGCTCGCCGCTTATCCCGGCGCGGCGTCCAGGACCACCGCCAGCAGCGGAATCGTCGCCGCCGACAGCATCGTCTGCGCGGTGATGATCCCGGCCACCAGGGGCGCGTCGCCGCCCATGCGCCGGGCCAGCACATAGGACGAGGCGGAGCAGGGCAGGGCGCCATATAGAACGGCGACCGTGGTGGGCATGGCCCCCAGGCCGGCCAGGGCGCACAAAGCCCACACCAGCAGCGGCAGCACCAGCAGCTTGGCGAACGAAGCCACGGCCACCGCTCCCGATCCCTGGCGGAGCGCGCCCACCGACAGCCCGGCGCCCACGGCCAGCAGGCCGATGGGCAGGGCGGCGCGGCCCAGGATGTCCAGGAACGGGCCGAGGATGGGCGGCAGACCCAGGCCGGACGCGTTCATGAGAAGGCCCAGCAGGCAGGCCAGGATCAGAGGATTGGTGACGATGCCCCGCAGCACGGCGCCCAGGCCGCCCCCCTGGCCGTCTCCGTATCGCGCTAGGCAGATGACCGCCAGGGCGTTGACCAGAGGAATGACAGCGGCGATGCAGATGGCCGTCAGCGTCACGCCGGCCGGCCCGAACAGGGCGGCGGCCACGGCCAGGCCGATGTAGGTGTTGGGGCGGATCGCGCCTTGGAAGACGCTGGTGAACCCCGCGTCCGATAGACCCAGCGTGCGTCCCAGGTGTGGCCTCAGGCGCACGGCCAGGAACGCCATGCCCACCACGGCCAGCATGTGCGCTGTCATCAGCGGGCCCCAGTCCACCGCGCCCATGTCGGCTCGCGCCAGATTGGCGGTCAGCAGCGCCGGGAAGGTGATGAAGTAGGTGAGTTTCTCCGCTGGCACCCAAAAGGCGTCGGGCACCACCTGGACGCGCCGCAGGGCGTGGCCCAGCAGGATCACCAGGAACACCGGCAGGATGGCGGCGAGGGTCTCCATCATGAGACGGGTGTACGGCGCGGGGACCCTCTCGGCAAGCGTGAGAGCCTAGCCCGCCTTCGCCCGCAACCGCGTCCAGACGGCCCGCTTACCGTCGGCGCTCATCTTGCGCCAGGCGCGGATCTCGTCGATGTGCCGGCCACAGCCGACGCAATACCGCCGCGCGTCGTCCAGCCGGCAGATGTCCACGCACGGGGAGGGCACGGCGTCATCGTCGTGGGGCACAGGGTCGGTCATGGCGGGGGGTGTCCTCAGGGCTGGCGCAATCTAAGGCCTGCATGGTTGCGCGTGTTCCCGACTTGAATGGGGGCGGGACGCGTTCGGGCCTGCCGAAGTCTCCATGTGGGGTGTTCCCTGGCTCTGTCCAGGCATGCCGTGGCCGTTGCCAGGACGCGCGGGCGCCCGACCCGGGATTGCCTTTAGGAAGGAAACTTTTCAAAATGTTCCTTAAGGGCCGGAAGGAGATCCGTGTTGCCCTTCATAGCCGGAGGCAAGGTCATATGGGGGCGACCAGGAACGGGGGTGGAACTGGGCTGCGCCGTGTCTGGGACCGTTTGTTCAGACCCGCCGGAGCCAACGACGCCAACCCGCACTGGACCACATGGACCACCTTGCTGCGGCGCCTGCAGGAAATGGGCTACGAGATCATGGGCGACCTGACGCTGCCTGGCGGGGCGGATGGTGAGGTCCAGGTCGTCGATGCTGTCCTGCGCCTACAACACGCCGTGTTCCTGCTGGAGCCGGTCGGCGTCGACGGTGTGATCACCGCGCCCTCGGATGACCCATACTGGCACGTGGATGGACGCGACGGTGCCATCGCGGTGCCCAATCCGGTGCTGGCGCTTCGGGCCAAGATGTCGGCGATCCGTGCCTACACCGACGGGCTTTCGGTGGAGGGATTGGCCGTGGTGCTGGGCGACGCCCGCTTCTCGGTCAAGCGACCGCCGGAGGCCGGGTCGCCGCAGGAAGTTGTCAACCTCATGCGTGACTTGCGGGGCTGGGTCGGTGGCACGCAAGATGTCGCCAAGGTGTGGCTGCGGCTTCAGGGCCTGAAGGCTGCGGCGGCGCAGCCGCCGATCACGCAGGCGACGCCGGTTCCGCCGCCGGTTGCCGCTCCGCCTCCATCCCCTCCTCAGCCCGAGCCTTCACTGCCGCCGTTGCCGCCCCTGGCCGCGCACGCGCTGCCTGATCCGGTTCCGGCGCCACCGCCGTCCGCTCCGCCGGCGCTAATGTCCACTCCGCCCGCGTCACTCGAGCCGCCCACGCCGCCAGAGCCAGCACGGGTGCCGATCCGCGCGGCCGCGCCTCTGCCTGAACCGTCTCCGGCGCCGCCGCCAGAGCCGGTCATGCCGCGTCGGCACGTGCCGGTCGCCGCGCCACAACCAGCCCCCACGCCCGTTCCCGTCGCGCCTGCCCGGCCGTTGGCGAACCCGGCCTACGCGGCCGCAGCCGGCGATCCGCAAACGGGATGGGTCTGGGGTCCGTCTCAAGCCCAACCTGAGGCTCAGCCACAACCCCAGCCACAAACACAGCCACATCCCCCGTCACACCCTTACCCTCAGCCGGCGTCCTACCCACCGCCGCAGCCGTCACAACCGGCGCCCGCCTACCCACAACCCGGCGGGTATGCACCCCCGTCGCCGCCGCATGCCGGATGGGGCTGGCATGCACCCCAACAGCCGGCCCAGCCGGCCCCCGCGCCGTATCCTTATCCCTACACCCAACCGCCGCCACCACACCCTCACCAGCAGCCGGGATGGGGGTGGGGGCCGAACGGCATGCCTGTGGTGGCTCCTTTGTCTCCTGGGTGGGGCTGGATGCCGTCGGCGGTCACCCCAGCACCGTCCACCGCGGTTCAACTCTGGCCTTACGGACCACAGCCTGTGGTGGCTCCGCTTCCCACGCTGCCGCAGCAGGTGCCGCCTTCGGCCTGGGCTTGGGGGCCACCCCAAGCGCAGGCATACGCCGAGCAGGGTATCTCTTCGCTATCGCAACCGCCGCCGCGACCGGTGTCGATGTCGTCGGTGGGGCCACCCGTGTCGCCGGCAAGCGGCCGTGAACCGGCCACCGGCGCAAGCGACTCCGCTGGAGCAACGTCGCAGGCCGATTCGGACCCCGAACCTGACCCGGACCCGACGCCCTCGCTTGAGCCTGAACCCGACCCCGAGCCAGAGGTCGAGGCGGCGTCTCCTCCAGAACCCGAACCGCCTTCTGACGCCGACCCGGCGCGCGAGACGGCGCCGGTGGCAAGGCGCGAACCTGTGACAGCGACCGAGAGTCTGCCGGAGCCGGTGCAGGATCCGGTGCTCGGACCGGACTTGGCGTCCTCGCTCGCGCCAGAGCAAGAGCCGGAAACGGCGGTTGAGGCGGACCCCGAACCTGATCCTGACCCGATACCCGCGCCGGACCCGGTATCCCAGCTCGAGGCGGAGGTTGAAGCTGCGACGGGCGAGCCTGACTCCGAGCCTGCCCTTGAGGCTGCGTTAGAACCGGACTCCGAGCCTGAGCGGGTGCTTGAATCGGGCTCTGAGGCCGAGCCTTGCCTGGCGTGCTTGCTTGAGCCTGAACGCGACCCCGAGCCAGAGGTCGAGGCGGCGTCTCCTCCAGAACCCGAACCGCCTTCTGACGCCGACCCGGCGCGCGAGACGGCGCCGGCGCAAGATCCGATTCACGAACCGGACTTGGCGTCCTCGCTCGCGCCAGAGCAAGAGCCGGAGACGGCGGTTGAGGCGGACCCCGAACCTGATCCTGACCCGATACCCGCGCCGGACCCGGTATCCCAGCTCGGGGCAGAGGTTGAAGCTGCGACGGGCGAGCCTGACTCCGAGCCGGTACATGACCCGGAGGCTGAGGGAGAGCCGGTGTCTGTACTTGAGCCCGACCTTGAGCCTGGGGTTGAAGCGGACCCCCTGCCAGAACCCACCCCAGTATCCTTGTTCACACCAGACACCGCATCTGGCCCGGCGTCTCAACCGGGGCCTGACTCAGAGGCTGAGGGTGACCCCGACTCTGCCCTCGAACCAGAGGCCGACATCATGTCTGAACCTTTTTCCGAACCCGGGTCGGCGCCGGACCCAGGGCTGGCCGCGTCCGAGTCCAACGGGGACAGACCCAAGAGCGGGCTGGTCGGCCTGGTATCCATGCTGTTGCGGCGTCGCGCGGAGAAGGAGGAAGTTGTCGACGACGCTACCCGACGGGCCGAGATCAACCGTCGACTCGGTCTAGACCAGTCGCGCGAGCTTCCGGCCGTGCTGGAGGACGCCGACCGGTTGGCCGACTCCGATCCGTCGACCGTGGTTGACACCGCCCCTCCGATCGACCGTGAGACGCGCGAGATCCAGGCCGGCTCGGACGAGGAACCGGACGACGGGGCGCAGACACCGGTTGTCGCCGCGCCCGTCGCGCTGTCCAAGGGGGCGCCGCAACCGGCCCAACCGGCCCAACCGCAAGGATCGCGGGAGGTGCCTTCGCCCGCGGATATGGTCGCGGATGGGCCTCATCCTCCGCCAGGTGGTCGTCGTCGATCCGTGGTCCTGGATCTGGACCATGAGTTGTCCTGACGCCGAATGCCGGTTCTGTCCGACAATGCGTGTCCCCATTTCGCGCCTGTGACGTTCATCACGGTCGTGGGTTCTCCACCCGTCTAGCCTGTATCGAGGCTCCGGGGCAGGCAGACCGCCGTCCGGCGCCCCGGGCGTCGTCCACTTTGGTGTCGGCGCGCATTGACCCGAGGCAACTGGAGGCGGAGCCCGATGTCACCCCATGCCGCGAGCAATCTGATCGCCCTAGCGCTGGCCGTCATGGTCGCCTTTGTTCTCTCCGTCCCGGTTTTTGACGCCGTGGAACGGGGCCAACGCCTGATCGACCTCGGGCTGTCGTCGCCGCGTGAACGCCTGCATCCGGATGGCTTGGGGCCTCTTTCCGGCGTGATGCTGTTCGTGTTCGCGGCCCCCATCCTGATCGCCACCGTCTCCACCTTGGGACGAAAATTGGGTGCGGTTCTGATCGCCACTGGCGCCGCGCTGGTGTTGTCGCGTGTCACCACCTTGTTTGAGGCGGGACATGCTCAGGCCGCCTGGAGCTTGGTCGCGGTGGTGGGCGTGGTGGTGATGGCGGGGGCGGGGTTCGCGTATCAGGTCGTTCGGCGGCGTCGGCGCGACCTGGAGGCCATGGCCCGGCGCGCCGCGGCTCTCATTCATGAGGCGGCGGTGGCTGTTGGCGCCGGGTCCGAGAGCGCGGATGACTCGCCCCCCGAACCCGCGTCACCGGCGGCCGTGCCCCGCATGGTGCGATCCATGGCCTTGGCCGTCGTGTGGCAGGCGGCGGTGAGTGGTCGCCCAGAGACCTTCGAGCACCGCGTGCGCCGGGGCCTGGCC
>Ga0126339_10000651_pt1 | contig 20263 bp, 7 predicted proteins | sample OrbTmetagenome_2_FD_92532 | JGI IMG/M metagenome (GOLD analysis project Ga0126339, IMG submission 92532) | Coral microbial communities from Petempiche,Puerto Morelos, Mexico - Orbicella T R C metagenome | ecosystem: Host-associated > Invertebrates > Cnidaria > Coral | place: Petempiche,Puerto...
GCTTCTTGTAGGAGTACAAATCGGAAGAACGTAATAGTTGTCGAGCACGACTCCTTCCGAAGCCAGCTTGTCAATGTTTGGAGTTTGGATTTTTGAGCCGTGAAATCCAACATCACTCCAGCCTAAGTCGTCGACTACAACAAACAATAAGTGTGGAGGTGATGCAGTTGCACTTACGCGGGCAACAAGCAAAAGTACTGCCACTGAACTGGAGAGAAGAAACTGCGCAAAGAGGTGTCGTGACTCCATGTTGAAACCGGTCAAGACATTTCGTGGGGACATATATGACATATTTACCTGGATCTTGCGCTCGATGCACCCGTCTACGTACCCTGCGAGCAGAGTAGAGGCCCCTTCGAAGATCGAAGGGACCTCTGCTCGCAGGGTAGTTCATATGGGTCGAGAGGGGCAACTTTCATTTGGATCACCTGGTTTTGCATCAGGAGCTCCAGTAAACACAAAGTAACCATTCCCTATGTGGCCTTATGCTCCACTCATGAAGGGGCGAAGAGGATGAGTGAGTGAGTGAACCATTTCCTATGTCTTTCGGAAATCTGTGTTTATAACAACCTGTAGCCTGCAAGTGAGCTCCCTTTATCTCGTCCGGTCTCTTGTACTGGGGTCCCCAGGAGCTGCTATATGAAAGAGGGCTGATTTCCGGGCTAATGGGCTATTGTTCGGCTAATTGACCAATCAGTAAGCATCTTTTATGATCAATAGTTTATGGAAACCTTCCTCATTGGGGTTTATGAACTTTAATACATCCCAGAGGTTGGGAGGGGGGAAATGGAGCTTGTAAATGATACCTACAAAAATTAAAGAACGTGTCAAAATGGCCACGCAAAATTGCCGTTTGGTCCCCTTTTATATCGTAAACCCCCTGATTGGTTTCCTTTGTGATCCGAATTTTCCCTTTCCACTCGCATCCTCTTGTGTTCGCACGGATATTTTTCCTTCAACCTTTTCTTCGCTTTACGCCGGACTAACTAAGGGAAAAGAGGAGGGCCATTTTTGTCTCTCGCTTATATTTTCGCCTCTTCCTTGGGTTCGTCACGCAATCTCGGAGGAAGATTACATGATAAGGATAAGCCCAAAGAGTGTGTGTGGACAACCCTACTAGTCTCAAACCCAGATCTCACTCTGTTTACAACCCTACGTATCTACCAACAAACTCTTTAATACTTCCTTCAATTTAAAGGAAATCTTCAAGTTTTCTATTTGATCGCAACATAACTAATATTATTTTACGAAGTTTTAGAGATAGCGCAACATATATACTTCTTTTTATTACCTTTATTTTGAATCATTCATCATTCTTTATTATCTAATCTTGTAAGTCTTTAAATTGAGGTACTTTATTTATGACTTTATTAATGAGATGACATGTGAAAATATCATTCCTTCTAGGAGAGGACTGACTGAAAATGAAGGACTTGATTACGTGAGGAAATTGTTGCTTCCGAAAGCTCTCAAGGATAGAAGTTAGAAACGTAGCAAGCAACGAGTATTTCTACGCTAACCAAAGAAAAATGACTTGACTACATAAATTTTCAGTCTAACGTCCTTACACATTAACTTAGAAGCACAGAGTGTAAATAACACCCGTGCTTATCGAGTGGTTACCAAGATATATTGTAGTTTTTTCTTATAATTTAGTTGCCCTGGAAACCATATGTGTTGGCAACATTAAATTTTTACTTTTGACTAACTCGCCATGCGTGTTCAATTGATATACAGAAAATAATTAAGATATACACTGATACAGTATATTAAAACCCCGGGTATTCAACAGTCCTACAAAGCTATATTTACAATTTGAAACTGTAATAGAGTTTTAATACAATATGCCACTGCTGGCAGATCCAGAGGCCTTGAAGTTTGGAACAGTACTTATAAGTAACAATCTTCTAAAAGGGAGGGGAATGGGGTAGGGGCGTTCAAGATAGGCCCTTTCTTCTTTGAGAAGGAGGAGGAGCGAAGTAATCCCCTGGGGGCGACGTGAAGGTAGGCGGTTTCTTACACTAATGCTGGGGGAAGAAGGAGATTGTCAAAAATGGCGGCTTGTTGTGTTGACGTGAAAAGCAAACACAAAGCCAAAAAAAGGACGTGTTAACAGCATCCAAACCAATCAACAACACGCAGCGAAAACGCGGGAGACATTTCGGCGGGCAATAACGTGTGAACGGAAAACGTTTCAAATGAACACGACCAAGTCAACAACCAAGTAATACTGGTGATGTGCTTAACTGTCGCACGGTGTCTCAATGCACTTTATTCAGCCAATTTGCCAGACCCGCCTGATAAATAACCAATCAGCTTTCAGCTTTCAGCTTCTACTTTCGGTTGAACTAGAATCACCAGCGAGGAAATAAGGATAGTTACAACAAAGAGAACGAAGAAGAAGTTATCAATAATGTTCACCGCAACGTGCCACTCCAGTTTCCTTTTGTCTTCTGCCAAGGCTCGATCGATAAACATGGACACTTTGTCCATGCCCGCGACTTTCATTTCCTTCTCTCCCGTGTTAGCACAGTTCCTAACGTCCCCCGTGGAAGTTACGTCCGTCACAGTGACTTTGTCCTCCTCTGGCATGACTTGGTTTTGTTTCACGTGGTAATCTCCTGTTTTCATTTCTTTATTTTTGAGCTGTTTTCTTTTCAGTCGCTTGACAGAGCCACAGCTCAAAATGGGCCCCAGTACCTCGAACAGGACATAACGAAACCAACCAGTGAGCTGCATTTTGGGATGATGATGTTCGATATTGAGACTGATACAGGTGCAGAGGAGACCCAGCGAGACCTCGATCATGACCACGGAGAAGTACGTACTGATGAGAGGAGTCACCTCTGAGGTCGACGGTATGGCTTCAATCACGACAATCATAAACACAGTCATACCCAACAGAATGGTGATCATAAGAGAGATCCGCTCGCCCGTTTCCGGCGGAAATAGAAAAGCCGTGGCTGTCAGAAGCGCCAGGACAATGCAAGGGACAACCAAGTTGTTGACATAGAACAAGGTGCGCCGCTTAATCCTTATTTCGAAAGTTAGATCAGGGTATGGCTCGGGACAACACCCGTAAAACACCTCGTTCCTCGTTGCATCGGCTGACAACAGATCCCATTCACCATTTTTCGTGAAAGTGCTAAGGTCTGCACCTGGCAGGTCGTTGTAGAAGGCAAGGTCAAGTTTGAATCCATTGAACGTCCACGAGCCGAACTTCAGCTGGCAAGTCTGCATGTCCCAAGGGAAATACTTGACGTTTATTTTGCAAGAGCTCTTGATTAGGTTGGGGGACAGCCACGTGACCGTACCGTCATGGCTGATGATGACCTTGGTGTCAAACAGATACTGTTCACCGTGATCGCCTTCCTCGTTAACACTTGGGATAGAAATACAAAACCATGTGAGTGAACAAGTTGTTTTTCTCAATGAAGTGTCAGCGTATACGATAAACGAGACTGAAACTCTGCCTTGATGACATAAGTGGTCTACTTATCATTAACTGTCAGCTGCAGCCATTGCGGTGTTGGGTGTGGGAGAGGGAAGGAAAGATTAAGGGAGGGAAAGACGAATGTAGAGGAAGAGAAAAGGGACAGGAGGTTGGGAGTGGGAGGGAAAGAGATTAAGGGAAGAAAGAGTGTGAAAGAGGAAAAGGGATAGAGTATAGGAAGGAGAAATGGAGAGAGGGACGGTGAGGGGGCAAAGGAAGGAAGAGGCAATCAGACAAGAGGAAATTTGGTAATGATTGTTGAAACCTTTTCACACGGACCTGCCGACGGATACATGACGTGGTGTGCACATGAGTACTTCTATGAATTCTTTTTTTGGCTCACGTTAGACGAGCACTATACATCGTGCTCAAATTGAATAACCTCGGTGAAACAATGTGTTCTCATTTGCGTCCACTACCCATTGGAGCCTCTTTATAAACTGACTATTGTTCCGTTTACTCAACAGAAACAGCAGTTAGTATCGGGATTACAGTAGGATGGCGAAATTTGTAAGTGCACGACATTAAGGGGCGAGGCTACACTTACTTGTTGTGTAGGACAATGTCTGGTTTCCACACTAGGTTAGGACTTATGTTGATGGAGCTGAGACCACTGTAACTTGAAGGATTCCATACTAGCCACGGGTCATGCCATTGCTGTAACGCAAACCAACAAACTGCTTTTAAAAGAAGATCCAGCATTTTGAAATAACACTCTTACTTTCAGCTGACGAAACCAGGAGAAAAGGAAAGGTAAAGGGCGCTAGGCGCAGTAGAATTAACGTAACAGGTGCTTTGCGGCAAAAAATTGTCACAAGCAGTACTAGACATACCTCACTAGGGGTAGAAAAAACCCATATAAATGATGTAAACACCGTAAAGATATTTTACATGCCTGTCTTATCCAAACGTTACTTGTTAAAACTTGATTCTTTTCATCCTGAAAAACAGAAATGATTAAGTTTGAGTATCACTCCACCTTACAAAACAAAGAACCAAGAGCATGACAATTCCTTACAGAAAAAACCAGACTAGAGCACCAAAAAAAGGAGTAACAAAACGTTTAAGGGGGCCGCTTTCTCATTATTTCGAGTACCTCAAAACAACGTATCCAGATCATAAGAAATTTTTAAAATGTCTGTTTGACTGTGGGGACCACAACTCGACGAATGCCCAGGAAAGACTGAATGAATTATCATAACGCAAGCCGCAATTTGTTCAGTTAAGCTACAATCACTTCGAGGCCGTTAGTGAGCAGCCTCGTTCCTGGGGGAGGAAGATTACGCGACGACGCTAGTTATAGAGTAGTCCGCGTAGGGACGGTGAGCGTTACGTGACTCCCGCGCGAGCGATTACAAACTAGTTAGTAAGTAAAACGCATTTAAAGAAATTGTAATGGCAGTACAGCAACCGTTTTAGTAAAAAAACCGGAGCAACAAGGTTATATAGCTTTACTTTAAAAATTTGAGCAAAACAATTCCCGCTAGCCTGCGTAGCTGCCAGGATTTCGCGCGCGAAGCCGCGCGGGAGTCGAGTTGAATTTCACTCGCCGCTTCGCCGCTCCCGAACTTCGCCGCGAGGAAAAAGAAGCCGTTCCGCCAGCTACGCAGGATAAATTCCTGTATTTTTAACAGTTGGAACCAATCATCCGTCCTTTATTGCGAAAAGCATTATTTTCTTTGTAAGTGCTGTTTAGAGCTCGTCTGGGTTATTTTCAGAAACAAGGGCGGTTGGCGACATCACGTCCAGTGTTGGAATCAAATCATGAACCAAATTGAGCTCATGTCCCAATTAACTACAATACAACGGCATAACAAATATAACAGCACGATACTAGCAATGGGACGATAAACACAGCAGTTGGTTGCTAAATAATTGAAAAATAAGCCAGTGTTTCCGTCAAAACAGCCCAGGAAAAAAAAGAAAAAAAAGATTTGACTGAAAAATGTCCTTCCTGGGCGGATTTTATAACGTTGAATTGAATAGGTTAAGCAGTTGAAATTTATAGAATTGACAGGTAATTGTAGTACTATACTGCCATACAGAAGGCAAAAAAAGATAATTGAAAAGCAAGGTATAAGCAAAAGCCTTGATTGGGATCAGGAAGAACTGTCCGCTTATTAATAGATGAAACAGAAAATACGATCAGTAAAAGGTGCGGGGGTTGAGGGGACTTCACTTGGATACGGGTATGTGCCACTGGCCTCTCAGAGCTCCCACCCGATTAGACTCTATTTTATGGCCAATCTTAGACCCCTATTTTAGTCACTTTTGGGAAGATGTAATTTTCACGATCCGGCCCAACATAGTCCCTTTCTGTTTACGCATCTACCCAGAAGCATATCACCTGATCTACCTTATAAAGCTTTTTAACTAGTTCATCCTAAAATGAAGTGACACATTTGTTTGACCGAATGTTGAATTGTAACAACTTTTCACCCTCGAATCTTCCCATTTTTAAATCCCTACTTGCCAGAATTTTCTTACCTACAAAATCCCGAAAATGCACGACCCTATTCTAGTAACTGTATTAAAAATGCGTCCCCATTATAGTCAATCCAATCGTGAAAATCATACCCCAACCCCATTAGCCTACTACTAGGAAGTACCGGAAGTACCTCCCCCCTCCCCCCGCACCCGCCAGGGTAAAGTGACACGAGGAATCAAGGGCATCACTACTCGATGATTTGCTGATTAAGGTGCACTTTCCTTTACCAAAGGCTCACAGCATCTTGATATCAGGAAGAACAAAGAGGAAAGGAAAAAGTGATTGTACCACTTGGTTTTTACATACCAAACTGTGAAGATTGCTGTAAGCCAGTCCAAACTTAACCAGAACGGGTTTTGACAGGTTCAAAACCGGTCTTCCTTCAGAGTCGTAATTTGCAAATAACGCCTTTATCAGAGTTTGTTCAATTTTTGTCTGGTTTAACTGAGCATGACAACCTACAATGGAAAAATGAAAACAAAATGACACGAAAACGAGTGACTGAGATTGTAATGTAGTAGATAAACTAACGCAGTAAAATAACAGCTTTTAAAACTGTCTAAACAAGGCCTCGTCCACACTAAGGAGTATCTAAAACGATGCGTTTCCACGTCCACGCTACCGTTTTCACAGCGTTTTCGTCGTTCATACTACGACGCCTATACTCTATGAGAGAGCACAATCATCGTTTGGGCATGCGTATACGATAAGACTCCGTTCGAACATGTCCCACGCTGGATGGCATTTTCGCATGCTATTGTGACGAAAACGAAGAGCGTTTTAGAGTGAACGGCAGGCGAAAACGAATCAAAAAGTATACGTTTTCACTTAAAAACGCATTCTTGTGAAAGATTAATAACTTTCGTTCCCGAAATATCCTAACGAAATTGATAAATAAACTTAAGTTTTTGAAGAGGCCTTTTAGCAGAATCAGAATCAATGAAAACCTGAGTGAAAGTCTTATCACTGATTGGTAAAATATCATATATAAACCTGTGAGGCTCCAAATTTCTTTTTAATTTTATGTATTGGTTATATCGATAGAGTGCTTTAAAGTACTCTAGATTTTTCTTCAGAACCCAACAGAGAAATAACCATCCGCTTGAAAAGGAAAAACAAGCAAAATCTTTTGAATAAGCGTGAAGGCTACCAAGACTCACAGCAGAACCACTATACGAATAAACTAGAAGGACAAGGGTACCGTAAACTGCCACTTATAAGCCTTGCGCTTATTCAACTTCGTACGGGGTTTTGGATGAGCTTTTAATCAGAGGAGCTTATATCCGGGGGAATAAAAAAAAAACATTTCGAAATGAGCTACAGCAGTGTTGATCGACATACGTGTTTCACATACTGGTTTTTAATTAAACTTTAAAATTTATCGTAATAAATAGAATGCATTTCATTTTAAACCAGAGGGGGGTTATATCCAGGGGGTGGGGGCCATATGATCGGAACTAATAATTTGTTTACAGGTAAATGGACCTATAACCGGAGGGGCTTATAAGCGGGAGGGCTTAAGTGGCAGTTTACGGTATTTTCAGAACTACTGGATAAAATAGTCTTGCGGTTCATACTCATAGGAGCATTACGAATGTTTGTTTTTACTCTTGGTACAATATTGTAATTTGTCTTCTAACTCTTGGGTAAAATGATAGCTTTTCTTGTTGTTGCTATTGGTTTCCAAAGAACCCTGTAAATTCGTCCTATAGTACTTAACAACTAACAGCTCTAGCACGAAGTGTCCTCATACAGTTTCTGTTTTCATCCATTTTAAAAGCAACACGCTAGTCTTAACGAATCTCTAAAACCATTTCTTTCGTTATAATTTTGTCACTGCACGGGGTTTCTACACTCTGACTTCGGCCACCCATTCAGCCACTACCGGAAGGGACCACTGTGTTTGGAACTAGACTCAAACAGGGATCTGAAAATACTAAGGTGTCCGCCAACTGTGATCTCAGCAGCAGGCCTGGATCGTAATGGCAGCGCTAAGTAGATAACTAACCTATAATTAATTTCCAATCTGAAAATTAGGTTTCCTATACAGTTGGTCAGAGAGTATTACATCCAAACACTTAACACTGCTTTACGGTCGTATTGGTTTGGTTTTGCCAAAGGTGCCTCGAGAGAACACGTTTCGCAACGTTTTGCAGTTGACATGGCTAAAAACTGTTAAAACCAGCCTTTCAATAGCGAACTATAGACACGCGAATGACAAAATTTTTTAAAGCAATATTTCGGAGATTAGCACGACATTTTTTCTTCTTCAACCGCAATTACTGCAAAGGTTTCCTTTAACAGAACACTAAAAAGAAAAAACCATAACTCAACTACTCATATTTTCGTTGGTGCCTTTATAAGTGTTTACTGACGTAATTTACGCCAAGAAATCAGTAAAATTTTTCGCATCAATAGCTGTCGAGTACATACTAGAAACCATTTACCGCAAGTGTAGTAAGACATTTGTACTTTGCGATTGTTGTTGAAAAGAGATGAGTATGTCCATTTCACATTTTGCTCGACCTCTGAATTCAATAATATTGCACATGCTCAAGTCATATCTTGTTGTTGAACCAAATCCTAGTCCACTATCTAACCTTGATCTTCTTTAGAAATTCAAACCAAAAAGCCAAATTTAATCTAGTGATCGAAAATCACAGCATTTAAAATTTCAATGTGCTTATATGGCGATTTGCATTATAAAGAGCGGGCACAAGGCTAATTTCGCTGGGTTTTGATTAAGTTCACAGAATGAGATGAAAAACAATCCAGCTCTAAATACTTCGAAGATTCCAGTATCCTAGCAACCATGCTCTGTACGTCAGAACAGATGGGAAAAGCTTCGGTTGACTTGTATTCTCACAAAGCATCGAAAGGCACGATAATGTACGACTGGAAGATGTGTTTGCATTGTGCACATAAACGGGCAAATGATAAAAATTAAACGTGACACGAATTTGGGTTATAACGTAAGTTCGAACCTATAAATTAAAGATATTCAAAATGTAGGGGAAAAAGAACTTCTGCCTTAAGGACCTGCGGCAATTAGAAAAACCCACCAACACAGGACGATACACTTTAAGGCAATAACACATTACCGGTTTCTCTTTCAGAATAGTTATAGCCCCGAGCAATTTCCATCTAAAGTAAAACTAAGCAAGTTACTTGTTCAGACGAAGCGAGGGTAGGTTATTATATTTAAACAACGCCACACGGCTAGCAAAAGAGGAATTGTTCTCAATCTACGCTGAGCGTAACAACCATACGATTTTCCGTGGCATAACAACTAAGTGCAGCTTTAACAATTGCTCATTGAAATGACAACAACGCTTGAAATGTACAATAAACACAACACGCTAACAAAAAAAAAACTGTATTGGTTCTCCGTCGTTAAGTTTCAAACCACAATTTTCCCGTTTCTATTGCAACAAGACGTTAAGTTTTGATCGGGTTGCCGAAACAGTTCACATTTGCGGTGTACCATAAGTGTGAGGCATAGCATGATCAACAAATCTCTCTTTAACAATGGTGTCAAACTGACATCGATTTTGCCACCTCTGTTGTCACACACGAACATGTTCCAACACTCTTCTCTAAGTCGAGTCTGAAACTCACATCGAGCGTTTTACAATATCAACGCTAAAACAGGCTAAAGCGCCTAAGAACAGCTACAACTATAAGAATACAAAAAATGTAAGCAGCCTATGGATAAAGTCCCAAGTTTGATGAGATAACTCTTATCTTTATTTACCTACAAGTAGGGCCTGTTTTAGTAAAACTTGGAAGAGCCAAATTATGTTCTTACAAAACGCTCTTTCAATTTCGGTAGGGATAAATAAATCAACGGCAAAACCTGACTACAAATTACATTAGGAGCCGGTTACCTGTATAAGGAAAATCTTGTTACAAACTTCATCTAAATAAATGACAAACAGTACACTAGTATTCCGAGCGCATTTAGCAGATGAACTGAACTTCTTCGTGACAGATACAAAATCGCGCTTCCCGCATTTCTCAACTCTATTAAGGTGGCACTGTAAGATTCGATGAAAACCGCAAACCTGCGACAGGCGAGAACACTAACTATTTATCAACTGTTGCACAGCATGTTTTAACATTTTAGCGTCTCGTGGGTCTCGAATTGTATCATGAAAAACTGTCTGAGCTGTTACTTACCCCGGTAGTCCATCGCTACTAACGTCAATACGAGCGGCACAATCGACAGACAACAGCGTCTTGCGTTTAAATGGTGGGGTAGCATCGTTTTAGGAACTTGTTTCTCCGCGAACTCCAGCTGTTCACAGACCTGCATGGAGGAAGCAAACGCTTATCAGTGAGGTAAGTCTGTGCGATCTGCCAGTTTTAAAAGTCTGCCACAGAAAAACGACAAAGCAAGCCCCTTTCTACTTGCCTGTGTGTCTTTGCGTTCTCTGAGAAAACGCCAACAACAAACTTGTCTGGCGATCACTGGCCTGATAAGGTATGCTGATAACCAATGGTCAACAGAAGATTGCTTTTTGATCGATTCGAGATACCAAGGACGCTCTTTAATTAACATGCATAACATTATAAGTAAACTGTCTGGCTCCACACCTGAATGGGCCCGTATTCACCATGTGTTGTTTCCGACAACACGCTTATTCACCTCTCGTGATGTATCAACACTTTTATTTTCGTCAGAATAGACCAGGGTTTTCCGCACTGTTAAACTCGTGGCCAACTCGAGTTGTAATTTCCCTGAGGACTATTTCACAGCCTTATTAACATGTAAAAGAATCGCTGAGGGTCCATGTAATTAAAACTAAGTATATGACGAGTCAATGGCGTCCAGTTGTCATCTTTCGAATGACAAAAGCAGAATTCCGAGGGTACATTATAACAAACAGTACTTTTAGAAAGATGGCGAACTGTTTTCAACGGAACCTTTTCAACCAATTCAAAAGTTCTCCTCTGCAAAAATAAAATGAAAAAAACCAAACCAAAACAAAAACTATCTTTACAGCTGTTCAAACCTCTTTGAATCTCATTTCAGAAAAAAAAAAAAAAAAAAAGAAAAACAATTGCCTTATTTCTTGCATTTGCATAATAAATATCGAGATAACCATCTACACAATGAGGTTGTTGTGAGGTCTCTATAAAGCATGGTAGGTAATTATCAAGATTCGCTTAAGCCGGAAAAAAAGCAAACAGAATTTTACCACCTGCAAATCGGGCGATGAAGTTTGTGGAATTAATTTGTTTCCAAAGTTAAAGCTCAAACACGCGAGGTGGTAATAAAAAATAAGGGTGCTGTTTCTCTCGGAAGAGGTCAAACGATTGCATTCCGAAGAAGACCTTTCAGTGATATATACATACATGTAGATCATATATGGTTATGTTTGTGCGTAAAGAAGATACCACCCGCTAGCTGCGCGAGGAGTCCATTGTATAAGTTCGTTACACCCAGCTCGGTAAAAGATAAATAACTATAAATAAAGAATAAACACAGAACATGTTTCGTGCTCGGGCAGAAAATCACGATGATTATCCTATTTAGTTTTTCTACACTTTTTCGAACGGAGCAGGAGAAATAACATAACGGACTAACGGAATATTTAATACAGCAATACATTTCAAAAGTCTTGAACAAATAAAACTTCAGGGCGACTTAAGTGACTGAAGTGAAATACAAAAAAACACAAAAACTGTGTACGATATTGTGTTTGACCTTACAGTGCAAGTATCTTTTGTTTTATTCTTGGAATGATTCAACTCTAATCGAAGTGTCATTCACAAGTTACGTGCAAAGTTGCCCGCTCTAATTAACAGACAATCATCAATAATATAATAACTCTTAGTTCAACTTGAATGCATTATAAGTCAGGGATGACGTTGCATTCTTTGTTACAATGGTTAGCAACCTTAGCTGCAGGTCTTGTTGTTGATAACAATTGCTCACAACATATTTAGGGACTTGTTTGTCATCAAGTCCACGCTCCGCTAACAAGTTCCGCCTATCCTTCACGGATGAGCGATGAGCGATGAAGCTAAACGTTGCGTTGAAAGTTACACAATATAAAAATGCGTGAAAAGTTTATTTAATCGAGTAAATTCTCGATTACAACTCTATATTGATGTTCGAAGCGTTATTCAGCTGTAATAGAGAACAAAACATTTATACAGTCGAACCTCCACTAACGGCTACTCCTCTACGACGGTCAGTTTTTATGTCCCGCCGGACAGTTCATACATTCGCTCTTATTTTAACCTCTCCACAACGGCAACGGCCACTAGAACTCGTCCCAACTGGCAAAACCTCTCAACAACGGCCAGTTAATCGACGACTGACGACAAAACGACACTTTGTTATTGGAAAAGGTCACGAAAGTTGATCGTTACCGCGCGTCGTTGGTCTCTGTTTCTGGTTTATTGATATCTCTTGATTGCGTCACATATTTATATGCTACAATCAGCATTTTTTTTTTAAATGAAAATGTTGCACCCCGAAAAGAATGGGTGTTACGTTGCACATATACCTCCCCATAACGGCCACCTCTCTACAATCGCCATTTTTCTCTCCAGACAAAATCCAGAATTATTAACGGTAGAAACCTTACAGAAACTATCCAAAACATCTTGGAACACTTCGAATATAACGTATTAACCACTGGATTAAAGTGAGTTACGTAACTACCTGGATGATTACGTAACTGCTCGCGAAAAATCACAGTATAACGATAAACAAATTCCACAGACAGCAAGCGTAACACAAAACAAACACAGAGCGATTCGCTCTCTCTTCCGTTATCGACTTCTCTTCCGACAGAAGATAAGACAGAGCGCGCTTTTTCAATTTCGAAGCCAGGCTCTCTCTCTTTGCCTTTCTTGCTCGTAGAGGAGAAGAGAGAGCCTCGGGTGGAATTTGGCTTTTCACAGTCTGTGATTCGTCTTTGGCTGGTCACATCTTACACTGGAAGCTACTGGACAGAAAATTCTACGTGATTTGGAATGGCAAAGCATTCGCGTCGAATTAGTTACATTCGACAACGGAGAGCGCATCTGATCTGGTTAGGCTGTGGTTTCATGATCATCCTGTTTACACCAGGGGTTTACGGTCTTTAGGCTGGGCCAAACGTTCAAATGAATTTTTCGTTTGCTCGTCGTCGTCTTTCGGCACCGTTGTATCGAGTTTGACGGAACAAAACAAAATGGCGGGTTGTTAAAACCTTTGAGCCTCAAAAATTGATAAAATGTACGTGTTACGTGAGTAGGATTCCTTGCTTGGGCTGCATTCCTTTGGGAGGATCTGTATCGGTATTTATGATACAATCAAAGGAACCGTCGAATCCACTCTGGGCATGCATTCATCGATTCTTTGGTGTACAATGATGCGTGTGATCTTGGATCATAAATCCTGATCATGATCTTCTACAAGGAATGTCTTCAATCTGAGGGCTAGTTCAACAGGTAACCTACTGTGGCCCAACAAATTCCTTTTTACGACAAAAACGATACCAGAGAGAGTTCACTTTTCAAAAGGAATTTATTTACAATCTTTTTCGCGGTATTCACTGACGGCAGTCTTTTAACTTCGCCTACACAAGGCACTTACAATCGGCGGCTCATAATCAGAAAGAAAGGCGATCTCCTTTGTAAGTTGGGAATTTAAATCTGAAAAGAAATGAAGAAAAATACGTCTAAATTAAGAGCTGCCCAAAATGATGATGACTTTGTCATATACAAAAGCGGTAGCAGAAGACCAATTGAGCAATTTTAAATTCAACATTTTGACAGCTCCGGGATTCTTGGTTTCTCCGCCGAAAGCAGTTTTCTACGGAAGACAGCGAAGTGTCGTTATTTATTAGCTGAATTCCACGCTGAACTGAAATTGTTGGCAAACCGCTGAAAGTCTAGTTATTTATCCGTGTAACGTTTACTCGGCAACTTTACCTTTTGTTAACACTCCTCTTTTTTTGAAAAACTGAAGGCACGCATCAAGTTCTTCCTTAGAGTAACGGGGTACCTCGATGTTTGTGAAAGGCTGCACTGCCGATAAACCTCTCTGTTGAACAAATTAAGGGTATCCTTTCATTCATTTTAACAAGATTCCGTTAACATAGAGGTCAACAACGACTGCTTGATCTTGGGAGAAAACAGGAGAAAACAGACAAACCTTCACTAAGGTCCATCTCTCTACGACGGTCTGGATTTGTCTAGCCTGCAGAACAAGCGGATTAGCGGGGCAGAGAGCGAAACTCGCTGGTGTAGCACGCTTCGCGGTCTGCTCCGCTAATCCGCCTGTTCAGCAGGTTAGGATTTGTCTTTCTGAACGTGCCCCGATCCATTCACTTGACTTCTCAATGGTCTCTTTGCGGAGAGGTTTAGCTGCCGCCTCGTCCCCAGTTGTATCATTTCGCAAGATAGATAGGAACGAGTCAAGGGTGGTACGCAATGGAGGAGACGACGGGAAGGCAGCAGAGGAGGAGGATAGAACTCTTCTTCCTTTCCAACCTTCCCCTTGAGCGTCCCTCTTAATTGACAGACAAATAAGACACCACCGGCTGTGGACAAGTCAGGCGCAGCTGTACTCGACAAATAACAGGAACATGCTTTCTTCTTCTCTAAACCATGACGTGACCAGAAAAACATGTTCTGAACTTCACTGATTAGACTACAAAGTCACAACAACAAAGACATTTTCTTCTTACCTCTCTCAGTAAATCTGCAACTTCATAAGATTCTATGTAGCTTCTCAACATTCCCGTGCGTGATAACGCAAACACCATTGCTCCATTTTTCTACAAAACAAGAGTAAAATACCGTAAAAATTTCCATAAAGTCCCACACACAAGACTGAAAAAGAAGAACTTCAGTAACTATGCCGTTTCTTATTTACTCGTTAAAACTTCAGGTGCAAAATTTCTTCAAAATATAAGCACAACCATTTTGAAAGGCATACGAGTGACTTCCTTGGAATGAGTCTCCACCCAAAAAGGCCGTGGAATAGAAAAGCTCTTTTGTGGACAAAACTACAACCAGGACTAATTATCGGAAAATTATAGTGACATCAACATTTCAACAAGGAACTAACTAACAAAATAAACAGCATAATGTTCCTCTCTGACCACCACAAATGTCCAGTTAGCTCATTTTTTTTCATTGCCACCTTACCAGGCCATCTTCGGGATGTAAGAGTTTTGTAAAGTGATGGACCAAACTCAGTCTCTTGGGCTTTATCTGAAACAAAAAAACACAAACAATTTCATGTTGGATTTCAAACTGTTTGCCGTATCATTTTCTCTCTCTAGGTGTTCGTACCACAATGAACCATAAAGAGAGCCGTAAAGAGCCATGAGTGCTTTCCACACTGCATCAGTTCCACATTAGGACAGTACATGTATGTTTGAAGATGGAGATAAAGAGATAAACTTCCTTACCCAATTTTGTTGGGCATCTTTGAATGTGGTTTTCAAGAAAAATCCATTGAACTCGTTCACAGCATACAACACTCGCAAACTAGAAGAGAATAAAGATTAACTCAAACGTAAGCACGCGGAAACTTTTAGCGGGAAATACTAACGAAGTGTGTTATGGAGAGAAAAGTACAAGCCCTGACGAAAGTGGACAGCATGACCACGTGATCTCATAACTCGTTTACATGTTTACGGTTTCAGTCTATCTTATCCTACTTCCAATGTGGAAGTAGATTCGAACTTCGAACTTTCATTTCGAACTTCCAGCCTAACAGAAGTTTCATACCACGACAAGCGATAAAAATGTAAGTGTTACGTAAGTACGATTCCTTGTTTGGGTCGCATTCCTTTGGGAGGATCTGTATCTGTGTTTATGATTCAAGATCACTCGGATCATGGTACAATTAAAGGAACCGTCGAATCCACTCTGAGCATGCATTCATCGGTTCTTTGATGTACAATGATGCGTGCGATCTTGGATCATAAATCCTGATCATGATCTTTTACAAGGACTGTCTTTCTGAAGGGAGTTCAATAGGTAACCTACTGCGGCATCATTTACATAATACTCGCGCGAACTTTCTCATCGGAACGAAAATTTCGACCCGGTGACTCCTGGTACAACATTTGTGAGGGATTATTAAGGAATTTCCAAATTTAGCTTTGCACGCTAATATGAAAAACATTACCAACCTAGGATTATTTCTTATTTCCTTGAGCAACACGCCAACAGCATCTGTGGCATAGGTAGCTCTTCTAAAACCCTGAAATAATAATAAAAAAAAACATTAAGTCGGCAAGTAATTTGTATTAACTGCTTAGAAACATAGACTGCACTGCCATGGTCCAGCTTTTGCCAAGGACACTTTCCAGAGGACAGCTGAAAGTTTAACGATCAGTGTACTGTCTCTGCTCGAGCTTTATACATCTTTGTAACTTCTTTGGCTGCTGACCATGCTAAGTAGCTATCCCCTCACACAGCCCAACTTGAAGCCAATCGTGGGAAAAGGCAGTGTTCTCTCTGCCATCACCGATAATTTAGCAAACCATTCAGCTTTGTTTGGCGTATTATTTGTGGAAAACTTCTGTTACTTGATAAGGACTGGCTAATTTCTTGTCACTGAGCCAAATGAACATAACAACAAATAAAGTAATAATGCCATTGTTACCATATCTATGATTTTTCCTAATGGCTCTCCTTCTTTCGCGGTGTCTCGCTTACCAAAGAGGTATTGCTTGCTTGTCTTGACCTGAATGATATCAAAAAGAAACTAGAGTACAGTCGAACCTCCGGTTACGACAACCTCTCCTCGGCGACCAGTTTTCCAAAATACCAAAAGTTTTCACATCAAATCACTATAATTATTTCGAACTTCTTGTAAGCGACCATCTCTCGTAAGCAGCTGTGACCACTTTCAGAGCTAAAAGTTTAAAATTTTCTTCTGCTTTTAACGTCCCATAAGCAACCACTTGACAGATAATAGAGCGACAATTGGATAACAAGGTCTTGTAACATTATGGCATTCCTGGATAGTACAAGAGGCAAAAATTTCTCAATGGGAAGTACCATTATTTTTCTCTAAATTGACTTTTCACATGAATAAAACATTTAAAACATGGGGTAAGTAACTGCAGTTACCATATGCTAATGAGGCAAAATTTTGCCCCTAGATAGTCTAAGCTCTGAGACTATCTAGGGACCACATCCCAAAAGCGACCAAATAGGTTTGACATTTTGAGTGGTCACCTATGGGAGGTTCGACTGTATCTTTTACGACTGATATTATTGTCTTCATATGCACTGAATGGTCGGGATTTGACCATTTCACCTCTCCACAACTCTGCTAAGGCTTTATAAGATCACCCCATTTTTTAACTTTTGCCATGTTACATACATCAGTTGAATGCTACAAAACTGTTTTACTTGATTGCTGGGTGGAAATCAAAAGCTAATCAATCCAAGATAGTATGTACAGGACGTGCAATCAGCTGCATGCTGACATCTGCACTTGGCTTATAGGCATACAGGTGCCACCTTTTCTGGCCCTCCGCTGACCCGAAGCATCCCACAGAATAAGCAAGAATAAACCTCTGGTGTCCAGGGTAATTATTACCTGATTTATGTTACTATTTCCTTTTAATTAACCTTACCTCAGTAAGGAACTTGCTATTAATTGAACGGCACATTTGAAGCCATGCGGATGCCAGCTCTGGTTGGTCAAATCTATCTGCATGTTGTGTTGACACCTGCAGCTCTGATTTTCCATGACACCAGCTAAACACTGCAATTAAAATCGAAATTGTAATGATATCTCACATATTCAGTTTCTTCCCAGTCTTGAAATACCTAAGAAGTGATTATTAGAAATCTTACCACTTGGTACAGGCAGAATAAACCATCCAGCAGAATAACAATAGTGAAGAACATGAGCAAGTGAAAGAGATTTACCATGTCCATTATCACCATCTGATTACACCTCCAGTTAAGGAAAGAACCCCTAACAGGTCAGGTGTACCATGCCTGGTTCATTTTGAATGCACATACAACTACAAAATTGTGACAATTACCTTACCTTTACCCCAGGGGGGAGACTTTCTATCATAGCCTATATGGGGAGGCTCTGCCTGAAAGTAGGTATGTGAAAGGAGTACTTTTTTTCAACAAAATGTATACAAAATTGTACCTTTTCTGTCAAATGGTATATAAAAGGGTACGGACTCCCCATAAAAAACTTTGTTGAGTACCCCCCCAACAGACCTTTACACATCAATATGCTTCTGACATCACAAATCATACAACATGAGCAATTTGATTTACATTGTTTTAACGACTGAATATCTTGTAAAATAATTGTCCTGGCAATGTTCTTGTTATCAAAATCATTTTCATTGTTTTCTGCTCAAAAACTCTTGATAGGAAGGGCTGTAGCAGATCTGTGATGCTTCATCAGGATGACTTTACAAGACACTAAACAAGAGACAAACTGGCTCTACTATGGAGCTTAGTTTACTGCATTGCTGTGTTTAGTAACAGGTCACAAATTAAGTAGAGCAGTTACTCAATTATCAAAAGGCTAAAAGGTTCATACTGGCAGCACTTACATGTAGGTCTCCATAATTTGATAACATGAAGTGACTCAGAGTAGTACTACGATGTACCCGTACAGTACCTGTCTGACCCCCCCCCCCCCCCCTCCCCCTTGAATGGGATACTTATCTCAACAAGGGGTGTGAATTGTGTCAGGTTGACCCAACAACCTTCCAGTATTTGTTTAATTATGTTGAATGAGGAGAGGCAGTATAAATGGGTCATTGATGAGGTCAAGATGGCTGGATATTGGCCAAGTTCTTTTTACTTAGTCCATAAACATGCCAAAAAAGAATGAGACCACTGTCTGGACAGCCATCTTGACCAAACAAGCTTGGTCAACACAGCATTTATTATATGGAAAAATAACACTATCAGTCTCGTGGGACACAGTGGGTAATCCCGAGCAGGCAAGATAGCACCATCTTACCTGCTCGGGTAGCCATATAATAAATGTTGATGGAGCTAGCCATAAAATTAATGTGTGCACGAAAGGCAGGTGCTTTGCTGAAAATAGCAACATGCAGTAAGGGCATTGGGGGGTCTAGAACCTGAGACTGGTCTCTTGCAATCAACATTTCAGACAATAATTCAAAACTGAGGTAATGATCTGATGCTGAACAGATAATACAGCAACAAACTGACAAGATTTAAAGGATACAAAAAATAAATTTATGGGGTGGACGTGCATCTTCTGACAACCCTTTGAGGTGCTGTAAGACCTCTAATGTGGGTTTTCTAATCATTAAACTTGTACTTCCTGTTATTTGACACTGGAATAGAAAACAAGCACACTGGTAGTCAAAGCATGATTAAGTATTACATTAAACATGAAATGGAAATCTCATAGACCGTGGTTTTAATAACAGGTGAGAGTTGCAACCTTCTTAATTTGGTGACACATTTAATTGTTTAGGTAACAAATGGGCAAGTAGCCACCTAAAGGAAACATGGCTGATGCTACATGCTACTTTTCATGAAATACTACATCTACACTAACAAATTACATACTAATTCAATCTTACTTGTTGATTTTGTAAACAAAATCTCACTTAAATGCAGAATCAAACATATCGAAGCATAAATAATATGAGAAACAAAGATGTCTCCTCCACTTTCTTGCTAGTTTCACAATTTTCATTATAATTAAAGTAATTCTTAGTTATTGAATGATAAGTAATTCTAGGTTATCCAAAGCAATGTTTTCTTCTTGAATTCAGTAATTATGTAAGTGTAAGAAATTAATGCCAATATGTTACAGAAGTGCTCTTTGTATTGTTGAAAGGAATAGCAGTCATTTATGGTACAATTAAAAGCAAGTAATTATTGATTGTTCACTGTGTAGTTTATTGTAAGTAGATGAATGTTAAGTAGATAATTACTAACTACTTAATAACCGAGAGTGAGGTTGTTATGGGAAAATCTCAAACTGAGGTCTTGCCGTATTGACCAAGCGACAGCGAGGTCAATACAGTAGGCCAAGGTTTGAGATTTTCTTGTAACGACCGAACGGTCGAGGTTATTAAGTTGTTTATTATATGGCTCATGAATTGAAGAAGAAAAAAATTATTCAAGCGGAAGTCGTCAATTTACATCCGACGATGCGCGTGTTTACTGATTCATTCATCGTCTCAAACCCAGGGCAAAACTACACAGTCAGTGAACTTCACTACTGTAATTCTTTACGGGAAAAATGATTGTCACAGCCCTCAAAAAGGTATTTTAGTATCGTGGAGCCA
>Ga0126339_10000652_pt1 | contig 20241 bp, 13 predicted proteins | sample OrbTmetagenome_2_FD_92532 | JGI IMG/M metagenome (GOLD analysis project Ga0126339, IMG submission 92532) | Coral microbial communities from Petempiche,Puerto Morelos, Mexico - Orbicella T R C metagenome | ecosystem: Host-associated > Invertebrates > Cnidaria > Coral | place: Petempiche,Puerto...
CCGGGGCATCTACCGCCGGGGCATCTACCGCCGGGGCATCTACCACCGGAGCAGCTACCGCCGGAGCAACTCCTACTGGAACAGCGACCACTGCAGCTCCTACAACAGGTGCCGGTAGTTCAACGTCCGCAGCCTCTAGCCAAGGTAATATTTCTGTTATGTATAAGGTCCAGAGGTGGATAGGAGAATCCTTCATTTTAATTAGTCAAGAAGTCTCGATTACGGGAGGTGGTTACTAAGCTGAGATAAGCTGAGCCATATAAGATATAAAACCGGAAAAAAAATATTTTGTTGTCAATCAACCCAGTTGAAGCGCACTTTTCTCTCGAACCATAAAATATCATGCGACGAGTTTCAGAACTGTATACAGAAAACTCAGTAACGCCTTAGGACAACAATAGCTTAAACCTTGGAATTGTACGTGATAAGGACTTGATTATTGAGACCGCAGCAAAACCACAGATGAAGGCCGGTTCGAACTTGTTGAGGAAAGCTTATTTTTCATTTATATTGTTTTATAGACATTTAAATGTCAACAGTTTAGTACAAAATTATTTGTCATGGCAAAACTAGCTTGATTTGACTCAGAAAAGCTTAAGTATGTTTCAGTGTAAAATTCAAAAACTCAAAGCGTCGTTACGTGTTTAAAATATCAGTCGCAAATATCGTTCAATTTTAAAGCAGCCGCAGAAAAGTTCAAAGTTAAAGAAAAGAACAAGAAAAAAAAAAATAGAATGCCTATTTTACACAGATAATGATTGGCCCCACGAGCAACAGTGACTCCTCAATGCTCCGAAAGATGATTTTCCCATTATGGCGCAAAATTCTGTGATATCCATCTCTGGTCCCTATATTACATAACAGTTATTCACCTCGACTGCATGAGATGCCTGGTAACTCATAAGCACATTGGGAACAAGGCCAAACAGACTGAAGACGATATCACACACGCTGAATTTGACTTGACTGCGACAGTGATGACTGCATGATACTGGGTTGTTAACGAAGAGAGGATGTGGATTCATTCTTTCGACATTCAATTCACGCCTCTCTAGTGCTTCTTTTTAGCATTACTCATTTTCCTTACAAAAGATTGCTTTCTCGAATAGACAGATGAATAAATAGAATTCTTTTTGTCACCCGAACTACTTAATAGAGAATTATAGGGTTATGAAAAAATAGTCTTGGGAGACTATGGCAAACACCGTGCATTGCCGCGAATTTCTGCAAAACATCTCCATTCACGTAGCAACATATGGGCTCACGATAGTTAATCCTCAGGAGACAGGGAGTGTGACTGTGACTGTGACTGGTGCAGACTCTGATCCGTGACGTCATTATTAATAGCTAAACCAAACTTCTTAAAGCGTTTCTCGGCTGTGCGCTCTTTGGCTGGAATCACATAGCCTTAAATGAATCTTCTTTTTTCCGTTTCAATTAGAAAAATTATATACATAAAAAACAAATTTATTTGCTTATTGGCGTGATTGTCGATCATATCCCCACGGCGCATTACGGAGTAAAATATAAAGTAATGTAAAATGTGCATTGAACGCTCTTCTGTTGCTGCCTTGTACGGTTTTGTTGACATTTCTAGTAAATAACTGTAGATGCATTTAAGAGAGACAATATTCTGTGCCAGTTAATTAATCGACACGGTTTGCAATTCTCATGAAAGAGAAGTGAGCTTATGTTTCTTGGAAAATTTGCAATACTTGTCATGGGACTGGGCGATACTAATCAGTACTGTGCTTGGCTGAAAACAGTCTGATAAGAACACGAAACTGAATCCCGACAGAGGAAGCATGGCTCTAGAGGGAATTTATATTAACTTTGATCTATTTTACTGCTAGTTAGTTAGAAAACCGATGACGTTCCATGAGCTTATCGTAAAACTCAGGAAGCGAGCAATAAAAGCTTAACTAACAACAAAATTAATCTTGACAGTCTTAGCAGGAGAAAGACGGTAATTTTAGTTTACTTCCTAAAATGGGCAATAAAAACATTTAGAACAAATATTTTTATTGCCCATGGTACATTATGAAACATTTAGTCCTGTACTGTACGTTACATCATAGTTATGCCTAAAGGCTCGAGTGTAAACCAAAAAGAAAGTACAAGTATGTTTGCAGACTTTGCAAAAACCGTAGATGCTGTAGTAATTTGTCTGTTTTTCTTTCTCGTTATTTTAACAGCTCCTACAACCCCAGCCCCTGTAACTGCTGTAACCACGGCGGCACCAGGTCCAATGCCAGATATCAGTAAGTTTCTTTTATGATCTTCATTGACAGACAGACAGACAGACGGACAGGCAGACAGAGAGACAGGCAGACAGGCAGACAGGCAGACAGGCGGACAGGCGGACAGGCGGACAGGCAGTCAGGCAGACAGGCAGACAAGCAGATAGGCAGACAGGCAGACAGGCAGGCAGGCAGGCAGGCAGACTGACAGACAAACAGACAAACAGACAGAGAGCCTTTCTTAAACCACAGTTCATCTAAAATTCATCTTTAAATTTACAACTAAGAGCGAATTAATGAGCCAATTACGCCATAAGCTATATACAGTTTTACAACCCAGCATCTTGTACATTGGTTTCCAGACCAACAACTAAAATGCCTTTTAAACAGTTTCCTTGCATACAGCCATGGTTCTTCACTTGTCATGAAAGTAAAAAGGCGGTAAAGTAGTTCCTCGAATTTATGTAGAGTTCACAAATCCAAGTTACGTTTTAAAGTTAAACCTCTTCATATGACACGTCGATTTTCTCGCACAAGTTCTTTTTTATCGAAGATGGAATTTTCTGATGGCTGTTGACTACTTCATAGCGCCCGCTGTCCGTTCTAAAGAGGTGTTCGTCTTATGGAGGTGTCTGTTAAGAGAGAGTATGCTCTGGGAAAATGAGACGATGTCCTAACCACACATAACTCACTGATTATTAGTTTTTATTCCTTTCACGTTCTCTTTTCACTCTTTTAATATGTACTGTTTAATTTTGCAACTGAAATTATATTCTCTAGAACAATTACTTATGGATCTAGTGGATCAAATAAACCTTTTCCGAAGACTCCACCAATCCTCAGATGTTTCACCTTCTGAAGAGCTTGACAAGGAGGCCGGTGCTTGGGCACAACAGCTTGCAGCTGAAGGAGCTGAAAAGATAGATCCCAGTTCCAAATATGGGCAATTGGTGTGCAGCCACCACGCCGGAAGCGATCTCCCTAAGGCATGCGCAGTCAAGTGGTACAGCGCTATCAAGTTTTTTGACTGGGCCGATCCCAAGTTGACAGTGAAGTCCTCTCCGTTTACTCAGATGGTTTGGAAAAACAGCACACGCGTAGGAGTTGGCATAGCTCAAGGAGGTGGAGGTGCCAAGAGACGGAATATCGGGGGAAAATATTTCATCGCTGCATTTTTTGACCCTGCACAGAGTGATGAAGGCAATATCAAGGAAAACGTCCTCCCTGCAGCAGGTCAGTTACGCTCCGCTCTGTTACGCTTGGTCAGTAGCTTATAGACGCACTTTATTACAGTGAATCTCATGATTGACATTTGTTTTCTGAAGTGCATCGCGTTCTCTTTGTTTCCTTTGCGAGCCATCATAATTTTTTTATCATATTCGTTGTCTACTTGCCGTCAGCTACTTCTACTTTTGATCACATCATGCATCGCGGAGTTCCTAGTATTCTCTATCACAGTTCAAATCCTCTAGTCTGTTTGTATGCTACTGTGGAAAACTGTAACATTTTGGGGCGAAATTTTCATTTTTTAATTCAGTTTAATATTTACTATGAGTTATCTCACTATTATGTTATTTTTATCGCAGGAATCTCACTACCTGCTCCGGAGGGTTAGTACTGGGTGTTATGTACTGGACTATAACCTAACCATTTATTGTGGCTAATAGAGTGTTGGTTGGTAACGAGTGTGATCTATAAACTTCTTTAGTACTGCGAGTGAACAATCGATCAAAACCGATTGCGATGAATCTCATAAACTCAAACATTGCGTCGCTGTTTTTAAATGTTTAATCTATTGGAATGAAATATTTGCACTTGCTCGTATGCAACTGATGTAATCGGGGGCAGATTTACCAGGTGCGATAATTTTAATATTTTATTTTCTTGGCTGGCTGACAGACTGGTTGTTCCAATTATCAGTTACTCATCCACCTCTCCGTCCGTCTATCCATCCATCTTTCATTCGCTCGCTCGTGGGCTTCTTCATTCTCTATGTACGGTTACTTACTTGCTAGTTATATTTAAGTGTTGATTTTCGTATATTTAACTGATTATTTTCTAGCTTCCTGTCCAGAAGGTTACTTTAAGCTGCCTATGGGCAGCAGTCGATCGTGTTTTTCTGTCCACAACACTACTGTAAGTTGGGATGACGCACTTCTTGGTTGCGCACTAGACAATGGAACGCTAGCCTCGATTGACAGCAGAGAGGAAGCTGACTTAATTGTGGGCTTGCTGACAAGTAAGAGAATTAGAAATACGTGGCTGCTCAGGCCCAAAACTGCCATGGTGAAGTATTCTAAGAGCGTTCTATTGCAGCAAAATACAACGCAAAACGCAATATGTATAGGAAGTTGTAAGTTTCGTTAATGGTGTGATGGCCATGTCTGCCTTCTTCTCAAGGGAGCAAGCGTTTGATGGCCTACTTTATCTTTTGAAAAAATATTTTCTTAAATGTAATACATGCCCAATATGAAGAGATAACCTTGAAATTGAACATAAAACGACCCAAAACTGATTTGACTTTAATCCCGACACAAACTGATGTGGGTATATAGCCCCTTCACAAAGTTAAATTTAACCCATACTTGTTGTTATAGAATCCAACGTAACGGAAGCTTGGATTGGACTGCATGACCGTTCAACGGAGGGCCGGTACGTGTGGGTTGATGGATCACCAATCCCGTTTTCTGAGTGGCTACCTGGAGAACCTGACGGCAGTGCAGCTGAGAACTGTATCGTGCAAGCAAAAGGCGAATTTGGGCCAGGTTGGGCTGACAAGCATTGCTTTGATACCAAGGCTTTTGTCTGCGAAGTGTCCTTGCCTGGTAACGAAACTATTTTTATTACCTTAAAATCTAAATGACAGACTGCGCTTAATCTGGAGAATTTCCTTGCGCAGAAAAAGGAAAAAAAAAAAAGACTATACACAAATTATGTTTAGGCCTTCAATTGTTTTGCATGAATAAATCCCATATCGGTCCGCAGGTATATAAAGAACGAATGACTGCACTACGTGTTCAGTACGTATTGAACAGAAAGGGGCCTCTTTCTCTTGGCTATAAGCCTCCCCTTTCCGCTAATTTTACAGAAAGAATAAAAGCTAACTGGAATTTCAAAATACTTATGCTTTAATTGAATCATTATAATGATTTCTTAACTGCACTTGTTTTGTTTCTCCGCCCGCCTACTTACAGTGGTTTCTCTCTGTCAGGTTACACATTCTATAAATTGATTTTCAACCTAACCGAGCAGCAGCCGACCCAGTCCTACCAAAACCCAGTCTACTCTCAGTCTGTCTATCCTGCAAGCTACTACTCTATGTGTACACCTGTTATCCAGAGTGTAAATGATCTGCTCAGAGAGACGGTAGGTCGTTTTTGTATATCAATTTCCTAAGCAAGAAAAAGAGCTTCCTATGCATTTAAAGAAAATACTTATCAACAAAATCACGATTTAAGCAAGAATTTGGCCGTTTTCCCATAAAATCGTTTTGACGACGATTAGTTGATAACGAGCCTCCTTTAGCATAAACATAACGAACATACTCTCCTAGTCACTTGGCATTTACATGTGTGTACGTGGTTATGTTGGCGTTCCAATGTGTTGAAAAAATATTTAAAATGATTTAAACCATATAAATTAAGTTATAATGATAAATCTACTTAACATTTTTTCCCGTTTCAGATTACTCGTTATTTCCAAGCAAAGAATATTACGGTCCAGCCGATAGTGAACACAATCAGGTGACTTCATCAACCGATTGATGGATTTACTGACTGACTGACTATTTGATTGCTCATGACTGACTGTCTGACTGACTGACTGTTGAGTAACTGATGACTGACTGACTGACTGACTGACTGACGGACTGTTTAACTGACCGACTGACTCACTGACTTATTGATTTATTAACTGACTGACTGACTAATTGATTTATTGACTGACTGACTGACTGACTGACTGACTGAGTAATTGATTTATTGACCGACAGACTGAATGATTGACTAACTGACTGCCTGTGTAACTGACTGACGGTGAGAAATAAACTAACTAACGGACTAACTAAGCAACTAACCGACAGTCTAACTGGCTGACAAATTGATTGGTTGATTTTCCTAATAGGCCTATTGATTTCGGTTTTAATCAACTTCAGGCTGATGGTTCTTATGATAAAAAAGATGACTGTCTCGCAGACGGAGCACAACAGTTTCATTAGAAACATTCTTTTCATTGGAGTACAAGTAGTTGATCGATTTTGTAATTTTTTCTTACATGAAACTTCCAGGATTGAGAATGAGCTGTCAGTCAGTTGCAGTTTGGTTCCTTCTGTTGTTTATCAGGCAACCTTTTACATTATAGAATAAAATCCAAACAACGTAAAATGATATAAAGATTGTGTCACCTAAAGAGATGTCGTTCAATAGATAAGCAGTCCAAATGTGATACGCTGATGAGGGGAAATAAACCCTAAAACGAAAAACAAAATTTTTAAATGTCGTCTCAGGTGCCTGCCAAATGGTGTATCACATGTTGAGGTTATTTTGAGGCTTGGTCCAGAGGCTAGTTCTGATTCCATACAGTCGCTACAAATCAGCATCAAAGAAAACGACGGAGAACTTGAGCTGTCAAACGGAGCGTCTGCAAAACTTATCTCTGTCAAGACTCTCAAGCCAGGTAAAAGTCTAGCGCAATGTATGCATATCAGGGCTGTAAGTGAAAAGTAAAAACTTTTATGTACACGCCAAAGATTACGTTACTGACAGAACCGTCAACTACAAATTTTTTTCAAGTAAACGATGCATTGTATGATATTTATCGATTGATCTAGATCACAACTATATCAGTTCTGAGTTATAATCATGTCGCATGTCTTAGCATGATGCTTAAATGGAGTAAATGGTATTTGCAGTCATCTTTGCTTCTCTTTAGAACAGAGCAAGCATTTTTACAGGCCCTAAACCGCTTTAAGGACGTGTTCGGGAACGAGAACTATGCTCAAACCAGTATTTCTTCAATTCCTGTCCTAAATTAAACCGGCTTCTTATTTGGATTTCAGGCTCGTCATACTGTCCAAATCAATGTGTGAGTACTGCTTGCCAAGCAGGCTGTGATCCCAGCTGCTGCACACCGACGTCTTCGTCGCATCAAATGCAATATCCATCACCAGTGGTTTACGGGCAGCCCGAACCCATCTACCCCAGCCAAAATCCATGGCAATGTCCAGTCGCCTGCACTAGGAACGTCAACTTTTGCCCTCCATACTGCTCTTCCAACTGCTGCAATTCCAAAAGGAGATCACGCGTCAAAATACACAAATTCTAATCTCAATTTTAGTGTTGTTTGCATCTTTTCACTAAGGCTATCTAGTTGAAACTGAAAAAAAGTTTCATTTTATTTTAAAATTGCATTTAGCATTGCTTACTGAATAGTGCCACTGGTTTGATGTTGAGAGGAACGCGGAGAACTTTCGAACAGTTCATTTTGTTACGTTGTGCTTATTTGAAATGCAACAAATTGGAAATTTTTAGCCATAGAATCGATGTATATTAATCATGATTTAGTCATGATGAAAATAGGTCGATGAACTCTGGGTAGAGTCACTTTTTATTTTAAAGGACAGACGACAGCAAGTTTTACTATACTAATCAATTTTCCTTAAATCAATCTATTTCGGTGGTAGACCAGCGGTGTTCATTTCCGGACCCGCGCTTGCCCGAACGTGTCCCCGAACGTTGATCAATGCTTGTGTTTGTATATATAGAAAAGAATAAAGAGGACTCTATTCTCTCAATCACGTGTCTCTCATATATTTCAGCGTAGTTTCAATCGTTACTAATCCCTTCTTAAGTTTTTTAAAGCTGCCATAAAAAATTTAGACATAGAGCCTTAATCTTAGTTAAATTGCAATTCTTTGTGAGAATAGTTGACCTAAAGTCAGAATTTCGAAGAATCATATTTTAAACAAACAGTCTGTATCGCGTTATCGACGCTAGAAGTATATTTTTTGTTCTTGCGGAATGGAAGGGAACAATGGTCATAGGTCTGAGAACTTCATTGCGCTAAAAAACGTTGACGGATTTACGAAGTTCTTCTCTCGTGGATTACAACTAGAGAATATATGAGTTTTATTATATACATTAAAATAATCAACGAGGGTCCATTTAGCTCCCGTATTATATATGGTTTGAGCCCTCGACACCTACCTACCTTGCTCGTAACCTTACTAACGTAACCAACACTGAAGCCGAATAGACGGACGAAGGCCACTGTTCAGCCACTCAACCTGAGAAGATAAAATGGGAAGATGCTATACACCAGTAACAAACAGAAAAAAAGTAGGTGCTCGATGAGTACATGAATCTACGTCCGTAGGTAAGTGGATTAGGAATCTCTGCAGGACCTGGGTTTAATTCAATGTCTCCAGGTAACAAAAGCTTCTTTTTTGACAAGAGGTAGTTCTTATTATCAAACTGAACTCGGACAAAAATTCTGGATAACATTTATGATTCCTACCAGAAGACCAACACTTTTAATTTCTTGTTCAAATTTTGTTTAAAAAAATCGAGTAAAAACAAACTCTTCTTCATGAGCAAGCTTGACAATCCATAGTTCACATCTGGTAGCCACAGTGAATAAAACAGATGAAACGGGAACACTTTTCCTCAAGAAATGTTTAATTCTGCCTCTTACTTTTCTGTGTTTAACTGATTTTAAAACTTCACGTGGTTCTCTGTCTCTTTTCCTACATGGAGCAACTGATTAAACAAACCGCTTCTTTTCTTTAACTATGTAACCTTGATAATGGCGCAAGATGCACCGAAACGTCGGTTTCTATCACAAAAGCTAATAAGAACAGGACATTCGACTTAATTCCAGTCATTCAAATTGTATTTTCCAGGCCAATTTAGAAAGGATCTAGTGTATCAAATAAATCTCTTCCGGAAACTACACCAAGCATCCTACGTGTCCTCCTCCAATGAACTTAACCAGTTAGCCCGCAGCTGGGCACTACAGCTCGCAACTGTTGGAACAGAAAGGATAGATCCCTATTCCATATACGGACAACTGGTGTGTAGTCATCAAACGGAAACTGACATCGTTAAGGCATGCGCAGCCAAGTGGTATGCCGGTGTGAAGTTCTTTGACTGGGCCGATCCCAAGTTGACAGTTAAGTTGCCGCCGTTTGCTCAGATGGTTTGGAAAAACAGCACATGCGTAGGAGCTGGCATAGCGAAGGGAGCTGGAAGTGCCAAGGGACATGCAGGGTATCTGGGAAAAATATTTCATATCAGTATTTTTTAACCGTAAAGAGAGTGATGAAGGCAACATCAAGGAAAACGTCCTTCCTGTAGAAGGTCAGTGAAATTCAGCGACAACGCGTTTTATTCAAAACCTATGTTGTACAGTTTTCAATGCTACTTACTGTTTTTAGCGTCACAAAATGCGAAGACAACTTAAATTTTTTAACGCAATGGCATGTAACTTATGTCACATGAAAAAAGACATTTTAGCCCAAAGGATTTTAAAGTCTAATGTCACCTCTAACTTGCTTTGTAATGTGCAAACAAAAGACTACTGACAAGGAGCAGGGCAACTTTTTACATCCTTTGCTCTTTTCGTGTACCATCTGATTGATTGATTGATTGATTGATTGACTTCTTGACTCCCCCGTTCGATAGAGATTGGGATGTATTTTGGACTTTTAAATATTATGATTAATCTATATGTACGGCTAGTTGATCAAAACAGTTGTTTAACAGACATAGAAGAATTCAAAGAGATGACAATCTTATAACTCTAGTAAGTTCTCATTTTATTTCATGATGCAGGCAGGGTTTTCTTTAATGTACATTTTTTTGTCTCTAGCCACAGGGTATTAGCGGACTAATTCTGTATGTCAATAGTGTGTATATTACTGCGCACAAAAATTGAAATAATACTATATGACCGTCTACATGGGATGAAATTTTGAAAACATTTTTGCCTTGCGCGTTTTCCTGATCTCACCATCGTGTGATTTTTTTCTTAGGAATCTCTGATCCTGCTCCGGAAGGTAAGTATTATGTTCCATGTAATAAATCCTACGCTATAACATGGGAATTTCTCGCTGTTGATGAAAACTATAACTTGATCATTTTCACCAAATAGTCTAAATAGGGCAGTTTTCAGCTGAGTGTCGAAAGTAATCAGGTAATTACTTTGGCTTTGGTTTTGGTTTTTCTATGGTTTGAGATTTGCTGAGTAGTCTAATTGGTAAGTAACTGTGGTTTGGTTTAGGTCAGTAGGATACTAAATTGAAAACCGCTGTATTAAGTATTGTTCAAAATCGACTGTGGCGAATTTCCCCTTTTTATCACATTTTCTAGCTTACCGCCCGGAGGGTTACTTTAAGCTCCCTTTTGCCACCAGTCGATCATGGTTTTCTGTCCACAACACAACGGCAAGCTGGGATGCTGCCCTCCTTCGCTGCGCAAAAGACACTGGCAGGCTGGCCTCGATTGAAAGCAGAGAGGAAACTGACTCTGTTTTGAGCCTACTAACAAGTAAGAACATCAAATTCTGAGAGTTTTTTCCAAGATTCAATGTAAGATTATGAGTATGATATTATTTCCTGAATGAGGGCAGGAGCCATAATCGGGGACGGAGACCGTAAGCGCGCGCCATTTCTAGTACTGGGGCTGTCCCCATGATATGGGACAATTTTTCTATTGTTAGAACAAATTGCGCCATCATCTGCGGTACACGCGCATACATTCTGCGAGGATTTGCAGATGTAGCGCGGGGAAATGGCTTCCGAAATTCCCGAAATGTTCGACTCTTTTGGCCCACAACTCAATAAGTTCATGTCTGTGGGAATTTTACTTCAGTATTTTCGTCGACAGCTGCTCCAGTTTGCGAGAAGTAAGACAATGTCGAATTTAGTTATATCCCGCTTTATATCACTGACCAAGTTGTGTTCCGCTGCTTCTTTGACTTCTTTTACAAGAGCTCCACATTACTCCCCTCCAAGTTTCACATGTGTTGAAGATTAACAGCTTTTCCATAACACAGCAAAAACCTAGTTGGATATATTTGGGTATAGCAGTGTTTCAGGACTTCAAAGTTTCCCTCCTCTTGCCACACGCTTGCGAGGATTTCGCGAGAGTCTATCGCGACCGAAAAGTAAAAAAAGAAAAAAAAAATTGCAAGTTTGAGTTTCGCCTGAATTGTAAGCAACGCTTGATGTTTTATCAAGGCCCAATAAGTGACAAAGTTTATGTCTGTAGATGATGCTCAGTTTTGTTTGTGTAAAAACCAACAAATTGTCTGTTGTTGATGAAGAAGAGCGCCCGCCGATGTGCGTTTTGTACAGTCAGTAAAATATGACAAATTGAACTCCCGCACTTTCGTGTGAAAACGTACATCGAACTCAGATAATATCCCTAGTTTTTAAATATGTTTAAGGTTGATAAATGTTTGAGAACATATTAAAAGCTTAACTGAAAATATGTGCATACAGCAGAAATAATCGGCAAAGTTACGATGATGCTTTCTTTAATCAACTCGAACAACGATTTCGATTTTGTTGGTTGAGCTACTAAAACTCCTTGCCTATTTTATCTTTGCAGTGTAAAATTTCACTATGTTAAAGAAACACACATGATGTTAGTAGCCTTTGGGCGTTGGGGAAAATTGTTTGAGTTTTCTTTCATAACTTTTCTTCACAGAGCAAACGCAAATGCTTACGCGTTTAACTAGCGCGAGCAGATAATATTCATTCACAGCGCGAAATTGAAGTCTTGTTTTCGACCCTGAAAAACTCACCTTTTCCATCAGCTCAGAGCATAAAACGACATATAAGAGCCCTTGATCTTATTCCTTGCCTTATTCCCTGCCATCGCTGTGAAAAATTTAAGAGAATCTCGCAACTCTCACCATTTGATTACGCAACGTGACAAAATCCACGCAAGAGCCCCCCACATGTGCATGGATCCGCACGGATATATGACGTCAGGATGGCGCAATTTGTTCTAAAAATAGAAAAATTGTCCCATATCATAGGTGCGCGCGGATCCTAAGACTTACGGTCTCCGTCCCCTATTATGGCTCCTGATGAGGGTAAATAACTAAATAGAGGGGAAGGATAGGGATAGAATTACGTTAAAATTTTTAGATATTCTGAAATTCTGAGATGCGTTTTTAATTGGGGGAGGGGGGGTTGTGGTAAACGTGTTGGCTTAATAATTTGTCCGCTAGATTCCGGAATAAGGGGGGTTCGGTGCTCCTTACAATGGCCTATACGGAGAGGCTCCACCCGGAAGGGTTACCTCTTTTAAGCTTCTCGTGTATAAAAGGGTTGGGATTTTATAAGTTGAGGTATATGAAAGGGTGGAGAAGTCTGTTATTTAGGTATTTAAAAAAAATTCGAACATACGCACCTTACGACAGTATCATCTAACTTATTAAGCTTTACATCACTAACCTAATTTCTAGGGTTTAGAAAAGAGATGCAATGTTCTTAAGTTAGTACGTGAAAGAGGGATCTTTTTTTCAATGAGAGGTGTATGAAAAGGGTACCTTTTCTAGACAATGGTGTACAAAAGGGTGAGGAGTTGGACCTTGGGGCGGAGCCTCCCCGTTCAAAACTTTGTAGGGCTGGCGTTTGAATAAAGTAGATGCCATTGTTTGCTGGGATCATTAACGGATGCGACTGGCTGATATATGTTTACCTAAACATACAGGGACCAACACGTTTGAATGAGTTAGGATGAAGGTGAAGAGGTCTCCCTCTTACACAAATATAATGTAAAAAATGTAAATCTTATTTACAGTGGTCATGCACTTAGCTATACAAGCACCAAGCTTAGCTAGTTCACAGACAGGCCACTGAAACAAAGGAAACAAATATTCCAAATAAACGTAACATTGTTAAAAATCCCACCTGGCAGGAGGCAGACCAGTTGGCTATTTACAAAGCGTGACCGAAGATTTGAACTTGGGACTACCGAGAAACAAATCCTGCTAGTGGCAGGGTAGAGGCCTTGAACCCGCGACTTCCGGATTACAACACCGGCCCCCTAAACCACTCTGCCACGCTGCCTCAAATATATAATGCAGACGCCATACGAACACACGATTTAAAAATTTATTTTAACATGAAAACGCTTGCAGAGCAGACAGACGGCCTTATCCCTTTGCAAAAAAATGAAATAATAATGTACAAAGAGTAATTTTCGTTCCATTGGCTTGTCGTTATAGAATCCAACGTAACGGAAGCTTGGATCGGACTGCATGACCGTTCAACGGAGGGTCGGTACGTATGGGTTGATGGATCACCAATCCCGTTTTCTGAGTGGCTACCTGGAGAACCTGGCGGCAATGAAGCTGAGAACTGTGTCGTGCAAGCAAAAGGCGAATTCGGGCCAGGTTGGGCTGACAAGCATTGATTTGATGGCAAGGCTTTCGTCTGCGAGGTGCCATTGCCCGGTAAATAAACTTCCTTTACTTTTAACACATAGTCAGTACGTACTTGACTGAAATTAACGAACGATAGAGTGTGCCTATAGCTGATCAGAGAGAGAACTCTTCCCTTTCCTTTCAAAATGAGTTTGATAGCTTAATTAAACATTTACATTAAAAAATAATTACACTTTTTATTCAAAATTGACGTTTTGCCTGTTTTGTTATTAATTTCCATCGTCATTTTCTCATTAGCAGCTAGAAGTATGCAGATTTGCATTCTTGGCAAATAATTGTGTGAAGAAAATAAATAGTGAAGAAAAATTAGGAATAAATTCGAATAACGGAATAGTGACTTTTACATAAAAGCCGTCTTATTTGCTGACACGTATTGTGACGATTGATCGATGATGACTTTTGGACGGAACGTTTTGTTTTTGCCACTCACAGTGCTGTTTCTCTGTTCTTATTTCAGGTTACACATCCTGTAAATTGACTTTCAACCTAACCGAGCAGCAGCCGGTCCAGTCCTACCAAAACCGTAAGTTCTCGCGCGTTTAGAGATGCGCAACACTCACGTTTTAGGTGCGGGATCCCAACCAATGCTTACTTAACTTTTTAAAGATGCTACTTTTATCCCTCCCTCAAATCTACACACAAGTATTTCACCTGTGGAAGTCTTTCGATTTGGACAGTGCTTGGGTGAGAGATTCTTGCCACTATCAACTTTCTTTTCTCTCGTAAGTTCTCGTGCGCTTACAGATGCGCCACACTCGCGTTTTAGGTGTGGGGATCTTAACCAATACTTACTTAACTTTTTAGAGAAGCTACTTTTAGCCCTCCCCCAAATCTTCACACGTATATTTTACTTGTGGAAATCTGTCGCTTTGGACAATGCTTGGGTTAAAGAATCTCGCCTATTTATATCATTTTTTCACTCGCGTGTTTTGACGCGTTTAGCGATGCGGAACACTCGCGTTTTTTTTGTTTGGGGATCCAAACTGTGGTTACGGGGCTCTTTAAAAATGTTAGTTTTGGCCTTCCCCCAAATCTACACACGTGTATTTCAGTTGTGGAAGTCTATCGATTTGGACAGTGCTTAGATCGGATTTTCTCGCCCATATTAACTCTCTTTCTTCTCGTAATTTCTCGCGCGCTTAGAGATGCGTCACACTCGCGTTTTAGGTGTGGGGATCCCAAGCAATGCTTACCTAACTTTTTAAAGGTGCTCCTTTTAGCCCTCCCCCAAATCTACACGCGTATATTTCACTTGTGGAAGTCTATCGATTTGGACAGTGCTTGGGTTTGAGATTCTCGCCCATATCAACTTTCTTTTCTCTAGTAAGTTTCGGGATCTCAAACTATGCTTACCGGACTTTTTAAAGATGCTAGATTTGGCCGTTTTTTAATTCTACACACGTGTATTTTACTTGTGGTAGTCTGTCGCTTTGGACAATGCTTGGGTTGGAGACTCTTGCTCATTTATATTTTTTTTCTCTCGCGTGTTTTCGCGCGTTTAGAGATGCGCCCCACGCGCGGTTTTGGTGTCGGTATCTTAAACTATGTTTACTGAACTCTTTGAAGATGCTTGATTTGTCCTTTTCTGAAATCTACACACGTGTATTTCACTTGTGGAAGTCTATCGATTTGGACAGTGTTTTGGTTGGAGATTCTCGCCCATGTCAGTTTTTAATTCTCTCGTAAGTTCTCGCGCGTTTAGAGGTGCGCCACACTCGCGTTTTAGGTGCGGGAATCCCAACTAATGCTTACCTAACTTTTTAAAGATGCTACTTTTACCTCTTCCCCAAATCTACACACGTGTATTTCACTTGTGGAAGTCTATTGATTTGAACAGTGCTTGGGTAAGAGATTCTCGCCAAAATCAACTTTCCTTTCTCTCGTAAGTTCTCGCGCGTTGAGAGATGCACCACACTCGCGGTTTTGGCGTCAGGATCCTCAACTATAATTACTGGTCTTTTTAAGGATGCTAGATTTGGCCCTTTCTCAAATCTACACACGTGCATGTTACTGTGGAATTGTTTCGCTTCGGACAATGCCTGGGTTAAAGATTCTCGCCCATTTATATCTTTTTGTCACTCGGGTGTTTTCTCGAATTAGTTTTAGAGTCCCTGGGACTCGGAAATTTCGCCCAAGTTGCTGAAAATCCACTCAAAGTTGGTCAAAATCACGCTGCGCGTAGCCTGGTCTCAGCGACTGTAAGCACTATCCAAAATCGATAGACTTCCACAAGTGAAATACACGTATCTAGATTTGAAAGAGTATTAAAAGTAGCATCTTCAAAAAGTTAGGCAAGCATTGGCTGGGATCCCCGCACCTAAAACGCGAGTGTGGCGCATCTCTAAACGCGCGAGAACTTACGAGAGAAAGGAAAGTTGATTTGGGCGAGAATCTCCAGCCTAGGCACTGTCTAAAACGATAGACTTCCACAAGTGAAATACGTTTGTGTGCATTTGAAGGAGGGCAGAAACTAGCATTTTTAAAGAACCTTGTAAGCATAGTTTGGGATCCTCACACCAAAAACGCGAGTTTGCCGCATTGCTGAACGCGCGAAAGCCAGTGAAAAAAAGATATAAATGGGCGAAAACCTTTAACTCACGCATTGTCCAAAGCGACATACTTCCACAAGTAAAATACACGTGTGTAGATTTAAATAAGGGCCAAATCTAGCATCATTTAAAAGGTCCAGAAAACATAGGTTAAGATCTTGATACCGAAACCGCGAGTGTGGCGCATCTCTATACGCGCGAGAACTTACCAGAAAGTTGATATAGGCAAGAATCTCTTACCCAATTACTGTCCAAATCAATAGACTTACACAAAAGAAACACACGTGTGTAGATTTGGAAGACGTCTAAAAGTAGATTCTTTAAAAAGTTAGGTAACCATTGGTTGGGATCACCGCACCCAAAACGCGAGTGTGGCGCATCTCTAAACGCGCGAGAACTTACGAGAGAATAAAATGTTGATATGGGCGAGAATCTGCAACCTAAACACTGTCCAAATCGATAGACTTCCACAAGTAAAATACACGTGTGTAGATTTGGGGGAGGGCTAAAAGCAGCATCTTTAAAAGTTAGGTAAGCATTGGTTGGGATCCCCGCACCTAAAACGCGAGTGTGGCGCATCTCTAAACGCGCGAGAACTTACGAGACAAACGAAAGTTGATATGGGCACAGAATGTCCAACCCAAGCACCTTCCAAATCGATAGACTTCCACAAGTGGAATACACGTGTGTAGATTTCGGGAAGGGCCAAAAGTAGCATCTTTGAAAAGCTAGGTAAGCATTGATTAAGATCCCCGCACCTAAAACGCGAGTGTGGCGCATATCTAAACGCGCAAGAACTTATGAGAGAAAAGAAAGTTGATATGGGCGAGAATCTGTCACCTAAGCACTTTCCAAATCGATACATTCCCACACATCACACATCTTTACACATGTGTAGATGTGAAAAACGGGTAAATCTAACATCTTTAACTAGTCCAGTAAGCATAGTTTGAGATCCCGACACCTAAACTGCGAGTGTAGCGATTCTGTAAACGGGCAAGAACTTACTAGAGAAAAGAAATTTGATAGAAGCGAGAATCTCCCACCCAAGCACTGTCCAAATTGATAGACTTCAGTAAGTGAAATACACGTGTGTAGATTTGGAAGAGGGCCAAAAGCAGCATCCTTAAAAGGTTAGGCAAGCATTGGTTGGGATCCCTGCACCTAAAACGCGAGTGTGGCGCATCTCTAAACGCGCGAGAACTTACGAGAGAAAAGAAAGTTAATATGGGTGGGAATTTCCAACCCAAACACTGTCCAAATCGGTAGTTTTCCACAAGTGAAATACACGTGTGTATATTTAGGGAAGGGCAAAAAAGAGCATCTTTAAAAAGTTGGGAAAGCATTGGTTGGGATTCATGCACCTAAAACGAGAGTGTGGCACATCTCCAAACACGGGAGAACTTACGAGAGAAAGGAAAGAACATAGGGGTAAAAATCTCTCACCCAAGCACTGTCCAAATCAATAGACTTCCACAGTGAAATACACGTGTGTAGATTTGGGGCAGGGCTAAAAGTAGTATCTTCAAGTTTAAAAGGTTAGGTAAGCATTGGTTAGGATCCACGCAACTAAAACGCGAGTGTGGCGCATCTCTAAACGCGCGAGAACTTACGGAAGAAAAGAAACTTGATATGGGAAAAAATCTCCAACCCAAACACTGTGCAAATCGATAGTTTTCCACAAGTGAAATACATATGTCTAGATTTTGGGGAGGGCTAAAAGTAGCCACTGTAAAATGTTAGGTAAACATTGGTTGGGATCCCTGCACCTAAAACGCGAGTGTGGCGCATCTCTAAACGCGCGAGAACTTCTACAAGAAAAGAAAGTTGATGCGGGCGAGAATCTCTCACCCAAACACTGTCCAAATCGATAGACTTCAACAAGTAAAATACACGTGTGTAGATTTGGGGCACGGCTAAAAGTAGAATCTTTAAAAGGTTACGTAAGCATTGGTTGGGATCCCCGCACCTAAAACGCGAGTGTGGCGCATCTCTAAACGCGCGAGAACTTACGAGAGAAAAGAAAGTTGATATGGGCAAGAATCTCCAACCCAAACACTGTGCAAATCGATAGTTTTCCACAAGTGAAATACACATGTCTAGATTTTGGGGAGGGCTAAAAGTAGCAACTTTAAAATGCTAGGTAAGCATTGGTTGGCATCCCTACTTCTAAAACGCGAACGTGGCGCATATCTAAACGAGCGAGAACTTACGAGAGAAAAGAAAGTTAATATGGGCGAGAATCTCTCACTCAAGCGCTGTCCAAATCGAAAGACTTCCACAAGTGAAATACACGTGTGTAGATTTGGAAGAGGGCTAAAAGTATCATGTTTAAAAAGTTAGGTAAGCATTGGTTGGGATCACCGCACCCAAAACGCGAGTGTGGCACAGGAAACGCGAGTGTGGCGCATCTCCAAACGCGCGAGAACTTACGAGAGAAGAAAAGGTTGGTAATGGCTAGAATTTCTGACCCAAGCACTGTCAAAATCGACAGACTTCCACAAGTGAAATACACGTGTGTAGATTTGGGGGAGCGCTAAGAGCAGCATCTTTACAAGTTAGGTAAGCATTGGTTGGGATCCCCGCACTTGAGACGCGAGTGTGGCGCATCTCTAAACGCGCGAGAACTTTCACAAAAAAAGAAAGTTGATATGGGCAAGAATGTTCAACTCAAACACTATGCAAATCAATAGTTTTCCACAAGTGAAATACACGTGTGTAGATTTGGAAGAGAGCTAGAAATAGAATCTTTAAAAAGTTAGGTAAAAATTGGTTGGGATCCCCGCACCTAAAACGCGAGTGTAACGCATCTCTAAAGGCGCGAGAACTTCTACAAGAAAAGAAAGTTGATTTGGGCGAGAATCTCTTACCCAATCGATAGATTTCAACAAGTGAAATACACGTGTGTAGATTTGGGGCAGGGCTAAAAGTAGTATCTTTAAAAGGTTACGTAAGCATTGGTTGGGATCCCCGCACCTAAAACGCGAGTGTGGCGTATCTCCAAACGCGCGAGAACTTACGGAAGAAAAGAAAGTTGATATGGGCAAGAATCTCTAACCCAAACACTGTGCAAATCGATAGTTTTCCACAAGTGAAATACACATGTCTAGATTTTAGAGAGGGCTAAAAGTAGCAACTTTAAAATGTTAGGTAAGCATTGGTTAGGATCCCTGCACCTAAAACGCGAGTGTGGCGAATATCTAAACGCGCGAGAACTTACGAGAGAAAAGAAAGTTGACATGGGCGAGAATCTCTTAGTCAAGCGCTGTCCAAATCGAAAGACTTCCACAAGTGAAATACACGTGTGTAGATTTGGAAGAAGGCTAAAAGTATCATGTTTAAAAGTTAGGTAAGCATTGGTTGGGATCCCCCACACCGAAAACGCGAGTGTGGCGCATCTATAAACGCGCGAGAACTTACGAGAGAAAAAAAGGTTGATAGTGGCGAAGATCTCTGACCCAAGCACTGTCCAAATCGATAGACTTCCACAAGTGAAATACACAGGTGTAGATTTGGGGGAGGGCTAAGAGCAGCATCTTTAAAAGTTAGGTAAGCATTGGTTGGGATCCCCGCCTTTAAAACGCGATTGTGGCGCATCTCTAAACGCGCGAGAACTTACGAGAGAAAAGAGAGTTGATGTGGGCAACAATGTTCAACCCAAACACTGTGCAAATTAATAGTTTTCCACAAGTGAAGTACACGTGTGTAGATTTGGGCGAGGGCTAAAAGTAGAATTTTTAAAAAGTTAGGTAAGAATTGGTTGGGATCCCCGCACCTAAAACGCAAGTGTGGCGCATCTCTAAACGCGCGAGAACTTCTACAAGAAAAGAAAGTTGATATGAGCGAGAATCTCTGACCCAAGCACTGTCCAGATCGATAGACTTCAACAAGTGAAATACACGTGTGTAGATTTGGGCGAGGGCTAAAAGCAGTATCTTTAAAAGGATACGTAAGCATTGGTTGGGATCTCCGCACCTAAAACGCGAGTGTGGCGC
>Ga0126339_10000653_pt1 | contig 20239 bp, 9 predicted proteins | sample OrbTmetagenome_2_FD_92532 | JGI IMG/M metagenome (GOLD analysis project Ga0126339, IMG submission 92532) | Coral microbial communities from Petempiche,Puerto Morelos, Mexico - Orbicella T R C metagenome | ecosystem: Host-associated > Invertebrates > Cnidaria > Coral | place: Petempiche,Puerto...
ACATTTTCCATCTTTTCATAAAATAGTATGTTTTTCCAGAAAATATCCACCCCCCCACCTTGATGGACTGTTGTTTTGTTTGAACCCCCCCCCCCCCTCCCCCCTACCCCACCCCAAATCCCTTACGCTCCATGCAATTTACATGTATGCTCTTTCCTTTAAAAACACCTGGCTTTTAGCGATCCCCACCCTACCCTCTTGGATTTTCCAATGACCTTCTAGGGGTTAGATAGGGATAGTTTGTAGAATTGCAAAATAAAATTTCATTTCTCAAGGAAAAATTATGCTGTCAGTTGGGACAAATAATTTGAAACCAGGCAGGCAAATGGAGACAATTTTTCATCCAGCAACAAGAAGCTCAGAGACCAGTTAACCAGGCAGCTAATTTACTTCTCTCATAAGAAATAAAGCCTTAGGAGAATATTAAACACAATTCATATCAATTACTGGGGTTTACAGGATCCACAGGGTTCTATCTTTAGCAAAGATTGAGTTCATTTCCCAACTGGTCAGTGATTTTTACAAGTTACATGTAAATGTATGAACACAAGGAGAGAAATTATTTAGTACACTAAAAAAAGAAAAAACATAATTCTATATTATCCTAAAATGGCAGATATCTACATGACTTTGTTTGTAGCATAATGTAATTAATATTTATAATTTTAGAGGAGAAAATGAGTACTTACTGATTTTGACCTTGGTTTTCTCATAGGAACTTGGAGAAATTCGTCTGCCGTTTCTACTCCTGCTTCAAACTCATCTTTAATTGGCCCATTCTGGTGATCAAACCCTAAACAAATGAAAATTATCTTTAGTCATTATTGCTTACATCTCACTGATAGAACACAAGGCGTGGAAGAACATTGCCAAATATCTAAAGTTCTGTTACACGTAAAGACTGTAACAGTAACAGTAACAGTACAATATAACTTTATTAATTACAAAATTTCCTTTACAAGCCTTAGTAGTTCGCAGCTAGAAAGCTATTCTGGGCAAGCTGCTATTACTTCAGGACTGAACAAAGCATTTCAGCTAGATGAAGCCATTTTTCTAGATGGTGCAGTCCAGAGTTAGTGAGAGTACCAGTAATAGCAATCAGACTACAGTGTAAGTGAAGTAAAATCCAGGGACTAATTGCGTGTCAAGTTATTTCAAAATTGGACATGTGTCTAATGTGGGGCTGCTATTTGTGACAGGCTATCACTAGTCTGGTATCTGTATCTGTAGGTACTGTAGATTGATACGAACTAAATGAATATCCTTTCATGCAGGTACATTTACAGGGTTCTAATTTATAAAATGATAGTCAGAGCAGTTCTCAGTCGAGTGTAGTAAAAACCAAAACCAACGAAAACTGTATTCACTTTGGCCAATCACAAAGGTCACAGAGAATCCAGTAAACCAACCACTGGTCTCCAATATGTGTAGCATGATAATGAAGTGTGGGATAACTTGTGCAAGTGAGTCACGATTAGTTTTGGTTTAACTTCTCATTGGAAGAGAGTGGCATGATTTTTTCTAACCAATCACTATGTGTAAAATTATGTGAAACACTCAGCTGAAAGCAGCTCTAATGAAGATGCACAAAACAATCAGTCATGAGACAATCATTTTTGACCAGAGAGAGAGAGTGAAAAGACAGGGGATAAATTCTGTATTCACCTAACACTGTGACTAGTCTGTGGTATATAATGCACATAATTATATCCAGTTATGCTGACCAAGATTTTATTATATTGTTATTGCCCCCGCAGGTTTTTGGCCCAGACGCCAAAACCCGAGGGGACACCCTAGGATTCCCCACGTGTATACATACAAGGAATTTCAAAAAAGTAAGAAATGTGTTGGTAGTATACGAAGTGTTCTCAATTTGATGAAACTAGGCACACACGGTCGTCATGGGTAATGTTGGGCAAGGAACGCGGGCTCACAAAACGATTGGAAATTGAGCCTAGGTGGTGTCGGTACATGAAATTCTTGATTTCAAGGTTCTTGCAACCACGAGTTTGTGTTTTGCCATCTTCTAGCAGCATTTCAAGGCTCTTGTAACCACGATTTCACGTTTTGCCATCTTCGAGCAGCATTTCAAGGTCAAATATACACTCCAATTACAATATGGCCTGCATGACGATTTTAGCGCGATCAAATAAATTCGCTTCGAAATGGCCTTGATTCTCATCTAGGACAAATTGAAAATGATTTCAAAGATTCTGATGATGGATTTTGGGAGAAAAACAACTCAGAAGGTATCGTAAGAAATTCTGAAGTATACTAGAAATTCCAGGCCAGTGTGGTTCATATTGCAACCAAATAGCTGAATACTCTTCCGATCACCAGTTTTACCTTTGGCATCTCGTTTATTTGGATCGCTTATTTGTATTGAGTAATCCTAGTGGCATAGAACTCATGTGTGGGCTGGGTGACTTTGCAGGGATCCAAATATATATGCGAATGTTTTGCAGCATTTTCGTTGAGGTCAAAAAGCTTGACTCTAATTTGCATATATGGTGACTGTAATGCGATACTTCTGTTTATGCCTCGGAAAACAAACTCAATGTCCATTCTGCTTTTGAGATACATTTCCTCGTATCTCAAGACAAATGGTTTGTTTCAGCATCAAATTGGAACAGCGGAGTAGTTTGACTTAATTTTTTGTTTCGCTATAATTTTTAACCTTTTTTCCCCTATAAAGTCCTATTGAGTGAAATTTTTGTAAAAGAAATATTAGTTTCCATGAAGGCAACCTATTTTTCCCAGAGTACTTTTGAGTACTTCTAAAAGTACTTTTTGCATCCTTTCTAACGAGATATGGTAAAATGCTCTGCTATAAATACTCTCACGAGAGTATCATGTAAAGAATATCATGTGATAGAATGAGTTAAACAGAATGTGTTGGTTTACCGTTTAGTTAACTTAGTTGATTGTTTGGATCATATTCATGGTAAGACGCCTAAGTTACTCGAACAGTATGAGTGGTATAGTTTAAATTTCTAATTCATACACAAATGTTCAATATTATTGTTTTCGATCAAAAGAAATAAAAGAAAGTGGTGGCAGATTTAGTGATAACTATTACTAGTCAATATTTGAAGAGTTTTTACATAGGGTTGACCTCTTAAGTCTTGTTTTTTTCAAGATTTGTTTTCTTTTGTAAAGTACTTTTTTCCTTTGGCATCATCAGATAAACCTCTTAAGTAAAGAAGCAAATTAATAGATCTTGCTTATTGGTTACAATGTACTGTACATCTGATATAAATGACAGAAGCACACAATGCTTCATTTACATTTAAACGTTAGTGCAATATTAGTGATGTTACCTAATGTACTAGCACGATTAGTCTTTCAAACATCTTTACGTTATATTTTAAAGTACTGCAATTGTTACTGACAATAATTTTGATCTTCTTTACATCAAGGCAATAATGTTATCATTGATTTCCACTCTTACAACTGTATTAGTGGCTTCACATGAGAACCATCCCTTGAAGACAATAGTGTCATGAGAGGTGATTCTCGTCTAGAGAGACCAGACAATTGTTTCACGATTCATTATTGCAAAGTCAATGCCATTTTACATTCACATTCTGCTAAATACGTACAGTTGCATGCAGATGTGTCAAAGCAAGTTAATGCTAAAAGTATATATACAATTTGTTTGTTAATTCTACAGTGAGGAAAAAAAAGTTGCTAAAAAGTTCTAAGGAAAGCAAACAACAGTCCATGCCAGAAACACTGACACTTAAAGAAAATTATTGACAAATTCTTTAAAGAGATAAAAGGTTAAATTTTACGTAAAAGAAAGAACAAAGTATATCGTCTATTTAAATGTATGTATTTATTTTTTGGGAATGCACTGTCAATATTAATACTTGTAAATGTCAAGTATCTCATTTGAAAAAGAAAACAGATTTGAAGAAAAACACCAAATTTGAAAATCTTTTATCTTATCTTCCAAAGTCACTGGAGAAATAAAATTTAAGTCAAACTTATTTTTCTTATTTCACAAATATGCATTATTAATATCTTCGACGTCAAAGTTAATGATGAAGTTTTTTGCAAAAGAAACAGTATATTTTATGGGCCTGCAATTTATTCCATGTCATTGTTAATTGCTCCTAAAAGCAAATGGAAGTACATGTAATACTAGTATTGACAACCGAAATCTTCTAAATTTATCCAACGAAAATATTTGGGGGACAAAGAAGTCGACTGCAAATTATTCGCTTTACAACAAGTACATTGACCAGTGTTTTTTTAAACGTATTCTGAGTTCAAGCGAACGACACCTTTAACCTTTGTGTACAAGGAACAGAATCCAACATCATCTCCGATCCAATGTGATCTGTTTATTATTTTTGCGACTAGCTAAATGTACCGCAAATATTGACAGAAAATTATGCTAATACCACAAAAAAAATCGGAATTCTTCCTCAGAGAGGAATACATCATAGACGTCCTTTGTCAGAAGGTGTTTGTAGCTCCTGTTACGAGAGCAAGAAAGTGTTTTATACGAAAGGCAGAATAAAATCTACAATAAATGCACACATATTGTGAAAAACAATCGCGTAAAGGAAAATCAAATCACTTTTATGTTTACTCAACCGTCTATCCTATAAACATGAAGTAATTTCAATTCTCTTGCGTGTTATTAAACAACAACGCTTCAATCAGACATAAGAAATTATATAGTTTGAAGTTTCCTACACTTGTTGAACACAGTATCATACGTACACGCCAATATCAAACTTGTTGATCAAGTCTACAAATGCACTTTATCTGTGTGTCGTTTAAACCCGCACAAGTCTTACATAACACGGGTTTTAGGTGAAGCTTAAGTTATATTGATCGAAATCGAGCGTCAAACAGATCTCTTACAACCGACGCTTTTCGACCTTCAATGTCACTTGCTACAAATATTTGCAAATAAAAAATTATCTACGGCTAATAAAGCTACAATTTTAATGAATAGAAGTGAATGTTATTTGAACCACTAGCCAGTATGATACACTTCTAAAAACATCGATTAATCTGTAGCTTACACATGATTTGCAAGTAAGCGATAATATAATATGACAAACCAACTCACCATTGTCTTTGCCGTTCACATCGAGGGACATTTGCTCGGCGAGCTCCGAAAGCGTGTCATCAACTCCCTTGCCTTTCAATGAGAGAGCTCGTTTAATTTTCTTCATCCCCGATTTTTTAGATCCTGGGTAACAGCACAAAGCTTCAAGCCATAGAGCAGCCCCAACTTCACTTCACTCGACAACTTGGTCGCCTACAAATTACGAAGCAAAATTTGAACTTGAACCTCAACCTAAACTAATGATTCGAATGTCCACAGCGACTCGGAAATTCCTACTTCTCTGATAGTTAATCCGTTGAATCTCAGCAATCTTGGACACAAAATCAATTTTCAACGGTACTGCAGCTTTCTAGAGGGAACTTGTCCACAATTTAATCGCACGGTTAATAATTTTATGGCACTAAAGAAGAAATGTAACAGAATCTTGGAAGTCGCTTCTGCAGCGTTTTTCTTGTGATGGATAAGTCGCCATGGCGAGTTAGGAAAGTGACGTTAATTGCCCTTTCTCCACACACATCTGGGTGTGTGCAAATGTTATTTCCTGTCCACGGACTTGGAGAAAACAGATTAGCTATCGAGGAAAAATTTTGACAATAACGTTGGGGCGAAATTCTAGAAGCACCGCCCCGGACTCGCCAATCAAACAAAAATCGAAAGGTCGATCGTAAGCATTAAAGTAAGGCACACTAAAGCTATTAGCCAAGATAAAGAATCGTACCTTTGGACGATGCAGAAAAGAGCTGATTCCTTTGTTTATCGCTCATGTTTGGGAAACGCTTCGCCGATCGACCCGCTCAGTTATCGCCATTTTGAATTACCCACAATGCAACCCGAGTGAGGCGATTAAGCACCTTTTAGTAACATGCGATCATGTTCGTTTTGATTGGCCAGATGTTTCACGTAAAAACGTAGAAGGTTTACGCTATATAAGCGCCGTCATATAACTAGGTGATAAAACACTTCAATGACTGAGGTTTTCAGCGTTCGGCTGAAAAAAACAAAAAGAAAAGAAAAGGAAAGAAAAGAAAAACCTGAAAGACAGAAAGTGGCTGGTGTTGAGGTGTGGAGCTACGGACGCGACGTTTCGTCAAAGATTGCGTGACATGGCTAGGATTTAGTCCATTGTCTCAATTTCAAGAAACAAGAAGCTTTCTTTTCACGTACTCCTGCAAAAACAAACAAACAACAACAACAACAAAAAGAATGAAGAGAAGCATTGAACTTCGTGCTACACTTAAGTGAACCATCAATTCATGTCTGGCGCCCCTGAAACTAACTCCTTCCGTTCTTCTTGGCTCTGAATCAAAAACGTGACCAAGTTTGTTTCCTTTTTTTTTCTTTGCAGTTTCTGAGGCAATGCTTGAAACTAATCAGAAATCGACCTTGTCACGCAATTTTTAAAATCTTGACACAACGTTTAAACCTTGCCCTAAATGAATTTTACAACTTTTGCCTTCATTTTTCTCGCAGCTGTGATAATTTAGTGGCCGCAGTCGGGCTGAGACGTCTCTCCCCCACTCCCCCTCCCCCCGCTTCCGACTGAATATATTAAGAGGGGTCCTGGACACTATTCCCAGCGGCAAAGGAAGAAACAAACATGGCGAATGGTTCTGTGGTGATGAAGTCCGTATTGGATGTTGACGGAAAGCCTTTTGATGTTGTCCTATCGGACACATCTTTGTCTTGGGGCCATGTTGGTATTGAGGAACACGGATTAGGTGAGAAATCTTGTAATAATGTAATCATAGCTGAAGCACACACCGGAAAAAGAATTTCCTAATACGAACCATGCATGCGATGCATTGCAAAATTGCATTTTAAAGGTTACAGCTAGGCTTTCTTATCAATACAAACTTTTCACGCTGTGCAAAAAAAGTGACAAGATTTTGGAGACATTGGTGCTAAATCTGAATAGTGGATGCGGAATGAACTCAAAGGATTTTCGAGATTTCCATTCAATTCAAGAGTACAGTATTTGTTTTGAATTTGTTTTGAAAAAAAAAATCTTCCTGGTTTGAGATTGAATTTCAAATTGAATTTCAGTTCGTAGCTCGCCGTAATGGTAGAAAAATTCTAGTGATCTTCAGGAAGTAACTGTCTAGGCCATCATTTGTTCATTTTCTCGAAAAAAAGAAAAGAATCTGATTGATTCATTTGATTGGTGATTGTTCCAGTCATTGATTCTCGGCCAAAAACTCAGTTCTAGATCTTCAAAGCAACTTTCAACAATCATAAGCTGTGGCCAAGCAACGATAAGGCAGGCTAAGAATTTGAGATTTTTGCTTAGCCAGGGACCCTTCATGGCATTATTATAATTATGTACATTTGAAGCCATTCAAAATATTCCAGACTACTTCATCTGTAGCTGCGAACCAAGCATCAGCTTCATACATGTACTTGTGAAGAAACTATAATTTCAGCGTTTCAGTTATATGTGCATGTAGTTCTTGACAGTACAGATCAAGCACATCAAGATCTGTATAGAAAAGACTGGCTTCGTGAATAAGGGATGAAGCAAACAGATTGGAAGTTGAGACAAACATTTTTTTTATTTCCAACCAGCGAAGCACTGTATGTGTACCCTAACAGCAGAAGACTGATATTTTCCCAGTGTGGCATGGTCTCAAACAGTCTAGTTATTAATTTACTTTAGAAAATATTGGACAATGTATTCAACTGGAAATAAGATTGAGTGTATGATCTTCAATACAAACAGAGATATTGAGTACACTATTAACACTATAATACCTGCATGCATGTTATTTTTAGGATTATTTTTGATTTTTTAATTACATGTAGCTCATTCTCTTTTCCCAGGAAATGCATGCTTCAAGAGGTCATTGCCTTTGTCTGAGGTTTTTGCCGTCATTCCTCATAAATTCAAGGCAGATCAATTGACAGAAGGAGAAATCGAGTTGACGTCACTGAAAAGTTCGTCATTCTGTGTTTACGCTGTAAAAAGAACAAGAAAACATAAATGGCGGGATAAAACATTTGTGTTTGATTGCGATGATACATCTTTGTGTCAGGAATGGATTGATAGCATCCAAAATATCCTTTCAGGTAAATAATTATAATTTACATCTGCAGAATGGTTAGGGAAACTGCATGCACTTATTCTGTACATGCTTATTTTTAAATAAAAATCCTCTTATAATAACAATATTCCCCTGGAACTTGAACAATGAGCCTTGTTGGTCAATTGAAAACGCATAAATTTACATATACACACATGTATTTTTAAATTGCGACAAGTGACAAGATGATAAAACATTGACAAAGAGGAAATTGAAACTGCTACATGTAATTAAAGCAGTGGAAAAGAAATAAGGATTCTTGTGAATCTTGTGAATCTCATGTTTGTGAAAGTTCAATAATGACCCCATGGATTGGTTTATCCAGAAACCCTCAGTGCCATGTAGGGCATAAATCTTGCATGTCTGCTTTTCTCGATTAAAAGCTATTGGCTAATAAGTGACCTGTAGTAGAAAGTTTGTTTTGGGGGCCGAGATAAACAAGCAAACTCTTTGTAAACAGATTGATTTATTTTATTTAATAGTTTTTCTGAAAACCTTCAGAACCTCTCAAGTTTAGCAAAAATTGCAGGCACACAGCAGACAACCAAGAAACTGGGGCTGTGGGTGCAAAAAGACCACAAAGTCCACCATATTGTGCTGAAACTATGGTGCCAGGGGAAGAGCAGTAAAACTGCCCCAAAAATAACATTTTAGAAACATTCTAACCTCAGAAAAGTCCCATGTAGAACAATATTTACTTAATATTTATTTTATTTTATTTAGTTGGTAAAGAAACCTGATCAATATGATCTGTTTAAGTTTTGAACCCTATCCCAGTGACCAACAGTCTGAGTGACTGTAGAGAGATTTAACTATTGTTAAGTTATTAAACAATATTCACCGTATGTCTTCTTAGGTTTTAACAGACCAAAAAGATTACTTGTTTTTATCAATCCGGTTGGAGGAAAAAAACTTGGTCGAAAAATATACACAGAACAGGTGCAACCCTTGTTTGAACTAGCAAACATAAAAGTTGATATCATTGGTGAGTATATGTTAAACATTTAATGAAAAGAAAACTTTGTTCAGTGTACTGCATTGTAGAGAATAACATAGTCACGAGGCTAGATAAACAGTGCAAGTATCTCAAGCTGCATGATGCATCCAAAACACAATTTGCTGCAATAAAAAAATGAATTATGAGATTAACTAAAGATATTTTCATATATAGCCATGCTAGGCATAATTTGCTAGGTAAATTGTGGTAACTAAGTTCAAGGTTTGAGGATTAAATTAAAGTTTAAAGTGTAGTCAGCAGTCAAATTTTAGTCAGCATTCAATTTTTCTCTGTTTAATTTGGGTCCATTGTTTTAAGAACTACAATAAGTTTTAATTCTAATGTCAAACATCCAAGGTTGTTAATGATCGCATTGTTTTGTTATCTTAGAATCAATGGATGCATTTTGCTATAATTGGTTTTACCACTATTAATAATTATTTTTTATTGCCTTGACCCCGTTAATTAGAGCTTGAAAAAGCTTTAGATCCCCAGAATTTCCAGAATTATATTTATTGTTGGTGGTCATGAATGGGTTGTACAATTTCAGAAATTTAACAATTTGGAGTCCAGATTTTCCAGAAATGTTCTTTGGGCAGGAAATTCTCATACCATTTATCCCTGGTTTGAAGGTTCTAACATAATTTTTGTATTGATTAGACAGTACCCTCTAGCTTAAATTACCCATGATGAGAACTAAATATTGTCTTATATTTGTTCATAATTTTATGCACTGACCATTAATTTACTGCTCAAAGCAATTGCTAGTTACAGTATAATGTGTAGTTCCAGAAAGTATCCACACCTCCCCATCGAAGGGATTTTTTCCAAGACCCTCCATCCCTCTTGAAATTTGGCCTTACAGACCCTCTCCCCCCCCACTTACCCTAGGAAATTCCAATCCCTTCTGTGGCTGAAGTATGGATATTTTCTGGAACTGCACAATTTGAAGCTTAACGATTTATTTGCATCATGCAAGTGAGTCCTAAGAAAGTATCTGTTCAGTATTAAATTATGAGGTGACCGTAACTTGTCACAAAATTTCTACTGTTAGAAAAAAATGTTTTTCCCCTTCTTTTTCTGTATGTATTACAGTACTTGACTTAATATTAATCTTAGTACTTGGGCCTCTTTTGACTTTATTTGCCCAAATGTTAATGACCCAGAGGCAATTAAGGTGAATAATATTAACTTAATGCATTGACATTGAATAATGATAAATCTCAATAAAATTATCTTCTGGTTTTTAGATTATTTAGTTAATATAGTTATTTCTTGTAATTTACTAACAGAACTTTTCATTCCATATTTTTGAACAAAATGTACCTTTTTTCTTCAGTTACTCAGAAAGCTAATCATGCAAGAGACTACCTTCTTGGAGAAGGTCTGGAGAAAATTGATGGGTATGAAAATGTGTACAGTACTAACTTAAATTCTAGAAACAACACATCATTAAATTACAATTGATGTGTCTTTTGGAAACAGTCAAATTGAATTAATGTCTACTAAGTATAACTACAAATCAGGGAAGAAATGAAAACAAAAAAAGCCTCCACACTAATGCTCTGTTAATTATCTAATCCTTATTAATTATTTTGTCTTAGAAGGGAAATGAGGCTCAAGATTAATTACACTTTTGCATTTTTAGGGTGGTCTCTGTTGGTGGAGATGGTATGTTTCATGAAGTGTTAAATGGTCTTGTCATAAGAGCCCAGCAAGATGCTATGTTGGATTCAACATCACGCGACTTTCAGCCAGTACCTCTAAATATTCCCATAGGAATCATCCCAGCAGGTCAGTAGAACTAAGTTCTCTCTTTGTGGTATGCGCAGCATCATATAGACAGATAATGATGTGTCCCGGACCACCTTATTGTAAAGACATTGATCATCTCTGTTCGATTGGTTAGAGCATTTGCCTGGAGTTTGAAGTTTTTCGGACCAATTTGGAAACTTGCTCAAAATTTACAGCAAATGCTTGGAAAATGTACATTAAGATTATGTGCTTTCAGAATATTTGGAATTGAATTGCATGTAATTAATTTACAATTAGATGTTTTGTCATCTCTCTCATTTAAGACAGGTGTTCTCTGTGAAGCCCAGCCCTTCAAGAGTTCAAAAGAATTAAGAGCAAAGTGACAAATAGAATTCTTTGCATCAGACTGTTTAATATGTACATGTAGATGTATTATCAATAACTGAAGTTATTATATGGCTGTGTCTCACAAGGACTGGGAACTACCGAATTCACGAAGTTGATTGGCTGAAATCGATATTGACTGTGGTGTAGATTTTCCCATCTAGACCGGCATCTAGACTGGTTTCATTTTGCATTGAAAAAGTAGCAAACTAAAAAATTATACAAAAATGTTCACCGTTTCTTTTATTTTCTTCTCAATCATTTATGGAATTGCCAAAAAACCTGAAAAAAAAAAAAAAAAAGGAAAGAAAAAAAAAAAGTAAAGAGGACAAGCAAATTTCGGCAGGTTTAAGTTAAGCTTTTTTCCGTTTGCAAGCAAAATGTCAGCAAACCAGTTACATTAAACTGATTAAAGTTTTCTTCTTTGCCATATAACAAACATCTTATTAACCTAAGTTGGTCTGTATGGGAGAATCTTGACCTCGGTTGTGTGTACAGACCTCACTGCATTCAGTCTGTACTCACGACCTTGGTCAAGATTCTCCCATACAGACCTCCTGCTCAGTTAATAAGAGCTAAGTAATTTAACCAGTCGACATGCACAAATTAACCCCTCACTACATATTACATGTACATATACATCAATGTACATCATGTACATGGTACATAATTTTTGCTATCTCCTCCATTTCTACAGGCTCAACAGATGCGATTGCTTTCTGCACAACAGGAAACAACGATCCCATAACATCAGCCCTTCACATCATTTTAGGTTAGTAAAAAGTTTAATTTTCACTCAGTCTCATTATCATTTAATTAATATCTAGCCCTTGTAGATAGTCTAGTAACTGAGGCGAATGGCTTGTTTACATGTCAGACTGACAGACAGGCGGTCAAATGGACTAACAGACTACCTGAAGAACAGCCAGCCAAACAGACAGACAGACAGACAGGTAGACAGACCCACAGACAGACAAACAGATGGATGGAGAGATGAAAGGATAGACTAACTGACTGACAGACGGACTGACTAACTGACTGAGCGACGGATTGATTGACTGACTGTCAGACTGATTGACTGACTGACTGACTGACTGTCTAACTGACTGAGCAACAGACTGACTGACTGATTAATCTGGGCAATGACTGATTGACTGACTGACTGACTGTCTGACTGATCTGGACACTGACACTCTCTTGTTTTAAATTCATTTTTAAGGTGACATTCAGCCTCTTGACGTCTGCTGTGTCAAGAAAAAGAATGAAGTGTTGCGTTACAATGTTGCCATGGCAGCATACGGATTTTTTGGTGACGTCATGCAGGATAGTGAAAAACTTCGCTGGATGGGACCTAAGCGTTATGACTTGTCTGGCTTTAAAAAGTTCATGTCAAACAGGTACAAAATTAACTACATGTATCTCTTTGAACTGTATGGTAAGTTATGATAACCTCAGGCAAAGAACAGGCTGCCTACAAATGACAGAACGTTCTTTGTACATGCAGCCAGCTTTCAGTGACTTGTGAAGCGCGTTGTCTACAAATTTGTAGCACTATTTAGGAAGCGTCCACGCTACGCTGGAGAAAAATGAAAGCGTAGCTTTATTATTACAGTTAGGCCCTGAGTTAGGCCTACCGTCCATGCACGCTAAGCCGTCACGAAAACGGAGCTTTTCGAAAACGCTCTTCAAACCGGATGAATTTGAAAACGCCGGCTTTTCCTTTCGAGTGGACAGAAAACATTTCGAAAACGGAGCTTTTCGAAAATGATGTGATTTCCCCTAGTGAGTTTTCCTCAAACACAAATCCAAAATGACCGGTGATTGTTGTGTTTTTAAATTCCTCCGGCGCAGTGTGCAAGAAAAACATCTGATGCGTTTTCAGAGCGAAATCTCCGTTTTCAAATTCCTCCGGCGTATTGTGGACGTGGTCTAATACTGCTCTCACGTACTTCATGCCGTACATTAAGTATTATTTGAATTCCCTTGTGTTGTTAACATTTGTTTGAAATCTGCGCAACCCTTTCAAGGTCGGCACACACGAGGGGACTAGTAACTACAACTAGTCCCCTGAAGAGTTTACACGAAGGGACTGGTCGCAGGGACTTGTCCCTTAGACTACGAGTAGACCCTCTTTCGCTTAGTCCGTCGTGCGTGACGCGAAAGAAAACCGCGAGAAAAAAAAAATGGCCACGCGAAATCCTGGGGCTGAGGAGCGCGCGAAAGGATTTCGTGCGGCCATTTTTTTCTCGCAGTTTTTCTCGCGTCACACCCGACGGACTAAGCCGCGAAAGAGGGACTACTCGTAGTCTACTTTCCCCACGAACAGTTCACACGAAACGTTTTGAGGAACAAGTCGCAGGGACTTGTCCCAAAAATTCAAACCAGTTTGAATTCGTGGGACCAGTCACAGGGACCAAATTTTAGCCCCTGCGACTAGATTTTGTGGTAAAAATGGCTAGTTCACACGATGGGACTTGTCCCCGCGGCTAGTTGCAGGGACTACACTGTAGTCCTCTCGTGGGTGCCGACCTTTACTGCCACAAGGAACCTGCTAGTACATTTGCGAATCTACCCTCTTCTTGTTATGTAACAGGGGTTACGACGGAGTGGTAACATTTCTACCGGCTCCAGCTGTGGAGAACAGTCCTCAAGACAAGACCAGGTGCCGGTCTGGGTGAGTTAATAAAAGTGTGATGCATGCAGCTTGTTGATCTGGTTGGTATAGAAACAAAGAAGGGGGAAACAAGACGTGACATCTTCATGCTTGAAGAATGAAGAACAACTTCGCTGGAGCACTAGTTACGACTTTTAAGCTTCCACCAGTTTTCAAGATAGACAATGTTAGTGTCTCTCGATCGAAATTATGTGAACATTTACTTTGTTATCCTAAGACTTTGAAAAAAGCGCTTCTTTCTCCCTCCATCTGTTATAGCATGTCTTAAAATGGCAAAGCGGCTGATTTTCTTTAAACGATGTTTTTATTTCATATAAGGTGCAATGTATGTAATGATGTCTGCGACTCCAGTCTACAACCAAGCTCTCGACAGTCCAGTGAAGGTTAGAGAATGTTATACCTCCAAACAACTTGCAATACTCCTAATATCTCAATCCTCTGTCGTTTTTGTCCATTTTGTTTGGTTTCAACTTACAATGCCATGGAAACTCGCCTTTCTTGAGTTTATCCGATCAACCAGTCGGACTTCAATGCGGTGCTGTTTACAGCAGCTGAAATACATGTATTCAAATTTGTCTTCCGTCATTTCGTCTCAATCTTTACTAATCTCAGCAATCCTTGTTACTTTTCGGTTTGTTGTTACTAGTTTAGTGTTTTTTTGTTTCTTTTTTTACCTTAGTGAATTATTATTTTTAGGTTTTTTTATCTGAAATTAGTTTTGTACCGCTCAAAAAATCCTCGTCGTAAATATCATTTCAGGTTGGCATTCCATCAAAGGGCGCTTCATCAGTGTGATCGGAGCGAACATCTCCTGCGCATGCGCCAAGAGTCCTGAAGGTCTGTCGCCCAGTGCTCACCTGGCGGACGGTTGTTTGGACCTGATTCTTGTTAAACACACGTCACGGTTGCAGTACCTCAGACACATGATCAGACTTTCGTCTAAAGCTGATCAGGTCAGAAGCCATAATAACCTTACTGTTACATACGTTTCATAACATCATCATAGGAGAATATCGGTTACAGTCAGACTTATTATTTCTTGGAGGCCATCCGAAAGAGACGTCGAATACTCGAATCAAAAACTTTGGCAAAGGTAAAATCTGTATCGGGCCAAGTTGTCCCATACCGCCGAAGCTTTGCCTGTATCCAGGTACTTACTTGCTCTTATCACTTTCCTTCTCCTCATTTGCACAGTTTAACTTTGACTTCGTGGAAGTTCATCGCGTTCGCGAATTCTATTTCCGACCCCTTGCTGAAGAGAGCGAGCTTGAGAACGAGACTGACGGTATCGAGGAGACTGGTGCGAGAGAAGATGACGAAGAGCGGCTGGCTGCCAAAACGTCATCATCTACGTCACGACCTCGTGCCAGGAGCATATGGAACGTTGATGGGGAGTTGGTAACACATCCCGCCATTCACATCAAGTACGAATTGTTGCTTGTTTAGTTAAATTACGTAGGGCTTACAATATACTGTGCACCTGTGCCACTTATAATACAAAAGTGCTCAAAGTTCTGAAAAATGTTAGGGGTCTTTTTTTCGTTTACCAAGGGACCCCACTTGTACAGCATAATAAACAGTACCTCATGAAAGTACTGCTCAATTTCTTTCATTTTATTGGTCACACACTAGGGTTTGATCCACAGACTTAAAAGTTAGAACCACCTTGAACAGAATAATAAACAGTACCACATGAAAGTACTGCTCAATAGCTTTCATTTGATTGGTCACACACTAGGGTTTCATTCACAGACTAGGTTTAACAACCTTGTCCAGTATAATAAACAATACCACGTGAAAGCGCTGCTTAATGGCTTTCACATGGATGTTCGCGCTTGCAATTAGTTGCAAACTATAGTGTTTCCCCTTTAGACTCAAGTACAAGCGCTTTTAAGACGACTTTTTTTCCTTTTTATACCATTTATTTGTTGATATGGAATTTGTTTACCTGTTTAGTCATTGTTCTAGTTTTTATAATCCTTTGTTTTTCAGGGTCCACCGCCAACTGATTCGTCTCTTCGCCCGAGGAATTGAGGAATGCGAAGACACTCCCTCTTGTACAGTTTGCAAAAGACGATAGATTTAGTTTGCATTTCAGAATTATTTTTAGCAATTCTATGCGTATTAGTCTATTAGCGGTTTTGTGACCGAGGTTAGGCCTGGACAGATCTTTTTCAATTCGACTTAGGTTCTCTTGATGTAAAGCCTTAATTTGCTATTTACAAATCAATATCAATTTTCATAAGAGTTTTTCAACCAAATTAAGCTCAAGAAAGATCTCTATAAATACATGCTACAAAAAAGTAAATATTACAATTCCCACTCGAAAATAACATAGCTAGTCGAGTCGGGAGAGACAACAGTTTATAATTACATGTAATGGACACGCTGAACGGGAAAATCTTTTGTGGTTGTTTAATCAACGTGTCAGAACTCACGTTTCCGAGCGTCACAGACGGGAACCTTTTTGATACGTCTTTCCTTCGCACTACGTATATGGGTATGGAAGTTCTGACCTTTACGACTCAGTGACTGGGCGATCCTGACGTTACGGACGTGGTTAAGTGGAATATAAGATTAGGTTATTATAAGATTGAGATAATTCACATTGCCTCACGAATATTCGTTCTTGTTTGCCTATAATGTACAGCCAAGAAGTACCTCGCTGCTTTAACCGAAGTATTTTATCACCAAGAACCAAGCATTTTTGTTTTGTAATTTTATTCACCTCATTCTATTTCGTAAATCCAATTGAATAATTAATGATTTTGTAAGATTCCAAACAATTATGCAATGCGCGTCAGTGTTAGACGCGTTTCCGCTGTTGGGCTCGTGGAGGGCTTACTCTCTGGCTGACACAAACTGTTGGTTGAAAATATCATCAGAAACTCTGCGGTTATGAGTTTTATTTAATTTTATAAAGGAAATTATATTATTGGGCTTGTACTGGGACAAAGTATAGCAAATTGGCTTACTTAACTCTAAAATCATCGCCCGTCAAAAGTGCTCCATTAAGGTATAGTGGCAAATGCGAGTGTCAGTAAGTTAAAGTTTTTCTCGCCCGTGCCTCTCGATTCTTCGTTACCGGTTAAGCCTGGGCACTATTTCCGTTCTTAGGCCCCGCCGGCCGTAAGAATCAAGTGGCCCTGGAGAGGAAGATGCCCTCGGATTAAAACTCGACAAGAGGGACTTTTTTGTCAACATCGATCGGTATTTGTAGAACCACAGAAATTCCACACAAGCTTATTTGTGGATATTTAATAGCTCAAAATTAGCAAAAAAAAAAATACCATGGATACACATTTTATTATTTTTTTGGCTTAGCAATAATAACAGTGAAGCTTAAATAGTTTGTCAGTATGTAAGGTAAACAGGTCAAATGTTGGCTGTCAATTTATTTTTGTTTGACAGTTCTTTTAATATATTTTGCGCTGACATCTGTGAATTTCGAACAGCTTTGGCCATGGGCCAGCTGTGATGTCAACATCAACGAAGTCAACAGAAATGATTTCTATTTAGTTCTCGTTTTGTTTCTAGGTTTTCTTCTGGTGTTACAAGAATTGTGTGAGAATCAACTTAAATTTCTGCCTATCACAAAATCTAGCGATGAAATACGCCTATTTGAAGTGCGAAATAAACGGAAATTTGGCATATCTTAAGAAAAAAGACCCACAGATTTTTTTTTCCTTTGGAGGGAAAGGGTTATTGTGTTTTTCTTTTCAATTGCAAATTGGCCCTCTAAATTAATAACCACAACTCAAGTGGGAGTAAGGAGCCTTACTTAAATTTCCTATTTTTAAAACTGCTTTGCGTGAAAAAATAAATTAATATGAAATGCTAGAGCGTCAGTTTTGACCAACTGAATATATAAGTAGAATTCTAGTTTGGACTTATCTTGTCAGGAATTTAATGATGAAAAAATAAAAGAAAGACGTGGTTATGTAATGTCACATCTGTTTGGACATCTTTGATTCTGTTTATCCGTTTCTCTTTTTATTTCTTTCTTCGTTTATCGTTTCAATTGCTGCATCTTTTACTTTTACGACCAAGGGTGGTTGGCGTTAAAAGATAACCTTTCAAGATCTCAACCAAATGTTTATTCCATAGGCGTTTATTGTGCCATGTTGTCGGTTATTTGCGGGAAAAAATTGCGGAAGTTTTGCGTAGGAGCTAAAACCATGGCTATTACACCACATGACAAATGGATATTTCTATTAATATTTTTCTTTCCAAATTTTCATACAAGTTCTAGTTCTTTTTTTCTTAAATTCGTGATACTTTTTCTTTCCCCTTCTCTTAGTTTTCTAAATTCATCACTGATATTTGTTCGTGGAGAAAGTGAGAGATGGCATTTATAACCCCTGGGAGGACGTGATAAATGTTTCGTGGGGTAAAAAAATGTAACTCATTTGAAACCACAATGATTCATTTTAAACCGAGGTTAATTTAATATCGGTTTAGCAAAAGAGAAGAATAATCAGATAAACCCGACGAGAAAGTTTGAAAATAAAGATTTCAATAACTTACTGAATGCGAAAATCGTTCTGTGTTTTAAAATGGCCTTCCAGATCACGTTTTACGTAGCTTGCCATATATGGTTGCTATGGTTACCTGGATTAATTGATAAGCTCTTTCTCTGATAAAACTCTTTTCGTTGTTTTCTCTCTATTGTTGTATTATGTTCTATTTCTTGTGGCTAAATCATATTTTTAACTATCAATAGTTGTTTCATTTCAATCGTCAGTTTTAGCCCAATTCAGTATCCAACAGAAATTCCCCTTATAATTTCTTTTCAATTTGAAATTTATACAATCTTTGTTTTGTGGGCAGCTATTGTTTTCGATTTCCTGTGGCAAATAGTCACAAAATTTGCAATGCTAATTTTGTCTTATTCATTACAGCGGTGAAAAGGACATGAAATATTGTTCGCGTCGTCTCGACCTTCGCGCGAGCATACGGTTTTTCTCTCCGACGATGCCTTGAAAAAAACCCGGCGATAAGATTTTTCGAAATTGGAATTAACCCCGGCTACCGAATTTCTATCAGCTTGAAACCATGTGCGATCGAATCAAGGAACTCTTTTGTAAACTCAGCCCGGAGGTGGGAAAGAAGCCCTCGGACTCGACAAACTGGTTGAATATACTATGTTTCTGCGTCTTCGGGACACTGTCCTTCTTCAACCAAGAAATGCTTTACACCGCATCGGAGGACATCCTCAGTGGCCGACAACTCCCAACAGCGACAATACTCGTGTGCTTTGTGACCCCGTTGATGATCACAAAAATTATCGCACCCTGGTTTATACAAAAGATTCCTTACTTCGTGAAGGTTTCTCTCATCGTTCTGTGCATGACTCTGGGACTTGTTCTCATCGTTTTTGTTGATGATATTAAAGTAAAGCTGGTAGGAATCGCGTTAAACGCGATGGCGACCGGGGCTTGTGAAGTTACATTTCTTGGCCTCACTTCGTTTTACCCACAGATTTGCATAAGCGCTTTCATCGCAGGCACTGGAATGGCTTCGCTGTTCTCTCCGCTCTACTATACAGGTAAGCGAAATATTCTTTGCTTGGAACGTCGTCGCTTTTTTGTGAAATATGTCCGCTGTTATTTTATTTCAGAACTGAAATGATCCCCTTTATTTCAATTTGTACCCGCCTTAATACCAGCCAGCGAGTGCCATTTTGTTTGAGAGGGTAAATTTTTTGTTTTGAAGAGTCATGCAGTTGACAACTGTGGTTTCTGTTGTTTTAGTTCACATATCTGGAACTCCAAATAAATATTCTTCACTCACAATTGTAACATTCGGTTAACAGAAGGAAACGCCTGTATTCTTGCCTAACTCATTCGGATAAAGAGGTGCAAATTGATCGTAGTTTGTTGTTACTAAAAGTTGTCACCTGACAAATCGTCTCGTCTTTTCATGTTTTTCAAACAGAAATTTAAATTCACCGCTTGAGTGGTGTTGAACAAGAGAAACGCTTCGTTAAAGTTCAGTGTAGTGGAAAGCTTTTAGTTGTGTTTTGTGATTTGTACTGACGTCTTTTGTTTTAATATCCGGATCCGTTTTCGCAGGAAGGAACCAAGCCTTGTAGTTTTAACCTGGCAAGGGAGAACATAACATTGCAACTTTTTCAAATATTCCTTCTGCGTGTATTTTTTTTTTTCTTTTTTTTTTTTTTTTTTTTTTTTTTTTTTTTTTTTAAAAATATTTTTTTATTTTTTAATTTTTTTAAAAAAATTTTGTAAATTTATTAATTTTAA
>Ga0126339_10000654_pt1 | contig 20238 bp, 8 predicted proteins | sample OrbTmetagenome_2_FD_92532 | JGI IMG/M metagenome (GOLD analysis project Ga0126339, IMG submission 92532) | Coral microbial communities from Petempiche,Puerto Morelos, Mexico - Orbicella T R C metagenome | ecosystem: Host-associated > Invertebrates > Cnidaria > Coral | place: Petempiche,Puerto...
ATTATATTACTATTATAAACGATCACCTGGACAAAACTGCAAGAGGGTCAGACATTTTGCTATCAGTGAATATCCAGATTACACTCGAAAAAAGTAATATATACTTTACCTAGTATCGAGGTCTGGCACACTGTATTTCTGGTTGGAGTCCTATATAATGTCGTATTTGAACGTTAAAGGCGAAAAATAACTTACAATACAAGACTATTTTTAACCCTCCAAGTAAATATGTTTTCACGAAGGTCTATTTTTAGGATAACATTGGCGTTTTAAATCACCAAAGTGTGACGCGTTTTTCCTGTTTATACCCTTTAACGCATTATAAAACAATTGGAAATGTATTTTGGTCCGAAGCTTAGGGATATTTAAGTTTTAGATGAAAATAACTCCCGCTCTCATATTATGCTGTATTTTTTATTCTTTTCCAGGAGTTCGGTAAATTTGAGAGCGGGGCGTTGTTTTTGATTTTATTTTTCTTATTTCGCCCACCGCTTTATGGCTGTTTCCCCCTGGAACAGGCTCATGTAACGGGGGTTAACCTTAATGCTGAAGATTCCCCAATCCCCAAACGAGATCTATCTGAAATCTTTTTATGAAGCATGAAATAAAAAACAACTTCTGCAGGAGAGAAGGAGAGATGGCGAGGAGGAGAGGGTTGATGGAGGTATAACTGAATTAAGAACTTATATCTTTTGTTAAGAATTGCATCTTAAAGTCAGCTTATGGTTTTTTGGAGGCGAATGGGGAGAGAAGATTTCTCTCTGGGCAATTCGTGGGAAGGCGCAATATTTAGGAGAGGGTAGCTTATTCAGTCTAACATTGATTCACTTCAAATTAAAGTTGACGTGGACAGCCACTCATTTCCTCCCGTTATACATGTCAATTCGCATTGTTTTTTTTTTGTTACGCATATATGTTATCAGCTCATTAATTCATTTTCTATGAAGTGCTGATTGTCAAGCAAGCAACAATATCTTACTTGTACATTTAAAGACTTGAGTCATATATATATATTTTCCCCAAAAATATAGTCTTATTAAGTCATTCGATGATTGTCAGACTTTCGCATAATCGCTCCTTGCATTGATCACTTTTTTTCCTCAGTATACTTTGACCATTAAAATGTTTATTTACAATTTTGATTATACTCCGAACCCTACACTGTGAACTTTGAATTTTGTTTTTTCAAGGCCAGAGGAAGTTTGCCGAGATCAACCAAAGATTGCTGTGGAATATTCCAGATTTATCTGAATCAAAATTCGTCAAACAGAAAGGAATCGCGTCTTAAATGTATTTTTTCGTTATAAGAAATAATCAATAAAATTAAATAAAATAATTTTGTCCCTTTTTAACCTCGAAGGTTATTTATTCTTATTTGAAGCAAATAATTACCGTGTAGGTTCCTCTAGTGGTTTCATTAAGTTGGAGGCAATGGCTGCCTTGGGGCTCTTTTCTAAAGAGATCACATCCTGCCTTGCCATTTATTACTGCTCTTGTTATTCTAAATATATCTCACACAAATCAAGTATTTATTGAAAAAAAGAAAATAATAATGATTCGCTATTTTTGTGTGACAGTGGAAAATAGGCAAGTGGAACTTTTTATAGCGGCATAATTGGATAACTCATTATTGTAGCTTTAAACTTCAGTACTTTGGGCCACGTCCACGCTACACCGGAGAAATTTGAAAAGGCAGCTTTGTTTCTACGGTTAGGTCTGCCATCCAGATGAATCCATCACGAAAATGGAGCTTTTCAAAAAACGCTCTTCAAACCGGAGGAATTTGAAAACGCCAGTTTTGCGTTTTAGTGTGCACAGAAAACATTTGGAAAACGAAGCTTTTCGAAAACGCGACGGCGTCACGATAATAGTGTGATTTCCCTGAACGAGTTCTCCTCAAACACAAATCCAAAATGACCGGTAATTGTTGTGTTTTTAAACTCCTCTGGTGTAGTGTGGACGGAAAACATTTGATGTGTTTTCAGAGTGAAACCACCGTTTTTCAAATAGTGTGGACAGGGGGCCTCAGTTTGGCCTGGGACGAGACCAGGCGCGCACGTCATCACGGACAGTCTTCTAGAACATTGCAAACTACTTTCTAAGTTCGTATTTTAATGACTGACTTTTGCTTACGTGAACGTTTTCGACGTAGCCAAGATTGCCAAAATTGCTAACTATTTATACATTTTGTATTGACTGTATGCACGAAGAGAACTGAGTAAGATTATTTATTGACATGGCCGCAACACAAAAGAATCCTTATGATAATATGAAAATACACAACATCACGAAACATTACGCGGACCAGAGAATTAATTTTAACAAGCTATTTTGTACAGGGCACGAAAAGAAATAAAGCTGATATTTATATTTGAATGAAAAGCAAAGACAATTACTGACTCGAAATTATATTCGAATTCGCGTCGTTTAATCAATTTGCTCAACGGAGAACGAGCTAGAAAGATATATTAAGAACGGAAAATCAGCAGCGATTTTGTAATCTGCATGTTGGTGTCACGTACATGTGCGTCAAACATAGGAAGTTGATGTACATGCCTCGCCAGTAGAATAAAGAGTCAGCAATGGATTTCTGGGTTCGTTGGTTAATTATTTAGATACTGGTTTAGGTTAACTTATCAATATGCGAATTTGTCGTCATTTTTTCCTTGAGCTTTGGAATAATAGCAGTTTTACACTTATGAATTTAAAATTACCACTGTGCCCTCAAATGTTTTGTTTAAATGGATTATATTTTCACGATCACTTCTGTGAGAAAACGATTGTCGAAGTTATTAACATTTTGGCTCTTTTCTTTGAAATTTCAAAGCTCAAAATAAGTTGACTCACTCGCAGTTCTCGCGAATAACTCAGGGGACAATTATTTTGATCAAGTAAACGTTTGCTTTCTCACGCCATCTCAAGTAAGCTAAAGCAAATGGACCACTTCAACAGACTAAATTTCACTGTATGACAACACAGCGAGCTTTTGCTAACAGTCACAGATTTCTATGACGACCAAACAACCATCATTTGTAGCGATTACGTGATGCTTTCTTACGTTGTGCTCGAGAATACTCGAGAGTGCATCTGTGCATTTGCTAAATTCGCGCGTATTCTAATACGACAGGTGATTGGCCACCAACACCGTTCCCACCGTGCTTCATCCTACACAGCTACGTGTCTCTGTACACCTGCCTATCCTTAAGGAAGTCGTGCAGGTTTCGCAATGTTTCTTCACGTATTTGTAATGCAAGTGCGGGGGAAACATGATTTTATCACGAAAATGCAATTTCAAATATTACGAAATACCCTTGAAACGGGCTGATATTTGGTGAATCGAGTCACGTTTATGGTTGGCATCAGAAAACCGAATACAAAAAGCATGGAAGGTAATGCAAATTTTAGGTAACAGGAACATTGGGATAAAAATAAAAAGGAATGGGTGCTGACCATTTAGCTAAAAAATCCGGAAATTTCGGTTGAAAGTCAAATGGAACAGTAATTTTCCGGAAAATCCGTTCGGAAATTGTAGACTACCTCCAGAGGTAGTCCTCTTTTTCCGTTCGGAACGGAACGACGGAAATTTCCTTACCATTTGGTAAATTTTCCAGTTTCCAGTCTCTCATCAGCCGAAAACAATTACGAGAAATCGAATTGCAAATGGTAAGCGCCATCTCGTTCGCTTGGTTTGCTGATTTTGGAAAAAACGGTCATCCCAAAGGTCATCCCAACCGGTTTATTCTGACAAATGGTAAGCACCCAATGTGTCCAGGTCGTTTCTTCGAATAGTACAGGCATGGGAAGAGAGAAGGGAGAAAGTGAGAAGGCGGGCGGGGGGCGGGGGAGGGGGGACTGTGCTGTTATTCACTTCAGAAGGGGATGACTCTTCAAAAAAGCAGGTTTGGAAGGATTGTTTTAAACATTTTCGTAAAAGGAGCTTCGTCGCGGTTTGCTCATCTTGAAACATTTAGCTTATATTTTTCAAGTTCGCCGTTTGCAATCCATGTCAATCTTCCCCATCACTAACCATCATTGTTCCTTTATAGTTTATTGTTATCTATTTGGTGTATTTCTATCTTAGTTAACTATTATTTTCGGGTTTCCTTCAATTTAAAGCTACTTTTATACGTGGCCAAAATAACTCAAAATACCGTGACTGCAGAGTAAGGTTTTGAACGAAGCCGATTATTCTATTAAACGGCGGCAAGCGGAGCTATTCACCTGCGACTGAGAAACCTCTTTCCGGGGAAAAGACATGTACATGCAACATTTATTTAGTCATTACTCCAGTGAGATAGCAAACTGACCAAACTGTGTTGTTTTCTACGTGAAAAGCTTTCGTGAAAAGTTCGCAGAGAGCTCATCTAACACAGCGACAGAGATTTTACATCAAAAACGTATTGTCAGCTTTATGGAAACTGACACCGCGGAGCTATTGCTTGCTGAAGAAATTTAACACTGATCGAGTTATCAGGAGGAGAATGTTGGATGGTTGAATGTGTGAGAAGAAGGGAGCCGAAGGAAACTATTACTAAAAATATCGAGGGACCGCAATCAGGATGAATTTAAGTAACTCGAAATTAAAAACGCTCTGTCGCTAATCTCATCCTCGTACCGTGTGGCCTAGCCCTTACTTGGGGACCCCTCCCCCAGGCAAGGGAAAACGCCAAGGGGACGACTGGACGAGGTTGAAACTATGAGAATCCTCTTCACAGACACTTCGAAAACGCATAGAAATGGCCGCCAGTTTTTCAACAACCTTACCGTCTTCTGTCACCTCTGGGCTACTCACTACGTACAAAAGAAATTATAGCGAGTAGCGATAAGAAAACGGCATTAGTGATAGAACGCTAGTAGATTTATCCTAATAGAGCCTAATATGGAATATGCTGTATGTCTGCTAAAACGTTTTTTACCCGCACTGCATCTCGTCTGATCTTTGGTCTCTGCGCTAAATATCACGAGCCAAGTACATTAAAGTTTCTTAATTAAAACGTTTCGAGACATTTACATTGGAATGCAGTGTAGTCACGTTCAGAGGTTTTCGAAGTCAAGGTTCATTGCGCTGGTTTTGGGGTTGCTTACATCTATTTTGTCTATTTTCAGTGAACAATTTCAATTTACGGTGTGCCACATGTCCTCGTCATCTTCGTAGAACGTTTGACGCCATCACTGAATAAAGAAACAGGGCTTTAGACTTTTTCGTCTCTCTTTTTCATTTGGCTTAATGAAGTGCGTTTCTTCCTTGCTTTATCCCACTGCATCCCAATCAGTTCTCATTTTCCGTGCTTCATTCCAGCCTACTTGATTGGTCTTATTTTCTTCGAGCATTACTTTCTATTGCCATATTATACCACATGCTACCCAGCAACCGCAACAAGGATTTGAATTGCAGATTTAAAAGGCCTAACATTGACAGTTGATAAAAAATAAATGATATTAAACAGCAATATGAGTTAACATACCACTTCGAAGAATATTCACCTCTTGCTCGCCTCCATTTTCATGGTTGTAGAGCGTCTGAGCTACATCTCAGCAAGTTCTACGTTTTCATGTTCACTAAACCAAATAGAGGGGAGCCAGATATTCACCGGTGGTTTTTTTCAATTATCGTCTATAACTGAATGACCTTTGTCCTATTTATATTTTCTGATAAAATTTTTACACACCTCCGGCTCAGACTGCTCAGGTACAAGGAACGTTGGTTCTACAGTTAATGATCCCGGCGCTCGTCATTTTAAGCTTATCGTTTAATTTAACCAGCAATTGTCTTGACAATTTCCTAACGTGACAGATTGAAGCGGGCCGGTCGATGCTAACTTTGGAGAAAAAGGTGGTAATCACTTCCTGTTTCAGGATTCAATTCAGTGGCTATCATATCCACATTGTGTGAGGGGTCAGTACATTGATATACCGGGTAATAAGGCTTTCAATTGTCTGAATACGACCCTTGAATATAAAATATCCATAAAGTAACCTTTAGTCTACCGCCCATATTTCACACGTAAGCCAGCCCTGTAATTGGCCACTTCAAGGGTGTATAAATTAACAGAAGTTTACTGCACGCGTGGCGATTGAACAGATTGAATGATCGGCAAAGAAACACCGGCAAATTTGTTGCTGCCCAGCAGTCCGTCAGTATTGCTTTGGAAATCTGTCTCAGTGAACGGTTTGTTGGAATATTTCAGTGGTGAGTGTACAGCCGGGTATCAGTTTGCTAATGTATGAGTGAAAAGCGAAAGCCGGCCGGTAAATGCTCTTTCTTCCTGTATATATATAGAGGTTATACAACACACCATTGTCGAATAAGCACTCGAAACCATGTGTCATTATTCAGTCAAAGTTTTTGTTTTTTTATCACAGCTTAGTTACAAGCTGTATAGTTTAATAGTAGAATGGAACATTTTATTCTGCTGGCGATTGCTGAGATTGGTTTCGTGGGTTTTAGAGAAGGTTATCAAGACCTCCATCAACGTGGAAATCCGTTTATGAGATATCGAGGACGTCAATAGCATCATAGGTTTCCTTTGAAACCGGGGCTAGCTAGTTGAAAACCCAGTATTTGTGTTTGATTTTGGGTTGTGCGTACGCCTCTGGGCTGCCAACTCGATGACAAAGTGAAAGTTTTTCAAGCTATTGAATTTAAATCACAACCGCATACCGGCAGGGGTCATGAGTCTCAAGAATGGGTCGATGAAAGTAGGTAGAAAAGAGAGTACTTTGGTGATGATTAAAAGAATGCCTCGTGAAGGAAGCCAAAAAGAGGAGGAAACAAAAGAGAAAAAAAAGATCATTGCGAAGTCGAGTGACCTCTTACCTTTCTTGTGTTGATATTGGTTTAAATTTATCTCTTAACTCTGATTATTATACACAGAACTAATAATAATAAAAAAATGCAGACATTGAAAGACTAGAAAGAGGATTTACACATGAACTCGATCAAATACCGCCGGAAGACATTCCTGTGGATTTACGAAATTTATCTGTTACTTTTGTGAAACCGTAGTAACTTCTCTTAAATCTTTTAAAAAGAGTTTCAAGTTGGAAACTTAAATAGGAAGTTAAAGGCACTTGATCAATTGTAGATAAGCCCATATTCATCACGGAAAATGGTTTTAAGTGTCAGCCTTCCTCCGAGAGGCCCATCCAGGGAAGAAACAAAGCTCCGTTTGAATATTTTCTTCACTGTATAAAATAGCTTCAGTCTGTAAAGATCCCTCACTTTTTTGTTTAATGTTTTTGAACGGTTTTTACGCATAGAGAGTTCAACTTGAACAGTCGTTGACATTTGCCTCTCCTTCTCTGGAATGCTTTCTTCCTGACACGGCTGGTGGTTGGGGCTGGTAGTTTAATAACGGTACATGCTATTTCGCACGATCAAGATGCAAGTTGATTCCGTGTGGAGGTTATCACAATAATAGATCTCACCACAAAAGGAAAGTAGTTTTGTAGATCTCGTCAAATTCTCCCAACCTGCCGATTTACAAGTTAACATCAAACGCCGCGTAGACAGGAGACAAAAAATGTTATAATTGAGTCCCATAAATCAGCCAATGATTTTTGGTGAATAATGCGTTGAACGTGTGGAACAGAGGCCCTGGAGGAAACCGCTCTGAGCTTATGTTAAACAGAGCCCTGCATTTTCGAAGTGACGTAAATGCCTCATTTGAACTCAATTTTCAGATAAACCGCTTATATGATTTAGGCGTAATCGACACAAGTGTAGAGAAATGCTATACACACAAGCGTTGGCAGCTAGCGGTGCATCAGGTGGACTTCGACAAGTTTCTCCACCATTTACTTTGGAATTGAACTGGTAGAGGTATGCTAAATTGAAAACACCTGCAATAGAAACTATCTTTACAGGTCTAATAAGAGTTAGCTGCTATTCTAATAGTAACTGAATCTATAAATCGAGACGGCGGATAAGAGAATTGACCATATTATTTAACAGAAAGACAATATCTGTGAGTACGGTCAAGATCCTCTATCGGGAATTTGCAAAAGTTTATTTTTATAGCAATCCACCAACTAAAAAACTCGCTTATCACTTTGATTTGAAGTTGCTTCACACTTAAGCAACTTGTCTTCTGTTGTATTCTAAGTGTCGCATCGGTCTTCGAGTTCGAAGAGTGTTAAACAAGCCCTCGAAAGTTAAAATGAATTTTGGCGGTCGCCGCAACATATTCTGTAAATCCGAACCATTCCCTCAAAGAAATAATCCTTCGATAGGGACGAAATGGGCGGCCTTAATACAGAATACACTGCAATAAAAACGTCATGGTGAAACGCGGATCTGTTAAGATCTCCATGTCATAGCTAGCTATGTGTGCTTTCGACAAGTTTGCGACAATTTATACGAGGTACGCGTATGATGTTATCCCAAAATACCACGACGCACCAAAATTTACGACCTCGGGAAAACATTGCACGAAATAACACCATGTCCGCTTTCCTGTGACTTCCCTCCAACGACGACAACTGAACTGCGACAGTTGCAACCAGTTTTATAAAGAAAGAGGTCTTATCGGTGGCGCAATTTTTGAAATAATTTTCTTTTTAAATTTCCTCTTAATAGATGGGTGTTTACATCAAAATCGCCATGATAAACTCTTGATTCCGACGGTTAGGTTGGTTGGACATTAAAAGGATCACAAATTTAATTTTCTATAACCAAACTGTGGTTTACTCGAGAGATTATCTAAGTTTTACCAACTCATGCTAGAATCTCAGTTGGATAATCTATAAATACATGGTATCTGAAGGGTCCTAAAGTTTGATCTTCCGATGGTATATGATGTAATCATCAAGTTTGGCACTATTCGGAATTTTTCATTTGATTATTAATGTCTTATCATGGTCAGTGTAGTCCTGTTACATAAAGTGATTATTTTAAATTATAATTGGCTGGGAGTTAAGTTACTTTTTGATGGTTTACAAGTGCATGCCAGCTTTTCCATGGTGGCCATATTGGCATTCCTAAACAATTGAAAATGCCGCCAGCCACATAAGAAAAAACTCATTTCCCACTGAGAGAGAAATTTTACTTAGTTAAATCGCGTTAATTAAATTGATAATGTGTGTTCGCAAACAGTCGATTTGGGACACAAACATGGCCGCGGGACCTTGACGTTATGTGGTTTGCTGCGCTTTTGCAAGTTTTGAAAATGGGTTTGAAGTGAAACCGAAAAACAGTTTTAAACATGTTTCGACAGTCCTTCTTCTACCAAAAGAGGATCCTCTCTTGACAGAGCTCATATTGCTTTTAACAAGATGTTAATTCTTTGGCACGGTTTCCCTCTTGTCAGGAGATGTTCTCTTATTTCTTCTTACATGTTCCAAGATGACCTCTTGTTTTTGTTGGGTTGCAATAGATAGCTTGGTTATTAAAAAAATCCGCGGAATTTCTCTGTGCTTTTGGCCAGTGACAAGTTAATAGCACTTATGGGAATTAAACAAGCGATTTACTTTTACACTGTGGTGATCCAAGCACTTCACTTGCTTTTGATACACTCCACTAGAGAAACCCCCCAAGTTGGTAAATGGCAAGGTTTCGACCTTATTTAAGTAATCCTGACTTGAGAGACAATGTTCCAGAATTCTAGAACAATAACAGAAAAGTGTACTTTGGGGAGTAAGCGGGAACCAAGCTTAAAACTCAAGAAAGAAAATGTCTACCTGAAACTGAAATACGCGCGCGCTCATTGGTCCACGCCTCTGAGTATGTAAACGCGGTTGTGACGTTTTAGATTCGGGCGTATTTTTGAGAAATATTTTATAAAAGCAAAAGAGTACTTTATCCGTGTTTACATGGCCTCATCTAAATACGAGAGGGGTTGGGAGGATTCTCGAAAGTTATGCAAACTTTCGGTTGCGTCACGGGTTTGCATAACTGGCTCGAATTCTCTCAGTCCCCATGGTGTTTAGATGAAGCTATGTAAACACAGAAAAAGTGCTCTATTGCTTAATTGGAAGATAACAAGTTGCGAAGTTAGCATGGCAGCGCGACCTGTTTCAATTGTTTTTACTATTTACTTTTAATTCAGTTGTTCACAGAGTGTTTTATAGTGTATACACACCTCTAGCTTTCCACCCATTTTACTCCCAGGCCGGTACAAATCTCAGTGATCAGTGATTAAACTATGAACAATCCAAAAAAAAAAAAAAAAAAGAACACTGGACAGGTCTGGCCTTAATTTCTGACAAACAACGTATATTTCCGTGTCTTCCCATCTTTTCTTATAATGGCCACCGATTTTTGTTGGACTGCGTACTGAGCAAACTGCTGGCTAGGGTTCTTACATATTTTGTCGTCTTATCAATTCTACGTACGTGCATCTGGAATACGAAGGAAATTAGAGTCTCACTGAAGATTACATTTGTGTTCCAGCAAAGCTGACAGACGATGAAGCTGAAAAAATATTCCAACACTCTGACAGGGGAAAATATCTCCGAACAGCTAATTAAACAAAGAATCTGGGGTAAAGTTCAATTATCCCCCTTTGAAATTCCGGTTTGCAAGGAAAGCTGTAAAACAGAATGATTACTTTTAAGATTAGATCATTTCAGAGAAAAGGATTATGCTTTAATCGTTGAATCGCAATTAATCATTTTCTCATTCAGTCACACGTCAAGGCCAAGCAACCAATTGTCTAAGTGGAATATTAAGCTATTCAGAATTCCATATCTTGGGTATTTTGATTAAAATAGATCAAAATACGATGAAGCTCTTAAATGAAATGCTACCTAGCACTGTCGTAACAAGGGCAAATTAATACCTTTTGTTCTCGAAGGGCAAAGTTGTCGTTTTAGGTAAGCAAAAAATATCAGCTAGACTTCTAAGGTTTCGGAACGATAAAACTGAAAAAGTTTGAAAAATCGGGGAATGAAATACCGTTACCTAAAGTAGTTTACAACGAGATATATTTATCTACAGAATATGAACAACATCTAATGTGTTAACCGGACACAAATATTTTACCAAAGCACAAGAACGATGTGAAAAACAGCCGACTTGGCGGTAAATTGGTACTAAACGTTTCCTCGTGCGGTGCACGGTATCTTAGCTGTTCCTTGTCCTGGAAAGTAAAAGTCTGGGGAGGGCTCTCTTTTCCTTTACATGACTGTGCAGCTGTAGAATTGCGCTCCCTGTAGAGGTGAGCAGCTATATACGCGGCACTATTGAAGTGAAAAAAGCATTAAATGGTGTATGACTGCAAAGAACTGATAACACAGTAGAGTGAATCGATCCTCTCGTGTAAACGACCTTTAACAAGAGAACAGAGACGAAGGGACAGACGAGGGCAGATTAAGGGGAACAAAATCATGGAATTTGAACACGGACTCAACATAAAACTTCCCAAAGATAGGATTTTCCACGTGGGTTTTAGACCCTTACTTCTCGAGATATTTGCTCTACATCACGGGAGTAGGTATATTGTTAAATCCGTTCTCAATTATCAAAGCTTGCCAGCTCTTCTGACGTAATTGCAATGAAAAAAATCTTTTTTTGAAATACTTAACTTCACTCCCACGAAGAGGCCAAGACATGATTATAAATAACTGAGCGTAATTCGCTGGTTTCAGTCCAAATAATGATAACAATATTTAATTTCATATCAATGATATAGATTAGCTACTACGCCACAGATATGAACGGACACGCACGCAAACAAACACTGATGTCTGAAGGAACTGATTACCAATTCAATTCTCCAGACTAGGCAGTAATATGTGAAATGAAGTAAGACTAGTAAAGAGAATTTACATGTGAAATCAGGGCTAATATCTGGAAGTTGTTATTCGATGTTATGCGTCGTTTAAAACAGCAGCTGCAGTGAAAACCTTCACGAGGGATGGCCGCTCAATAGCTATTTGCCCTCTCATTGCCTACTCTCAGCTCCTTGAATGTCGATAGTTTAGTACCGAGAGGTTTTCCAACTGCTTTAACTTTCAGGCGCCAAACAATCCTGCCTCTAGCACTCAGAAACGTTTATCTACAAAGCTTTAAAGCTCAGAAAGTTCCGACACTGATTCTGAACCTACAAGCTGGTAATACCGGTAAGAACCCGGCCCAGGCGGTCTGTAATCGCACTGAATGTGAACCGAAATACAGCATGTGGAGTCATTCACCGGTATTATCACTAAAGTAATGTATTTAATAGGGTCCCGAGTGGCTCCTCAGGCCTAATTGTCTTTGCATTCTTTGTAGCGGACCTCTCAGTACAGCTAAGTGTTACTTCACTGCACAACCGTCCGTTACTTTCAACGTTTTTTGCTGTTCGTCACGAAGTCACAAAGTGCAGTCCCGACCGATTTTTCGAACCCTCTTTTGCCGAAGCAATTGTTTGCTCCCTTGGCAAACTAAAATGTAGGCGGAAATTAACTCTCGATTTTTCCAACTGCCGGTGTTTTAAAACCAATTTCCGTTCCCCCAGGTGCATCGAAAGATCGGGACCACACGTTGTTTACTTTGAGGTTTTATGCTAAGTGGTCAGTATTGTATGACGCCACCGATGCATTCACAGAACAGGTGGTAAAGCCGCCAGTCTGGGGCTATATCAGGCAATACCACGACGACTGAAACACGTTGCAACACAATCGACTGCCGGGGACTTTGAGACCTCATGATTACGGAGACCACGAGTACTGAATCAAAAAAAAAAATAATAATAATAAAAATACGAGGAAAAAAACGTACTACGAGAGGTAGACTGTTACGTTCTTAGGCTCGGTTCGGTATCTGTGTAGGATATCAATACAACATTTTACGGTTTTCTCTGCATAATTATCGCTAACAAGGCATCATAAGTCATTTGTAGAGTGAAACACTATGTGAATACTTTGACCTATCAAATATGCGCTGCTGGGAATTTTATCGTTTGTGTGATTTCATCAGTTTTATTGGAGAGCTACCAAAACAGAAGGGAAACTCGTTAGCAGTAATTTCTTCATCGTTAAAAATTCTAACGTGTGAACACTGCCGCATTATCATTCCAGCAATATTTCTCCTCAGATAGATCTTTTCCGCGAAGCAAAGAATTGTATAACTCCTGCTTAGTTTAACAATAAACAAAACATGTTTTACCATTTAGACCTGTGTTTTTAAACCTTTATTGATTCAAGACATAACAAGCGGTGCTTTAAAGAGTTGATCAAAATTATGCTTTTGGACTCGTTGAAAGATATTGACGATCTTGTCATTTTTCGGGGGCATATTCTCATCCCATCTCCGATCCACCAACTGGGCAAGATGTCTTTGGGTGAGAACTACTAAAGAACACGAGACAGTTTAGTTCAAGAAGTTTTACGCCTCTTTTAGTCATTTATCTTTTTGTTTTTCTAAAAAAGAGCTCCTTATAAATTGTTTTCATGGTAGCTTATGGTATAGTAACCTTGCTTCCGTCGTGGGTGTGTCAAAAAGGAGATCTTTGAAATCAATTTAGGATGTAAGGGGCGGAACGAAATTCCATGTAACAAAGATAAATTGAGCAAAAATTTGCTACCAAAGGCAATAGCTTACTCAAACCCGAGTGGTGCAAACACATGCAAATCTCCTCTGATATCTGATGTTTGTTATCCCAGCGACCTGCATGCTTGCTACATACAAACTTCGGGAGCCAGACAAGGCCCGTTTTGTTTTGCGTAAATGTTCTGTTCTGGAGGACCGGAAAAGAGATTGCCATCATATTTTTTCAAGGCACTCAACGTAATTGACGTTGTGAATCAATATTGTTGCCAGTCGAGGCTAAAATTACGACACTAACCAAATTTCCTTTATGTCGTTCATTGATTTAAGAGCATTAGAAACAACAAACGAAAGTAAAACATGCCTTTATGGGGCGTAAAATGCTAAAAATGACAGTCAGGGATGGGCAACAGTAACATAGATCTACACCTGTGTTTGACATTGACTTTTAGAAGCGTTAAGGACAACGATTACAAAAACAGAGCAACAAGTCGCGAAAGAAGAGTTTTAGTCAGCCATCGTCAGTCTCGAAAAGCCAGCTGAATGGATATGACCGGCTATGGGACATGTTTTGGTTCTTTTAGTAATGAATTTCCGCTTAGCCCTTGAAATCTGAACCATAAAACCCTGATCAAAATACGAAAGTGAAATGAAATTAATCATGCAAAGAAAATCGAGATCCGTCCTTCACCTTTAAATATTATGTAATGAAGAATATAACGCAAAGAAGTAAAGTCAAGTGTTGCAAATCAAAGATGTATCAAAATAGCATTGATGAATTTGTCTATTCTCTTTACCTGTTTGCTTGACAATGTGTTCACAAGGAGAATATAGGAGAATATCGATGTGGATTCTCCAAAGATATGTAAAAGACATATTAGCTTTTGTTACTGCTCTAAATGGACGCATCAATAGAATATTTCTATATCCTGTGTAAGAATATGCACAGAGGCCTGTCTCGTGCATAGCGATATCATCAGTGAAAATTTGTGGTATTTGCTTTCGATTTCTTTTCGAAGTTTCAAGATATCGTATATCAGTTTCTATTTCTAAGAATTTACAACCCTTCACTTGCAAGAGCAAGACCCTCAGATGTGTCAAGAACTAGCTTCTCCTTACAGTATCGATCAACTGATGAGAACAAAGAATACAATCAGCTAAGGGGATTTTGTCTTTATGTACCTCCAAATTTTCGGAAATAGCGGAGTGTAACAGTTAATTGGTGCTGGGTTGAATTAGATCGAGAGCCGGGTTGCTATATTAATCTGCTTACAATTTTCGAAACCGAAAGAGTTTTTTCGGTGGTAAATATTTACCTTTTCCCGCTGTCATCGATCGCTTCAACTTTTGCAAACACATTATCATCTTGTTAGCTAAGCTTACCGGAATTTCGATTAGAACAGGACATTTTTTTGGCTGTCAGCTTTAGTGAGCATCATGTAGCAACAGAACAAGAAGTTAGTTTTTTTTTCCCCAAAATAACTGAATCGAAAACGGCATCCGCCAGTAAATGAACAGGTAAGGTTAAGCAATCTGGGGTCAGTTACTTGCAAACGATAATCAAACTAATACCAGAGTGCAGCTTTCCCAGATCAGTGGTGCCTGAGACATATTTAAACGTAAGACGACATTTTATTTCTAGCCTGCACAAATTTATTTTTAAAAGGTGATTAAAAAAGCAAATACTAAATTTAGCATGGGTAACATATATAACAAATTAAAGGCAAATTTACAGGTAATGTGTAGACTGATGGAGTTTGGATCATCTAAATAGCTAAACCTATTTAATAAGTGGATAAAATTAATAAGTTACTTAGATTGTAAGACGATAATTGTTTCTTCATGAACTAAAAATTGCAGTCTATGAAACTCGCTTAATCATGGAAATATCATTCCAACAAGCAGAATATGAGTAGAAGTAATCAGTTACTACCAAGCAGGGATGCGATCACCATAACCATATTATCAAGAAAATTACGAATGGAATACACATTTTAAACGACTATTTAGGCAGGGTAGCTTGCTGCAAAGACGCTACTCTGGGTGTTACAAACCGGCCTACTGAAGAGCGTATGTAGACCAATTTAGAATCGAAGTTGTAAATATTTAATATTCTTGGCTCTGCGATTATGCTCTCATTACTTCAAAATGAGTTTCCTCATTGGCCGATAGATATTTTTGTCACGAAAGTTTCGTTTGTCATCGAGTTACGTAATTACATTCCAGAGAATTGATTTCGAACGTTTGATTGACATTTACACCTCGTGATCAATTAAATAATTTTGTAAATAGGTTCATTGATCAGTGTGATTAAAACCATTTGAACGAACGACGAGTGCTTTTTCTTCTACGATAACTTTCTTTTCGTTGACTTATTTAGCTATTCAAAATTTTAACACGCATTTTGTAGTAAAACTTTCAACATTCCGGCATGCTCCGTGTTTAGTTAAACTAACTTGAAGAGAAAACTAGAAGTCGCAATTGTTTTTACAATAAAGACAAAGTGGGTTCCCACTTCACATGTGTTTCTAAGTCTGTAAACCTTAGAACCTTAAGGTTTATTTATAGAGAACAATTAATAACCATGAGTTAACGCGGTATTACTTTGACTAAAACTTTATTGTCATTGTAGGTTGACGAGCTACAGCACATAACAGAACTGGTTATCACTTTAAAAAAGGTATTACCGTTTAACGCATTAATAAGCTCCTCTCTGGATTTTTTCAACAAGGCGCTGACTTTTTCCTTGTTCACTTTACCAACTTTATATTTAGTAACATTACTGTTTTATATATTTTTTTAGTTAAGCCTGCCTGCCTAGCTATCAACCTACCTACCTACATACCTGCGCTGCTTGATGCCTTCCTCAGAATTATAGCTTTAACCTGCCTGTAGCATGTCGCTCTGCTTTCTTGCTTGCTTACTGGATTACTATAGTAAATGACTATTATCTCCTTTCTTATTTGTTCCTTGACAGAGCACGTGTTTCGTTTTCATAGCGGTCGTCTGCTGGCCTTCATGTGACTCGTTGACGTGTATAAGATAATTTAAGATAGTTTACCTTCACCCTAACGCGCCCACACTTATCATAAGCCGCGTGACTTGTTAAAATTGCTATAATGAGTGACAGAGCAAGAAATGCTTGCTAATTGACTTATGTGGGTTTTGCACTTAAAACCATTCCTGACCATTCCAATAAAAAGCTCCAAAGACGAATTCCTCTTACTCTTTGTCATACTTTTCTTCTACTTTAACTTTTGAGAATTTGTTGCTCAATCAAGATCAGAGATAGTCGATGAATTTCTTCTCTTGTCCTCGGGATATTGTAACTGGAACTAAAGCTGTTTACCTTGAGAAAGGCAACGGGAGTATAAGAAAGTGAAATTCAACCTGTAGAAGGTCAATGGTTTCTGTGCTCAGTGTCGGCTCCGTTCAAAAGCCTCGTGTGAATAATGACGTAGGTTTTTCAGTGGGAAGTCACACAAAAAAATGCACAACAAGAGAGAAAAGAATGATGATTATTTAATTAAAGTCTGATTTCATCAGGGCTGATGCGGGAGTATTTCTGAAGCAGATCACTTTACCTGAATAGCTCAAGATTTCGCGTGAGCGTGCAATTCGGGGACTGTAATACCGAAATATGTTCCGTCCACGAGGGAATTTTAACGAGCGGCTTAAATATTGATGAAATTAAATCAATCAGCTCCTAATTACCGAATGTGAAAAACTCCAAACCGTGACGGGCAGGTAACTTGTGAGAAACAATTGGACCGTTCCACCTTGTGGCTTGTTTGTCAGCATTTCGCTCGTAAACAGTTTGATTAGGGACATTTAAACGTTGGCAAAGCCTCGCTTTGCCAATGAATGAGTACCAAAGACATCTGTCGCTCAATTTCCGATATTGTAATCGATTCTTCGGTTGCCTCGACAACGGACAAAGTCAATTAGATAAGATCTAGAAAATGTTGTCGAGGACTCCACCTCTTTAGGATGTTGATGGCTCTTGTGATCGACTCGAGTCAACATGTCCCGCTGAATTCCGGTGCCTTCGAGATTCTGTTGTATTGTTGTTGCTGAGTAGTTCTTTGAATGTACACAACGCTCTTAGAAGTTTGTGACCATTTTTTTGTGTGCAGAGTGAAATATGAGATGGGTCGCAGATGGTGCACCATGTGCTAGAAAACAACATTAGTTCTTTGGGTAATCATTGCTTTCCGTTTCTATCCAGTAGGTGGTCTCCGAGCTTCTTTTCTTTTTCCATGCAGAAAATTGTATTTTTAGGTTTCTCTAATTGCCTCCATTGGCCACTATCAGCGAGGGCGTGACAATGCCAGCCAATGAATAGATCCCGCATTCCGATACACAGACTGCAAAGCCCTCGGCAACCAATCACAAGCGTCGCTTGAGCAACAGGAAATAAATAGGCATAGACGCGCGCACGTGGTTAAAGCAGCGAACCTTGCAACCTTTATTTTGAAGTCTTCATGTGACTTTTTCATTCATTCAAATCTCCGCTTAGTGTTCGTGATCAAAGTAAGTCGCGCATCTTGCCAGCGAGTAGATCGCGTTCTGGTGAACTGATTTAGGGGGAAAAAAAAAAGTGATAACCCAGCCATTTTAGCATTGTTTTACATAAATACCCAATTGAATTGAAACCGTATGCGACTTCTAATTCCTCCGAGACCAGAGCGGAATTGAAGTTGAATATTTACTTTCCATTTATGAAGCATTATCGAATCTCTAAACTCTTTTAGCGGACGATCCGATTGTATGTTTAGCTCGTAGGACCCCAATTGTGAAGGGCAACTTCCATGGAAAATTGAGGAGCAGATTCATAGGATTTGGTGGCAATCCTTACAAGTTGGCCAACGCGATAAGAAGGGAAAGATTCTTGGATGTCAAGCCCTGGATGCTTCGCCATGTCACGCTAAAATGAGCAAAGCCTCGAGATTGAGACAGTGAACCTCGGCTACTGAACTGCTTTGAAATCGGAGCCATGGCTCAGAAGTACGAAGAGGTGGCTGAGATCGGGAATGGAGCGTATGGCACCGTGTATAAGGCTCGCGATCTTCAGAACGAAGGCCGTTTCGTGGCATTGAAGAGAGTCAGAATTGTAAACAGCGAAGAAGGAATGCCACTCTCCACAATCCGTGAAATAGCCCTCCTCAAGCAGATCGACAATTTCTCGCATGAAAACATCGTCAGGTAAGCTAAACGGTTTGTTTGACCTGTTTGAAGTATGGGCGATAAATATAAAGTGTTATTTTGGAGATCCAGAATTTTTGGTGTGTCTGTGGGTTGCTACACAAACTCCCGAGAACCTTGCGAAACCGTAACCCTTCCCTCATTGTACCAGATATCAACGCGAATATTTTTGTTTTATTTTATTTTTATTTATCCGCGCCAAGATTTCCCCTCCAAACACGAGAGGCCTAAATGATTAAACTTAGCTAAAAGAAAAAATTAAAAGAGGGATTTATATTCGTTAAATTTGGCCCTCAGCAAAGGCGTATTAAAATTCATCTTTTGTTTAATTATTGCATTCCGAGAGCTACCAAACCTGTAATTTCACAATTCAATTGTGTCCCGTTGAACACACTCCAGCCTCTCGGGCTTCTAGTCAAGTTCATTTTTTATTGCGCGAAATACAGCCGCATTCTGCAAGATCTTCTGCAGGTTCCAGGATAGAAATTAATTTAACCGCCGAAACATGTTTATATACCGCATAATTAAAGGCTTTAGCGCTTCAATAGATAACAATTAAAATCTTCACGGAATAAATCACCGTTCATTTGGTTGTATTCTGATGTTTTACTCTGTCCTGTGTCCATCTGGTTAGCATTGGATACGCGAGAATGTCAAAAAAAATTCCGACGAGGTCGAAAGCCTGACACTGCGGCCCAAGATTTTCATATCGGCTGCAAAGGAAGTTTGTGTATGTTTTGCTTTCACCGGAAGTAGGTTTTACCGGCCGAGTAGGAATGTGATTGGCTGAACGACTTCCCGCGATGTCGAGGGTAAATTTAAATCCCGCCTTTGAAAGTAACTCCATTTTTTGTTGCCGCAAAACCTCGAGAGTGCATTATTCGCGCTGAAAATCAACAGGACTCAGAAAGGGCGATGTTTACGTAACATTTACGCCTTCCATTACACCGAACCAACTGCTGATGTCGTTTCTGGAAGCCCTGTTTACCTTAACTTGACGTCTCAAGTTTCTGAAATACGATTGACTGATGTCCGAGTCGACCTTTCAACGCTGCGTTTTATCTCGATGTGAAAACGAACAAACACAGCGAGTGGAGCATTTAATCAAGGATTTACATTCTTGTGGGATTACCATAAAACTTTGACCTGTTTCTCAGCTTGAAAAAAGTGAGCGTTACGTATTCTTTGTCAAAGGCGGCCGAATTCATGTGATAGTCAGACAGTTTGATAAGAGCGCGTTTATTAAGTACACATTCTTTCTTTAAGCTCTGGGACTCGAAGGTTGACAATAAGAAATTTGATCAATAATTTGTTTTGACTAATAAATACTTTGTTATACACATATGCTTGGGAAATCATGCGATAATACGAGGACCTAAATGCGATCGCTTTCGATTTCACAAGTTTATTGCCGACGATTCATGCCTTGGTAGATGCATAATTCACAAGCTTCTGCTTGAAATACAAAAATCACCATTGATTACGACTTCAAAAGAAACAGCGCGCTTTTGTTTATTTTAGACTGTACCAACAAAATCCTTTGTTGAATTTTAAACAAATCCGGC
>Ga0126339_10000655_pt1 | contig 20214 bp, 6 predicted proteins | sample OrbTmetagenome_2_FD_92532 | JGI IMG/M metagenome (GOLD analysis project Ga0126339, IMG submission 92532) | Coral microbial communities from Petempiche,Puerto Morelos, Mexico - Orbicella T R C metagenome | ecosystem: Host-associated > Invertebrates > Cnidaria > Coral | place: Petempiche,Puerto...
CAATGTGTGGCTTCGTAGCTCAGTTGGTAGAGCATCGCACCGGTATCGCGGAGGTCACGGGTTCGAATCCCGTTGAAGCCCTGATTTTTTTCAGGCTTCTTCTTTCCAGTTGCTTAAATTGGACAATTAACTGCGACGATCATTCTTCACTTTCACCTATAACCGTAGTTCATATATGAAATATTTCATATAAACTTTACATCAGAACACTATTTTTCTTTGTGACGTTGAGGCTTCGATATTGCGTGCGGAGCTATTTTGCCTATGATTCTGCTTTTTGAGACGTATACATCTTGGATTTGGTGATTGAATCGTAAAATTGTAAAGCTCAACAAGACCCGAGTTGTTTTCTGGAATGAATTCGAGTGTTGTTTATTTGATTCAGAGTAATGCTCAGGACTTGTTCGCCATCCGTTCGACGAATTATTTCGGTAAGTAGTTTGTCTGACATTCTGCTTTTCGCTGTGGCTACATGTCCGGCTGCCGGACAGGTTTTTTAAAATACTCTGTGTCCGGCAGTGAGACTTAATTATTATTTTTTTTTTTTAAAAAGTAAAACAACATAACAAGAACTTCATGACGGGCGACCCCAAGAGGAATCGAACCCTGGTCGCAGGCATGGCAAGCGAAACCTATTACCACTGCGCCACGGCAAACGGCCGGAAGCCTCCCAAATTCGGACACGGATTACTTCGAAAAACCTGTCCGGTTGCCGGACAAAGAGACACAGCGTCTGCTTTTTGAAGCCGATGGCGAACAAATCCTGAGCGTTACCCTGAATCAGATAAACAACACTCGAATTCATTCCAGAAAACAACTCGGGTCTTGTTGAGCCTTAACAATTGTACGATTCAATCACAACAAATCCAAGATGTATACGCCTCAAAAAGCAGAGTGGTAGGCAAAATAATCGCCCAACTAGGTCCCGCACGCAGGATTTTTAAAAATACAAAAAAATTAAGTGTTTAGCGTTTTGGTCACCCACTGAGTTGAAAAATAAACAATCTTGTGTTCAATTACAGCAATAATTTGAAACATTAACTAAAAGAAATTCATTTCAACACCTGTTACACTAGAAGTATCCCAAATAAATATTACAAAATTCAATCGACTCCTGTTTACTAATTCAATTTACTCGTTGGCACTTACTGATAGGTTCAACTAGTTAAATAGATGTGAGTAGCGTAACCAATCAGAGAAGGGCATTCGTGATAGAACGTTAGTAGATTTATACTAAAACTCGATAAAAACATGGTACATGTTTTCTTTTCATAAATACTAACCAATTCAAGAGACTGAATTTGTAAAATTGTGCAGGTTTAGTCTCCGTTGACTGTTTTGAAAGAAACTTAACAGCCATTTTACAAGCTATTGTCCGTAAGCGGACACCGGTAAGTGTCCGCTTACCGGAGGGTGAAAAAAAAAATGCACTAGAGAGCATATAATGTACCAGAACAGGTACTCCAGACCACTTGTATTTGTATTATCTATCACTGGGTCGTTGGATGTTGCTTTTCTATTACACAGACATAAATTTAACACCAATTTAAACACCATGGGTCAGTGATAAAGACTAAGCGGTATCATACTCAATCGCCAATTTTTTGGAGGTGAACAGAACAGAAGAAGTACATAATTTATGCACATTTACATAGTCGTCATTTTCGGCAAACACAAAGTGTCCTGATCTTAAGGTCTATTAATTAAGATATCCGACACTTAGAGTAGAGTATTTGAAAGTTCCTCGTTACCATGGTAGTTGGCGAACTCCGAAACAGAGGAGCAGGATATGGTTTGGAATTGCTTTGTGAGTTTAAATTTCAAGGAGATAAATTTTCGTGCGACTGGCTCCAATAAAAGTTAAAAAAGGAAAACTTTGATGTACTGTAATGAAAAAGAAAACTTATTGGAACGTTGCCTTCATATGCCCTGTACTTTTCAGACTCAAACACTGCTTTTATCTAGGTTTTCCGTACCGAGAAAAGGAAGAAAAAAGTACAAAATTTCAGCTACCAGAATAGGTAATGTATAATGTATATGTACAGACAAAGCCGCATATTAAAACGCTGCGAATTGAGAGAAACGAAATAGTCAACAAAATTGTGATATCAAAGAAATACCTCGCCACAAAAAAACATAAAATGAATCATTTCACCGTGTTTGAAAATATGAAAAGTTTAGATAGCACTTGCGCCAAGGAAAATCGAGGAATCCTGTAACACACCCGATAAATATCTCAAAAGTGATTCAGTAGCACCCGAAGCGGTTTTAAAATATTATGTCTTTGTTGATTGCCCCCTTCAACAGACATCTGACTGGTAATATTGTAATTTGATTATCGCAAATATTTGTATTCATGGCTTCGATCACCAGGATACGGCGACGTAAAAATTATGGGAGTAGAGAATAGGCGATTGTAACACGAAACATTTACCTCTTTCCGTTCGATAACATTTCTCGCCAATATGGTGTTATTACATTAAAATCATTATCAGTACTCCCTCGAGAACACCGGCTGAAAAAAATCTCATCGCAGTCGCTGATAGCTTTACAGCTGTAAATTTAGTAATCAGAAATCTCCTCGCTGAGTTTATGTAAATATGAACTGACTTTCGAGTTTGAAAGAGGTAGCTTACACGGAAAGAAATAATGAACTCAGCTGGTGTCAGCTAAATATATGTAAACGATTAAAGAAGCGATGGCATTCAATCTGAAAATATGGTTCTCCGGCGAGGAATCGAACAGTCCGGCCGTGATTATGTAATCCTATGTGAGAATATCGAGAGAATATGGCTGACTTCCCTCGCGTATGTTGGTACGAATATTCCTCGCTATTAGTTTCGTCAGCTGAGAGCCACACAAATGTAACTTTCATACTGAAAACTGACATTCGGATTGAATCAGAGCTGGATTAATTACAGGAAACCTTACCTGAAAGGAATTGCTTTGAAATGTGAAATTCGGCTGGCTTGTTCAGGATTCGATTTTTCTACCGTTTATCTGCCTGCAGGTGCATCCAAATGTGTTGATAAATTTCTGTCCTTACGAGACACGAAAAAAGGCCAAAGGTGTGATCTGTACAGAAACAATGGATGATTTATGGCTCTATATTTGCTTTCTCAAGCGAAAAAAAATCCGCTGAGAGGCTTTGTTGTGTTCACCAATGAGATCGATGGTATTGGAAAACAAATGTGTCTCGAAGAACAGTAGCACCTGCTCTATAGGAATTATAAATAAAGCCCACAAAATGCATTGTGCATAATTTAAAACAAGGCGGGAAACCACCTGACTTCCTCTTGGATACCAGCTGACCAGTTTAAGTGCAGGCTCTTACCAGGAAGGCTTGGTCATCTATAGATTTAGCATAACCAAGAGAAAATGCGCATTAATTATAATTTTGATTGGCTACACGGCTAGGGGCGGTCTTATTATCGATACAATGTCCCGAGATCTGGTCAGTCGTGGAAAATGGCCTCAACTTCCCCTTTTTTTGTTGTTTGTTACGTCGGTCAGTTTTTCTGCTAATGCAACCCAGATGGCTCGACCTCGTTACCTATCGACTTTAAAAGTTGGCTCGGGGCTTCGTCCTCTGCCAATTATCAGCCGATAGTAACTTAGCTCAAGCGCGCCACCGCGGCCAGAGGAAAAGTGCCGTTTACAGTTCACCTTCGTCGACAATGAACAGTGGAAGAATTTTCGATTGTTACCATCCAATCAAAAGAAAAAAAAAATTATTTACTCAGACCTGCCAACTCTCCCGGTTTTCCCGGGAGTCTCCAAGTTTTTCATCAAATCTCCCTGTCTCCCGGTTAGAGCACCAGATATTCCGGGAACTACCTACCGTGGTTCTTTTTAATTTTTTTTTTTTCATTAATTTCGTTATTTTCAAGATTTCAAAAAGGAAAATAAAACAAGAAGGGAATTTGTTGCTCTTATTTGAGCTGCTCTTGATCGGAAAAAGTAAAACAGAACATTCAAATTGATGTATATTTAACGAGTATCCTAACTGGTCAGAAATCAACCAATCAAATTGCACAATACATGGTACAAAAATTGGCAAGATTTCTAGCCATCTCCAGGTTTTTGTACTCTGGGGGTTGGCAGGTATGTTTACTAGACAGCTTTTCTAATGACTGTACCTAACTGATATGGCATTCGACGTTTCAAGCACTGAGCACCCCTCCCTGGTAAGCCTTATTGGCATCATCTTGAAGCTGCAATCTGTATGTTTTTATTACTTTTGCTCCCGTCTGTTGAAATGGTAGCCTGTTCCAGGCCCGCCCGCTTTTTCAATGGTCCCCACTGACCGAGAGCCTGGAACAGGCTACTGTTGGAATGGCTTTCTAGGCCCTTTCACGCACCGTTGGTTTCATTCAGGGATTAAAAAAAAGGGATCACGCGATGACGAATTTCATTATCATGACCGTGTGATGAGTGAAACTCCTGCCTTCGGAGCAGGTGCTTCACAGTTTGTTTGCAAGCTTGTTGAGTTTCGAAATTCGCATGGACAAGATTTGCCTCGAACTTGACACTTTTGAGGAATTTGCAACAGCTGTGCTACAAAGTTTAGCCAAGAGATGTTTGTCGTCACGTGATCACTTTTTGAAAAAAAAACAAACAAAATCCGCGGCCGAAACCAACGGCGCGTACGACGGCCGGCCTGAAGAGAAAAACCTTTTAAACAGATGTCTGAGATCAATAGTAAGCGAGGCTAATTTTAGAACAAGCCTTCTTAGAGGATTTACAATTGATTAGTACTTATGATTCCATAGGAGGGTCTGGTGAGGAGAAGATGAATGAAAGTGAATGACACCTCTATACTATTACCCTCCTCAGTAATTTTACCGTGGTAGTGGCTGACTCGAAAGCTTTGCTCCTTTGGCTACTCCTTTAATATTCTTTTTTAATTTAATCTACTTTCGTCTTTTTTTCTATTTCATAAATTTTTGGATTTCTGTTTACTAAAAACGATTTTTCTGTAATTGAAATAGGTGTAAATAAATATAATCGAACCGGGAAATCAGCAAAACGGTAGAAAACTGACATTACATACTGGGCAGTATATATTTTCACGGGATCATGTTGGTGTTCCCAAACAACAGGATTACAGTCAATCCTCCACTAACGGCCAACTCTCTACAACGGCCACATTTTTGGTCCGTGTGGACAGTCCATACATTTACTCTTACTTTATCTCCTCTACCACGGCCACCTCTCCACAGTGGCAACAGCCGCTAAAAGGCGTCCCGACTACCAAAATTGCCTCTCGCCAACGGCCAGTTAATCAAGGATTAAATTGACGATCGGTGGATACAAAACCCCATTTTGTTATTGTAATGTGATATACATTTTGGTTTAAATATCAGTGATAAAAAAGACCATTTTTTCGATAAAAAAACAAAATTGTTGCACCCCCGAAAGTCTCCTCCCCACAACGGCCACCTCTCAACAACGGCCACTTTCATATCCGTCTCCGAGGAGGCTGTTATGGAGAGGTTCGACTGTATTTTGTCAAGACCTTCTCTTGATTTTGTATAAGCCCAGGAAATTGAATTGTTTGAGAACACTAACATGGCCACCGAGACGCCATGTAAAACGGTCTATCTATTCCACGGGTGTTCCCATGTTGGTTTTCCGACGTTCGTCGGGGTTTTGATGAACTAAAAGGTGGCCTGATTTAAAATTAATTATACATACTTTCAATAGTATAATGTTGAATTATTACCAGTTTTCCTCGTATTTTTCGCACTGAAGTCTGTCAGGGGAATCTTCGGCAATCTTCGGAAATTTCCAAAAAATAGTCAGAAACGAGCAAATGTCCTTTTACAGTCTTTAGACAAGAAATCAATTCAGTTTTGGAGTTACTCGGGAAAGGTCGGAATTTATCGGTAATTAAATTATCGGAAATCTTTCACATCCATTTCTAAATTATCCATGCCGACACAAGATATTGTGAAGTGAAATGAGGGGAAATAGTTATGCAAAGCTTTCCAGCAGTATAACGCATTGTGAGTACACCATTTCTTTCACAGACTTGGTTCAGTTTAAACTAAAAATCAGATTACGATTGGGACATTTCTCGGTTTTCCACTCAAAAGTATTGCATAACCAAACTAACCGACACAGAAAGAAATCAAACTATAATGCTTAATTCATCTCTCGCTGCGTCGAACAAAGCTGCTAGATCTTTTTTGACATCGAAATCGGCTGAATTTTGATACGAAAGGTTGATGATAAATATTTTAAGTATACATTTTTCATCTTTCTTTCTTTACTGTGAAACCCAAATCTCCCTCGGTATCATTCATCATCGTACTGTTATAGATCGATGGGAACATATTGCTCAGTTAATCTTGATCGGATAATAATAATAACAATGAGATCTTGAACATTAACTTTAAGAACAACTAATATATCGTTCCTTTTCGAGCCCCGCGCTTGAGGCAAGCCTGGCTTTGTACTCAGATTCGCTTCTAGTGTAAGCGCACGTGTGAACTGTTTTTCAACCTTTTCAAAATTCCTTGGCCAAAAGTGATGCGAGTTAATGAAAGTTAGTATAGTACTTCAACCACCCCAGTGGACAATGAGGGCTACTGTCACATGAGTCGAACTATAGGGAAAGATTTTACTGACTGGGAACAGTACGGCATTTCAGCCGACATACCTTGAGAAATTTGACGAAGATCCGTTCTTCACTGACTCACTGGAATCCACGGGGTCATCACAGTCTCTTCGGTGGTTAACATCAGGATATTCTCAAAGCAGAGTTTCCAGTTATTTTCAGTGGAGAATAAAACTGTCGACAGCGCAGTGCCATAACATTTCGCTTACTCAACAACCCTTGCATAAGATAACTGTCTCTTATGTAAGAGTTCAAGGTTAGTTTTAGCATAAAGCTCGCCCCAGTCTCATAATTATGTCAATGACGATCGTCCAACTATTCAGAGAGATAAGAGATGGCCGAAAGAAGAGAGTAAATGACCTGGGATTTGCCTAGTTTTTCGCTGGGAATTAAATTTTGGTCACTGAGACTGGGAATCACAAACACAAAAATGGGAATGTGATGGGGTTTGGGCAAAAAGTAGGCTGAGAAACGGGATTTTGGCAAAGTTACCTCTCTTACCTTCAGGACAATCTTCAAATTGTCTGGAAATCGAATCGCAAAACTGAACGCTGGAAAAAACGAAACTGAATAGGTTAAACAGGATTTAAATATCACGGTCTGGAGAGTGATAAAGAGGCGTCCTGATTACGCTTTTAAAAAAACAGCAATTCAGGTAAAGAGACTAAGTTACCGTGACATGTTGTGTTGATCATGTTTAGTGACATTCCGGCTGTACTTTGAGCTGTGAATCGTCTCGTCAGTCGTTGTGTAATAATTGACGAGTATTAATCGAAAAACATTCAGTTCTTTAACGCTTCCCGTGTTATTTTCGACCATTACTCAAACGGTACGTAGAACCGGTTACAAGAGTCCGCATTTCGCATTTTGTTATTCTCATAATATCGGAGATGGCCATGCACAATTATATAACATCAAGACCACGAGACGACAAACACAACTTATTGGCCATTATTTTCCCTACATTATAGTATTGACTCGGAAGAGCACTAGTTGAAATATTGGCCAATAAATTTTGCCCTTTTGTTGTTGTACCAGCCTTGCAATCAGGTTGGCTTTATTTTTGACCTTTTGAGGCCTAATTGTTCCACTTTTTCACGTATTTATCCATGAATTATAAGGTGGCCCTGAACTTCTTCAGTGAGAAATTTACAATTTTTGAATGCACATCTTTTAGCGGTGAAATTTCAGTAGCCTCAAAATTCAAAGTAAAATTCATTTGACCTTGTTTGGCCATGATTGCATGACAACCAGTGTCCAAACTGTAAGATGGAATTAACGAATTTTTTAAACGTTTCTTTGTCAGAAACAGGAGACAGAAATGTCGATAACCTCAAACATTTGTCAAAATTAAAGGTGAAAACTTAGATGCGTTTGACTGTTTTGTCCTTACCATGGTAACCATTTTGAAGAGTTATAGTTTATTCAACTCCGCGGCATAGATGACGTCAAGAACCTCACCTACATAAGAATAGAAGAGCAGCTCCGCGCGTGCGTTAACTTCGTTCATTCCTCTGCTGCCATAGGCGTACGAGCTGGAGGAGGGGAGGGGTTGGTGGGGCGAGGGGGGCTGCAGCCTCCTCAGCTACGGAAATAATGTGATTTTACGGGCAAAACGCTCATGATTAGAACAACAACACTTGAAGAGAAAACATTACAAAATAATGCTGTTTGCGTGATTTCCAAAACTCGTAAATAAAGTTTCTAGCTAGTTACTTTTTTTAGATTTTTTTCTTTGATAAGTTGTAGATTTTACTCGGATTGAGACTGTTGATAGAGTATGATTGATTGATTATGTAAGCCTTGAATATAACTATTTTTGGAATTATAGCAGTTTCATTAGATGTGGGAGTTGTGAACATTTTTGTTTTTCATGCAATTTGAGCGCGTTTCAACACTCTCGCATTCGGGACGCATTCGGGCATTACGTAAATTTTTCGGGTAAGAAAGTCACCACCCCCTCCCCGCCTCTCAAGCCCGAAGGTGCCCGTACGCTAAAAGGAAACAGGAGCATTTTAGATCATTTTTATTTAATGTTAGCATTTTAACTATTTAATCGAACTGATTTTACATGGTTGGTCTGTGATCTTCCCTCCAAATTCCTTGGAAAGAGGTTATAGACAGATTAGATTGACTGATTGATTAATTGATTGATTTACTATTTCTCCCATTTTTTGCAGCTAGTTTGCTTTGGAGTCCATTTTTTATTTTTATTTGAAGATGAATTCTGTCTTTACACTTTGCACATTGATAGCGGCTGATGGATCCAGAGATAAAATAAATCCATTTTTATCGATCTTGTTTTTGACTTCGTCGTTGTGGTTGCGTACAATTTTTCAAACTTATGCTTATCCAAAAAGCTGTTCGTCAACATTGTTTCACTGTAGTTCAGCAGCTCTGAGGGATCGCGAAAAAATATTAGTGAGCCATTTTCCAAACTACTATAGTAGATACATAAGCATTCGAGCTGAAGCGGCATGGTGCAGGGGGGAGGGGGGGGGGACGATGGAAATTATGTAATTTTTTGGGCTAAAATTGCAAAAATTCGAGCAAAAATTGAGACTGCTGACAGAGGCCATTGAGTATGCAAGCTTTAAATATAACTTTTTTTTTTTTGAATTATAGCAGTTCCATTTGTTTTTCATGCATCCCGTTTTCAACACTCACGCATTCGGGCATTTCGTAATTTTTTCGGGCAGGAAGGTCACCGCCCCCCTCCCCCCGAAGTCAAAAGGTGCCCGCACGCCTATGATAGATACCACTTTTATTCTTCGGCCATTTCAGCTTGAGTGAAAATAGAAAACAAACTGCGGTCACAGACATGACAAAAACAACGCATGTTGTAAAAACCTTGATTTAAGAACTTAACGTTTCGTATGCCTCTACATACATACTTCTGATGATGCATGTAGAAGCATACGAAACGTTAAGTTCTTAAATCAAGGTTTTTACAACATGCGTTGTTTTGTCATGTTTGTGACCGCAGTTTGTTTTCTATTTATAGATACTACTTTTATACAACGTCTTGAGATATAAGGATTTGTAATCAATTTAGGTGTTTGACCCATGCGAATTTACGTGATTTTATTTCGTCATGTGCTTAGCGGATACATTAAAAATAGCAGCATGGTCAAAGAGTCACGGAACAGGTTTCTAGTCTAACTAAGCAAATGCCACAACCACGAAGGCGCTGGGAATGAAATGAACACAAAAATAAAAATAAATAAATGAAATCATCAAAACTGCAATAAAATAGCCTGAGTTGCAGCTGGTAGAGGAAAAATCAAACTTATTTAATACACGGTGGAGAAAATGGGTGCGTGAAATGGCAGCAGAAGTCAGAAATTTCTCTTCGACGAACGCAACTATTCCCGCGCTTTCATCAAAGGAAAGACCACGTGATAAGTTGAATGCCATAGAAAATATCGACCAATCAACAAACAGTTTTCAGTTGCTCTGAAGAGAACTGCATAATATCGATGTTCACAGCCTGTCGACGTTCGTAGCTGCAAAAAATGGGCATGTCGTCTCTGTTTTCCGTTGACACTAGCTAAATGGATCACGAGAATGCCAAATAAAGGGAAGAAAGAGAAGGTAATGTATCAGGCGTCGTGTGTTTTGTTCATTTTTGCCGCAAGTGCCTTGAACACGGTTGTGAGCACAACTTGGCAATTGTGACAGATCGGTTGTTCGACCGTACACGCTCTCTTTTTGTTTCTCTTGTCAAATACCAGGCTTCCAAAAGTGGGGGAAATGCTAAACAAGCGAATAAAGAAAATGGAGACGCTGTCAGTGACGAGGTAAGGTGGAAATTTCGTGTTTGAGCCGAGAAATCCTTTCGTAGCCTGAGTGAATCACACCAAGATCACGATATTGTTTATTGGGATGGGTGTTGACTGATTGATTTTTCTGTGTGATTTTCCTTGTGCAGGCAAAGCCAAAGTCTCAGCCTGTTTCTCATCCTCCGAGTCAAGCAGTGAAGCTCAGGCAATATGCAAATGGACCGTCAATTATGAGGAAGGAGAAGCGGCAAAGTTCGTCGTCTTTCAATGTGAGCGACAATCGAGAGATAGTGAAATTGCCTCCTTTGAAAGGTAAGATTACGCCGCGCTATTCGAGAAAACATTTTCCTATTCTTTTGCACGTTTTAAATACCCAGGGGTATTCAGAACGTGCTATATTTGAAGCGAAAATTGTTTTTTATTCGAAATGGTAATCGTTTGCCCTTTTCATTGTTGTATTCAGGCGGCTTTCGCGCAAATTGCTCTATTAATGCTTGTCGCACTGGGGTCTTTGCTATGTTAGGAAAAATGTACCCTCTGCTTTCGCCTCGGGTCAGTTTTGTTTACAATTTTATCCATTTTGTAACGCTGGTTAGTGTTTTCGTTTTGTAACTGCTACCATTTTGCAGCAACATCTAGAGACATTGCTCTGAATTAACGGAAGATTGTTCAAATAATGCCCGAAATACGGTAACGATATTTAGGTGAATATTTTAAAACTAAACTAAGGAACTTACTAATCTGATAAATTCGTTTAGAAATGTTCAGTCCTGACACTGCAGCAGTCCCCGGCCTGCGAGCCACAAAAAGCCATTTTTGTTTTTCAGTCTGTCAAAAAACGTAACCGCGTGTGTTATGGTTGGAAATCTTTTTACAGATAACAGAAAAATTCTCAGGTGGATACTACTGTAAACAACACTTCGGATCGACTTCAAATATATAATTCTTCAATTAAAAATAAGTTGCAATAGGGTTAGTGTTGTGAGACAAATTTTTCGATTGGTAACGTGTATTTTTTGGCCATGAAAAGGCGTTTAAAATCGTTGCATTTGTGATTTCGGAAAGCGATGCCAAGATGTTTTTCATTGGCGCATCACTGGAGGTCATATTTACCTAAGAGTACACATTGTAAGAGTAAACAATAGGGAAAACGATTTGTGCCTAAAAGGGTGTCAATTGAGCTGGTCAGATTTTTTTTTCTTGAGAAAGAGAATATCAGATATAGAATAGTTTAGCAACTGATGGAAAAAATTCAAATAATTAATACCACATTACCTTTTTGTTTTGGAAATCTCCACACCTGTGGTATATATTTTTTTGTAGATTATTCTTTGCTGACAAAGATTATTCTCTTAGGAAGCTAGAGATAAACCAAAGGCTAAGTTTCTAATTATCTTTGTACTGTTTTCCCCTGTAAAAAGTAGTCATTAGTAGGGTGCAGGTGATTTGTACAATGCGCTTATGGCTTTGCACTGGTTTGTCCCTTTCTCGGTAAAAGTTTCCAAGACGTGCCCAAAATGATAGTTGTCCAGTTGAAAGCTGAGCTTATTGATGGCAAATTTCTGTTAAAAAGTGGCCATTAAACTCGGTATATTTTCCTTGATGCAATAATGATGACAATATACTAACTGAATTACGCTTTACATGAATGTTTTTTTGATAACTCAATGTCCTTTTTTGATCCATTGTGCAGTTGAGAGCGAAATGCTAATTTCCTGCTGGTGAAGGGTATTCATGAGTTCTCCATTTGTATTTGTATTAAAATCCTACTATTTTGAGATAAGCAGTAGAAATGTGTTTTGTTGTTTCACAATAATATTTGTTTGATGGTTCCTAAATGAACAGCCTGTAAACACAGACAGATTTTTATCAGTTGCGTCACAATACCGCTGACAACCTGTCAATATTAGACAGCTTCCCAAAAAGTGCTCCTGTGCAAGGTTTAAAATAATTTTGTTTGTTTTTTTTTAATAATCATTTCTTATTTTCAATGTGGTTTGCATTATTCTTGGAATAAATAATATACAAAAAAATTATTCTTGGAATTCCTGGAAAATACCTGGAATTTTAGAATTATCTTCTAGGATACCTGAGTGTTCCTTGAAAATAAATATTCCTTTTTTGCCCCTTCTCCTAGAAAACTTTTGGAATTTTGTGTGCATCTTAGGAAAAAATAAAGAAGAATAAAATTGCTTTTGAAACCTCTCCCACAACACTTAATACATTCTTAATAATTCAGTTGCTTGCAAAGCATATTTTCAACCATTTACAGTTCAAAATTTCTAGTAAGTTCTACTGGTTCTGAGAATTTTATATCCTGGAGAGGTCTATGAATTCCTTCATCTATGAGAAGTATAACCCAAGTAAAGAAACGGAATGAAGTTATTGTTGCTCTCTGTGGGTACCTTGACCTTACTGTGGCAACAATGCTTGAGACACTTGAAGATCTAGAGAGTTGTTCTACTGGGTGTCCTAACACCTGCTAGGGTGTTCTTAAAACATGAAATGGTGAAGTGGCACTGCAGTAGAGCTCACTTTAGCCTACATGTAAATACCAGTGACTCAACAGTGGTTAGCTCACAATAACAGATTGCAGGTTTGGGATCAAGTTTCATGTTCACACAGATTGCACCCTGTAAAACTCTTTCATTCCACTAAACCTAACAGTTTTACTATAACAGTTACCTTAAATAGTAAATGGTTTGAACCCAGGAGTATCACGAGTTTTTCTTGTGTGATCGTTTGGGTGAGGGTAGTTCTGAAATGAGCAGAACTGATCTTCAGAGTCAAGTGGATAGTGTTAATCAGGCGATGATGTTATAAGTCTGGCCTGTTGAACAAACCAGCTGATGCTAGGATTGCTTTCTTCTATTTACTGTAAATCCTTGAATTAGTACCCAGGGCACTTATTTCAAATTTGGGAGAAGACTCGGTCATTCGCGGGAGGTGCTTAATTGAGGGGAAGAGGCGCGTGTTTAATTTTTCCTAAATTGTGTTCAGATATGATCAGTTTTTTGTAATATATGTATGTGTGAGTTCCTCAAAAATCTCAGAATGATCCTGTCTCTCTTGAAGAACTATGTAATATGACTCCTTTAGCCAGTCAAGGCCTGGTGCGCAAGGCTGGTTGGGCTTTAGGCAATGAATGAGGAGATCTTCACTACCATCCGTTGCAACAGTCAATGCACAGTGCTTAAATGAGTCGATAATCACTTGCTTGTGATTGAACACGACCAAAACTGTGCATTCTTTGTTGTCTAAGCACTCTTTCATAAATCAGGGAGGGGAGGGGGGTGCTTATTTGAGGGGAGGCACTTATTGTAAATTTTGGCCAGTAGAAGGGTGCCTTTTCTAAGGAATGCTTATTTCAGGGGGGATGCTAATCCGCTGGTTTACGTTATTCAGGTTTTGTTCATTTTATACTTGTTTTCAGATGCACCACCAAATGAAAGGGAACAGCTTTTTATTCAAAAGATTGAGCAGTGCTGCATTTTGTTCGATTTCGCCATGGATCCTCTCAGTGACCTTAAGTACAAAGAAGTTAAGCGAGCAGCACTCAATGAGATCGTTGACTTCATTACACACAACAAAGGTGTTATCACAGAGCCAATTTATCCAGAAGTAACTCGCATGGTAAATATGAGTTATTTGTTATGCATTCTTGTGTAATGTGTCACCATTTATTGAAGAAGCTATGTCATGTTCTGCGCATCTTGAAAAGTTTAGCCTGAATTTTTCAAGTTTGAGTTGAGTTGATAACTTTATAACTTTGTAATCCATGTTAATCCTTTTAACCATCCTTGTTCTTTTAGCGTCTAATCTTTAATATTATCTCTTTGGTGATTTTCTATGTTAGTAAACTGCTATTTTCAGGTTTCCTTCAATTTAATTTAATTTTGTGAGGGGCCAAAGTAACTCAAAATGCTGCACGGCTGAGCCCCATTAAAGTCCTTCCCCCAGTATTGCATTGTGCAATTCGCATCCCTATTGTGCATAATTTGATGCATGATTAGTGCCTGCACATTAAAAAAATTTGTGGCTTTTTCTTTATGGCTGGACCTCACCATAGAGGTTAATTGTCATTTTCTCGAAAACGAGTAAGGTGACCTACCATTTTTTTTCTGTTGTTTTGAATTGAGTACTAGTAAATTTCTCTATGTAAAATAAATATGGACCAATTCTCAGAGTATAATCATGGTGTTGTTATCAGGATTTATTGAGTATAAACAAGGTGCTGTTGCACCTAAATGAACATGGGGACCCCCCATTTTTTTCAAAATTTAAGGTCCTGTAATATAAATAATTAATAGGCAAAGTTTGACAAAACTCTCAGTGCAGGTTTTATTTTAGTGGAATGCCCTTAATGGAAGAGAATAATTTGGTAATCATTTCTTTTTGTTTGATAGTTTGCTGTCAACACATTCAGGACTCTACCACCACCGTCTAATCCTAATGGTGCAGAATTTGATCCAGAAGAAGATGAGCCTAATTTAGAAGCTGCTTGGCCTCATCTACAGGTTGAGTTTGAAATACAGTGTAAATACAGGGCTTGGAAAAAAAACTTAAATTCCAGCTTGCCCTTTGGAGAAGCAGCTCTCTTTCAAATTTTTGCTTGCCCCGGGCAAGCCTAAGTTTACTTTTCTTTTATTTAGTTACTAGACAACTTGGCTGGACCTTTGCCCATTAGGCAACTGAGTTACTTGCCTAGGAGGAAAATCTAGTTGTCTTGGACAACTGGACGACACTCTTTTCGACCCCTGAAATTTTTGCAACTTCTTAACATGTGACTAATTGACACTGCTGTCACTGTTGTCACAATTGACACTGTTGTATCTCCAAAACTTATTTGAACACAGACTAGTAATTGAACTTATATGGCTTGTAAAGCATCCAAACCTGTGTACTTAATAGTGATAATCACATGTCAGTCATGATAATTATTATAGTTTCATATGTCTGCCATCTTGGATTCACTATCTTAAATTTCACAAATATTTCAGAAATGTCAGAACAGCTCTGAAATTGATGTGAAAAATAAATAAATAAAGGATATAAAGATAGAAGAACTTCAGGAACAGATTTTCAAGATTTAATTGATGTCTTATAGTCATTAGCTACCAACCACGAAGAAACCATACACAATCATTGCTTTTAGCAAACATACAATTAAAAGAATCATAATAATTATTGTATAGCACAGCAGAGCTGCCCATTAGGTTTTCTTCTGAGGCCCGTTTCTCAAATGTCCTGGGAACTTTTCGGGCCTGCAAAGCCATTTTTGTTTAATCTGTATCTAAAAATAGAGGTGTAATGTATGAGGAGAACCTCTTTTGATATTACGAATATGTGAATAAATCAGCTTTGTAGTCATAACGCTTAAGATTTTGCTGTGGCTTTCTGGGTGTAAAAACGTTTTTAGACCTTCGAGAAACAGGCCCCAGGTGTCTAGTGCCATTATTTATGCTGGTTATGTTATTCTTTTAGATTGTCTATGAATTATTCCTGAGGTTCTTGGAGTCACAAGACTTTCAGCCAGCATTGGCCAAGAAGTTTATAGATCAAAAATTTGTTATGCAGGTAGAAAAAAGTAAATTGTATTATCTGGCAGAAAAATGATAATCTGTAGTGTGGAATATATATATTTATATATCTGTTTATAAGGGAATGAAAGGGAGATGCATAATGAGCTCATAGAGACGAAGTTGGTGTCTGGTGAAACCTCGACTGATTATGCAGAATTTTTGGCAGCCTCAGTAGGATTCATTAAAATAGTCTTGATTCCAGATAATTGTTTTTCAAAATATACATGTATAATAAAAGCATAACTGAGAAATACAGACAGAAGTCTGACCAAAAATCAATAGTTGAAGTTCAACTGTACTTGTATATATTGTCTCAAGAAAGAAACTCACAGTAACAAAAACTCACATTTCCTTCACTTTTTGTTTTAAGTTGGTTTATTCCTGTAAACTGTTAACTGTTTGCTTCTCCCTTTATTTTCAGCTTCTTGACCTCTTTGATAGTGAGGATCCAAGAGAACGAGATTTCCTCAAGACAGTCCTGCACAGAATCTATGGCAAGTTCCTTGGACTTAGAGCATATATCAGGAAACATATAAATAATATATTTTACAGGTGAGTCTTTTGTAAGTGGTAGTTTTGTGAATATTAGAACGTTTGATGTTTATCGTGACAGTTGGCCCATGCATTGCTTGCCAGTATTAATGCCCTGCAAGATTGCATCTGCTAAGAACTGCACTTCTACAACTCTTTAGTATAAATCCACTAGCATTCTATCACGAATGCCGTTCTCTGATTGGCTACGCTGCTCACTATCTATTCTGTGATAGATAGTGAGTAGCGTGGCAGTGTGCGCTTGTTAACAAAATGACAGCTGCTTCTTGTTGTTTTCGAAGTGTCTATGAAGGGATTCAGGTAAAGTTCTCCATGACCAGTAGATTTATACTAAAACAATTAGATTATCCACTCTTGATTTCTATGCATGATAGAAATCTCCAGCTCATAATCTAAATTGCTTAAGGTATCAGTGTACCCCAAATGACAACCTTGCGTTGTCGCTGCTTCTCGGTCACATGTTTCATAAAACCCCCAATAAAGTACATATTTTCTGAAAGCTTAGTAAATGCAGATTCTGATTATTACTTGATATAAGGCAAGAAATAGAAGCCTTTCCTAAAATAATGATCGTTTTCCAAAAGTATGTAGTTTCACAAATAGAGTTCGTTTCCGGTTAGAATTTAACGGGAAAAAGCGAGCGACATCACTACGTCTTCTTCACACCTTGATCTAAAAAACCATGGCGGGGGATTTTGATTACTTGTGCGGTTTGTTTTTAATACGCTGTTAAACTTTAAGTTTTTATAAAACACGCATTACCTTTGCTTAAATACTCATTACTTTCAAAGGAGGCAAAAATTAAAAATTCCCTGACCCAGTTTTTTTGCCACATTATTGGGCAACATTCTTGCCGAATTTCAGCGAAAAAGGATGAAAACTCACTGTAAACGAACTGTAAACGTGTGCCTCATTAGTTGAAATTTTAGTTTTGAGAAATAAAGCAAAATGTACTTTAGGGCGTTTTTCCGGTGTAGGGAGATAAGATCTCAAAATTTGTGAAAAATAATTACCTGTTGATCGATAAAGTGAGGGCTCTTCTTACTTAGACAATAGAACTCGCATTTACGTATTGTCCCGCAAAGCAGTCTCAAATGCTGTTTCTGGTGGGAAATACCAACAAAGCTCTCTGTGCTGCCGCTACACTCGCAGTTTTGGAAGCACTGAATGCAATAACTTTACGATGCTAAAACTAAGGGATCTAAAAAGTGCGATGGAGGAAGCAATGGGAATTTGAACAGCGAATCCGCAAAAGAAACCATGCTTTTGGAAATGAGAGTATCAGGGTAAGACCGCCTTTTACACCTACTATTAGTAGCTGTACTGTATATATTAGTTGGCTATTCAGAATTTCAGTGAAGTGCTTGAGTTACCTTGGGTGGACAATCAGCCATGTATCTGCAAAGCACCAAAAAGAATATTGTAACAGTTTTTCACTCTGTAAAGGTGGCAAGGCTTGGTGTTTTTTGAATCTTCCACAAATGAGGACAAATGAAGAACCACGGTGAATCTTCTATAATGACGTGGTGCTGTAAAATGCTGGGATATATATTGTGAAAACTGGGAGCCTCGAAGGTGAACTGTGCTCAAAAGGAGCGGCTGCAACTCAAGACTGTTTAGAAAACATGACAGCGCATATTGGAATATAGGACAGATGTAAATGGAATGTTTAGCAGTCGAATTGTTTTGCTGTGAATATTTTGAAACAATCAGAAGGTTTTGAAGTGTAATAATACACCACTTTGGCTTCTTTATTATTTACAGCACATTCCGTCTCTTGCAGACCCTCGTTACACTTTCAAACGGCTTTCAAACAGCTGGCACTGAAAACGGGAACCGCTTTGTCTTGTACTTCGTCAAGACTGTCAAAGTTTAGCAATTTATCTTGCTCAAAGTATGAGCCTTTCTCACTAGCGGCGAGTGCTTCAGCCAATTCCTTATGAAATACATGTACCTCTGAGGTTTTCCGTTTCGGTGCCTTCTTTGTACTTGAAAAAGGACATGATCTTTAGCGTTTCTTTTTTGAAGACATCTTCCACTACAAACAAATCGATTACGCGTGACAGACTAATCGCGTGATGCAAAGGAAAACGTGCTGCACTTCTATCACGTGACTATTAGTGGCAGTTTAATTGATCATGACAACTTGTTGACAGCATCCAATTAGAGATAATTTATTCATAAAATCGTTTTTTCTTTATAACTTTGTCTAGGAGAAACCTTTTTTCGCAGAACTTTTTGTAATTAAAAGAACTCAATGAGATGTACTTGGGAATATCAATAACTAAAATTTGGCAAAATTGTCGATTTTGGGGTACACTGATACCTTAATAGAAACGTAGGGTCAGTGCAAGCTGCTGATGTTATGATGTCATAAGTAGAGATTTTTTTATTTTTCATATAATCAGCCCTACATGTATGTGCCATGTGCAACAAAAGGGGCTGTTAGTTAGTTAGTTAGTTAGTTAGTTAGTTAGTTAGTTAGTTTTCCTTGCAGTGTTTTCTAATGCTTCCTCTTGGTTCTATCATGTTGTGATAACTTGAGGAAGCCATGACAACACTTCTTGCTTTCAGCTTATGTCCTTACAGCATCTCGTATTCCCCCAATCATACACCCATGTTTTATGACTCAATAGCAACATGGAACTGGTTTTTTTTTTCATTTAAGAAGTATTTTATCTTGTAGATTTATATATGAAACTGAGCATCATAATGGGATTGCAGAGCTACTGGAAATTTTAGGAAGGTAGGAGATGTTACCGATTTTGTTTATACAGTCATGTACAGTCATGAAAACATTTTGAGGGTATGGGCACTGCATGCTTCACATGACAATGACTTGTTATATTTTGGATACACAGCATTATCAATGGCTTTGCACTTCCACTCAAAGAAGAACACAAGCACTTCTTGATGAAAGTGCTCATGCCGTTACACAAGGTCAAAGCACTGAGCATGTACCATCCACAGGTCAGCCTCTTTTCTCTTTTTAGTTGCTTAACTCTTAACTGGACTTCTTAAAATTATGAATAACAATGAAAACATTAAAGTGCCACTAACCCCCCCAATTTTTTTTTGCTAATAGAAATTTCCTTTTTCTCCTGATCACCACTGCGAAAAAATTATCATTGTAGCTATTTTTGTTAATTTTCTATGAATTTTTAAAGTTTGTAAATTTGCCCTTTTCCATGTTCACGACCGAGGAATAGGGGAGAATGGTATGAGTTTGCTTTTGACGTCACTTCAGGAATAACAATATTTTGTTTCTGAGAAGAATGTATGCGTACGTGCGATAGTGTGTGTCAAAATTGTTGCGGAATGCAAGGAAGATATGTTGTTGGACGCTGTAGCAATACAGGATGCGTAGAATAGAGTATTCCTCTTCATTCAATACCTCTATGTCGACGAAACTCTACCAGAAACGAGAAAAAGACCAAAGAAGTGGGCTGATCTGTGTGAAGCTAATGCTGGGGAGCCATTGAAGATTTCTCTGATCTCGGGTTCGCCGCTACTGTAAAAACCTAGAGATTTTCATGGCCTGTATATTCTTCTCTATCTCTAGTGGAAAGCTTGAAATTGTCAAGGTACTGCATAAGACACGAATTTGGGATAAGCTGGAAGCCTATTTCGAGCACAAACGATCCTCCAACGCGAGTCCCAGATGAAACTATATGTA
>Ga0126339_10000659_pt1 | contig 20189 bp, 10 predicted proteins | sample OrbTmetagenome_2_FD_92532 | JGI IMG/M metagenome (GOLD analysis project Ga0126339, IMG submission 92532) | Coral microbial communities from Petempiche,Puerto Morelos, Mexico - Orbicella T R C metagenome | ecosystem: Host-associated > Invertebrates > Cnidaria > Coral | place: Petempiche,Puerto...
ACGTTCAAAAAACCCCCAAATAAAACTGGAACCAAAAGGCCAGAAAAAAAAAAAAAAAAAAAAAAAACACAGGAAAAACTAACAGCCTGAACCGAGCCCGAAGAGGAGAACAGATGTTATTTCTCACCTGGAGTTTCTTCTTATGTTCGTAGTACACAGCAGCTTTAGCCTTGCGCTTCTCTTCCAGGGTTTCAAGAACATCCTAAAACACACAAAATAATTATGTCTAACTGTGCACTTGAAAGTGCAGTTTGCCAGCAAAGTTAATAACAAACAGCAATCACTTACATTCACCTTATCAGCAAACAGCAAAGATAGATTGGTGGGAATTATGTGAGACAGGTATAATTTATTATTGACTAAAAATACTGCCACTATTAAAACCAACCTTGTACTTCCAGCCAACCTCATGTGAGAGTCTTCCCAGCACACAATACTGCAATGGGAAACAAATTATGTATAAAAGACTTCCATAGGAGAAAATTGAAAAAATAAATTAAATAAAGTTATCATTAGGCGATACATCCCTCACAAAACAAGCCACAGTTCTGTCATTAACATTTTGACATATGCACATACACATTGCACAGGAGCAACAAGGAGCACATGTGAATAAGCACTAACAGAAAAGTAAACTAAAAAGTGAATAATAAACAAGCTACATGTATTTGAACATTTTACTGTAACTGTTGCTTAACAAAGTTTCAAAAGTTGAAGTGTGTAAACACTGAAAAAGAACAATACACTATACATCACTAATCAAGAACTGCGACACAAACATGTTGCATTAGATAAAGACTTGTTCATGTATGGAGTCCATCTCTGTATAGTCAAATCTGGACAGTAAAAGTTTCTCAAACTTCCCTTGGTGCCTTTTTAGCACACAAAATGGCCTTGTTTGGGTAGATTCATATCCTGAATGCTTGCCTATCGCTGGCAACTTATGAAAGCAGCAAAAAGTATTTCTAGTCACTGGTCATAAAGCTTGATTCAGTGAATTTAGGGATCTTACCTTTCTTCCTGGCTTCAAACGAACAACTCGCAGGGCTGATGGCACCACCATCCTCTTTTCCTAAGAAAAGAACAAAAGGTAAATGCAAAAGATTATCAATGGAAGCTTAAAATGAAGGCCTAGCCATGCTTTTCAAGATTTGTAAATGTACAATAAAAAGAATAAAATAATATTTGTACAGCAGTTCCTATCAGATCAGCTTGTAATAAGAGGAGGAGGCAAAGGGGCCAAGTGATAAGCGTGCCAGAATTGAGATCCAGAGGTCATAGGTTCAAGTCCTGCTCTGACCACTAATGGGGGTTGTTTCACAGTAGCCCCAAGTTCAAACCACGGCCATGCTTATAAATTGCAAACTGAGTGGCCTCCTGCCAGTTGGGGTTTTTACCCTCAAAAAGTTGAATTTGAAAATGTTTGCTTCTGAAATTTAACTGCTGGTCCCGAGGGTGAATAAAGGTTGGTTAATTTTTTTGATTTCTTTTTATTTACTTTATTTATATAAGATCAAGCTGCCATATGTAGAGAAATCTGAGAAATCATGAGTGTTCATGTGACCTAATAACTTACTTTGTCATGAGGTGGAGGAATACCATCAAACACTTTAAGACGATTCATTGCCTCTGTGCCTCGTTTGGTCTTGTGTGGAATCATCCCTGGAAAAGTAAAAGACCTCTTTCATCAAATTTACCCAAAGATTTGAAATTTTATGATCTAAAATAAAGGTCTTCTCACAAAGGTACATGCTGCAGCAACAGAACATGAGGGGACGTATAACAGGAACATGCTACAGCAACACATCCCCCTTTGCTTATGCCAAAAGTTTTCAATGGCATACCTTATTGCTGCACCATGTAGCTGCTGCATGTCCCTTCATGTGAAAAGAAAATAATTTTGTCACAGAAACATGTGCCTGTACAGTGGAACCCTGCTTTAGCAAAACCTTGTTAATATGACCCCATTGTTGTTTTGGCACTTTTCGTTTGGCACACAAAAAAGCTCAGTCATTATTTCTTATCCAAGAACTCCTTTAACATGGTCACCCAGCAGAAATGAAAAGATCTGGTGGCCCATCATCAATGGGCCACTAAATCAAGGGGTCCACTGCATTCTTAAGAGACTTTAAAACAGTTATTAGCCAGACAGCAAAAATAACACCAACCAAAAAAATAAAATATTTACCTCTAACTGTCCTCCATACAATTCTGCTTGGAGCACGGAAATGGAATGGTCCCCTGCTTGGCTTAGTATTAGTTCGCTTCCTTAAGAAATCAAGGTACTTTACTATGAAATCAAAAACAAAACATGAGGTCAAGAATTTCTTTAATCAGTTACAATTCAGCATTCAAATCATTAAAATCTCAACACTAAAACAGAAGTTTGCATTATTTGAACTTAGAGCATTTGTTGGATGCTAAAAATCCCTTGCATGCATTGGATAAATGTGGCAGGTATAACCTTGGAGACCTGAAAAAGGTTTCTCTCTGTTCCCTAGTGTTAGCAAAAAGCTACAAAAACCTTTGCCCAAATTTCATTGTCTCAGACCCACAGGCTTGGTGCCCAATTTCTTTAAAGAAAGGCGTCTGCAGAGAGTCGTAATTTGGGGAACAGGGATGTCACAGTGGTGAGAGTGCTCACCTCCCACCAATGTGGCCTGGGTTCAATTCTGCCCAGGTGCCACATGTGGGTTGAGTTTGTTGTTGGTTCTCGCCTTGCTCTGAGGGTTTTTCTCCGGGTTCTCCAGTTTTCCTCCCTCCACAAAAACCAACATCTCCATATTCCAATTTGACCAGGACAGAGGACCCACATGAAAACCAGATATGGCTGATGTGGCTTCCTCTCTAAGCATTGTAATTTATTTATCTTTTATTTATCATAACCATCATGGTAGCTGTATTCACCAAAATATGTCCAATACACTTGGCAACCTTGATTACAACTACCCTGTTCCTCTGCCGCAACTTCTCAGAGAGAAAATTGGACATTAAGAGTGGTGCACTGATTGTGCATCATTGAATATCCACAACACAAAAGCAACTTACACTTGTTTCTATAGAAGCTTCCACTGATGTTCACTTGCTCACAGCGGACAACAATTATTCTTTGCCCTGTAGAAACATTTGCAGATTGTGGTCAATAATTTTATTGTCCGACACAAAATCTGAATCATCCATACTTAAAAAGATTCAAGCCAAGGGCAACTTTATTTTAGACTGGAATAATTATGTGGAATGCAAGGAATACCTAAAACGTGAACCTTGTTTACCTACTTTTGAAAAGGAATCTGCATAGAACTTTCAATTCTTCATTTCTTGTCTGGCAAATCGAAATTCCTAACTCCTTCCTAATCTTGAAAAATTTAGTGAATATACTTGCTCTACAAACGTGTTTTGAATCAGTGTTCCCGATTCTTACCCTTCCCAGTTCCAAACTTGAACAGAAAATTCAGTTATAAGGCTCTATTAAAAAAGATGAAGTCCAAGTCAGACTTGTAATAATCATCGAAAAAATAGTATAGAACCGTAGTTTCTTACCAGTCAACAGGCTCTTGGCAATGGTGGAGGCTAAACGGCCTAACAGATGGCCCGAAGCGTCGATGACAATTGACTGCAATTGCAAAGAAGATTCTTCTTATATCAACAAGTAACAAACGGGGCAGCCTTAAAGGCTTTAGTACTTTATAGTGATTAGCGACAGAGTTTCCCACATGTTGCTCGAGAAGTTCTTACGATCTCAACTTTCTTATTTCAATTTGGCAATACCGCCGCATCTATGCAGTATTTTGCGGTAATAGACGACATCGTACAGAGCCAAGTATTTCTCTTTAATTGCATCAGTATTTATTCAATTTTCGGGGTTGATAAAGACGAAACTTGTCTTCTTTCGGTACACACACATTACCTTCTCAAACCCCATGTTGGAGCCGCTAAAAGAAAGAACGAGAGACACATGCGAGACAAATATGAGGGGCGGCCCCACAAGTGGTCAAAGGGGTTAGCCTGGTTACAAAGGCCAAACTATGGTACTAGTCTCCCCGCAACCAAGCATTGCGTTGAACAGGAAGTCGGCCCTGAACTTAAGTGTTTACATAATTTTATTACTTCTACAGTCTCTCAAAAACAATTCAAGATAATTTTTAATTCATTCGTTGAAACTTCGCACAGAATGACATAAAGATACATTTAAGTAACAACAGGGAAAATTCAAAAACTTTATTTACTGAATTTACTCATTCATCAGTTGATTTTATTTCAGGTCCTTCAAGTCTCCAAAAAAAGTCTTACGCTTTTAATTGGGTTTCCTGAGGAAGTGAGCTAAGATAATAATGAGGAAAATGGGATTAATTTAGCTTGGTGGTCTTAAAAATTATACTGTAAGCCTGAGTAAGTCTGGCCCATTTCCCCTCTTGGGTAACATAAGGCATTAGTTGAAGTATCTCGTGGGTACTTAGTAAAATAATTGTTATATTTGCTAACTTACATCACAATCTACAATTTAATGATCATACAGAAATTAAATATAAATAAAAACATATACATATTAACACATACCACTGTAATCTCATAGATATTAAAAAAAAAATTAAAACTGTTTTGTTTTCAAGGGGGTACTTTCATTATTGTCTACAGTACTTTAACTGCAAACTTGATGATGGAAGAAGTCTTCTTCAACTGTGCACAAAAAAGTACAAAATGAGGCATTGCGATCATATGGAGCTGTCCTTAAATTGATTAAAATGTCAATTTTCCACCATGGGAATGATCCCATGATGTTAACAACCTAATAGACCATTCTATAGTTGTCTGTTCAGTGACCTGGACTTTGAATGGCAGCAAGGCTGCAGGTGACCTTGTTTTGTTGTGTAACTCAAGTTGTTCCTATGCTAACTAGGTGGCATGTATATGAGAAAAGCAGAGAGGTCTGTATCAAAGCAAGGTAACTAAGCACACAACTGCAAAATGGGCTATATTGTGGCATAATCCAATGTGATCAGTGTTAAAAAAGTGGAAAATGAGTTTAAAAAATTTTCGCATACAGATTTTAATATTCATAACTCATATCATAAAAACTACTACTTTACATTAGTACTTCAATCAATAAATTTGCAAGACAAATTGTTTACTGGGCTTATTTTATTTCTCTTTTTCAATTTGCTGTAATCAAAAAGCTATTTACGCCTCAACAAACAGCTCATACTTGGAGCTGGCATATTTACATGAGATATGAAACTCAATCAATATGTAAGAGAAATGCTGTAAAATTCTAATAATAGGCACCCTAAATAAATCCCAAAATGACTCCCCCTACATCACAGATGGAAAACACCTTTCAATAATACCCACCATCTCCTAAATTCACCCTCCTTCCTCCCATAAATAAATCAAAAGGCCTTTAGCACAAAATGTAATAAACCTGGAGTTGATTATCAGAGCTTTACAGTTACTCTTAGTTGATTTACATATGTTCAATATTTGGGAATTTTAAGACCAATCAATGAATTTGCATGGTTCTACATCTCCACAAAGTAGCAGGTGAAAGTTTGTTCATTTCTTTGGTATTTTGCAACTACAGTGTAATTAAATAACAAGTAATGATAAAAATGTTATCTAAAATGATACATTGAATAAAATATGTCATCATGTGTACTTCAGTTTTGTATTTATGGCCAAGTGACAGCTATTTTCTCAAATTTCCTTTTTGTGTTTCTAATTTCAGTATCATTAACATCTGAACCTGATTCACTCGATGATGTGGATGCAACAACTTCCTGCAGAAAGAGAAAAATCAATCATTTCAAAACAACAGCAATTAACTTCCTTAAGGATGCAACATAAATTATAGACCATGGAAAAGTATACAAGAGATCTACTTCATCTGGCGCGATAATTATATTCTAAGTTATAAACGCATAAAAATCAACAATAAAATAAAACAACATATTTTTTGGGCCATTGTGATGCCATTGTCAACTTCAAAATGATTAGAGTAACTTATGTGTTGCAAAGCTTTGCTCGTTTACAAGCTGTTAATAATCAAATGTCTAGATACGAATGTATGTATAAATTCCACAAAAATAAACGGCAATTTGTCTCATGGTACTCTTAAATATTTTTCGGTTCAAGTTTCTTCACAAGATATGTAAATGAAGTGACAGTCTGCTTGTAATGCATGTTAGACTATAGTGAAATTATTGCTTGTTTTCCAAATTTTTCGTGTCAGGTAACACATAAAGCCTACCCATTTGACCATCAACAGCTCCCATACTATACACACCAACTTAAAATGGATGGATTTTTGAAATTCACAACCCTGTATAATGATTATTTAGAAGATATCCAGGTTATTGCTATGCCATCGTACCTTTTGTGCACCACCATTTAAACTTGACCTGGAATCATCCTTCAGTACAGAGTGTTCAAATGACTTATCCACATTAAGTCCTAAAGTTGTTCTATTCAATTTAATCACTTTTGGTTTGATTGCTTTGTTGACTGTATTGCGTTCATGACTAGTTCTTGTGTTTGTGGTTGGAGAAGTTGCATTGATGGAAACTGAGTTTACTCCTTTGTTTATTGAATCAAGATAAGCAGGAGTTTTGTTAATATTGATACTGTTTTTATATTCTGTCCTTGCTATCTTGATTGGAGTTGTAGCTACAATTTCTTCAGATTTCCTGAAAGGAAAAGAAAATAATTGCTGGTTTACACTGTCACACCATTTGTAACCATTCAATAAAAAAATTAATTACGTCACGAGTCTGGGATATGATAGATGATTGATATATAAACAACCTCGCCAAGATTTAGGTCTGTGCAGTTTTTCATTCACACATTATTTTGAAAAGTGTTTCACCCAAATTTATAAACCTTTGTATGGAGACACCATGTTGATGTCCTTCCGAGGGACACCAACATGTTGGCCGTAAAGTAACAGAAACATCTGTCACTGAGTTTTGCTATTGAAACGAAAAATTACTACTCTGGAGTTCTGCCACATAATTGAAAGTAATAATTCTGCTAGTACAAGGACTGTTCATAATTTTAGCAAAAACTTGAGCAATAACTTTTCTTTTGACCTATGCGAGAACCTTCTCAGGCTGCCATTTTAATGTCACGCAACGCATGAACTTGGAAATTCAAACTTCCCCTATAACATAACAAGGAATGGTGTAAAGGTTACACATTGTAAAATGTCAAGTTCTTAGATGGTCCTACATCTGATGAAACTAAAACTTCAGAGGGATTACTAATTGTTTATTTTGGAAAAAAAAAAATGATGTCACATGAAAACCGGAAATTAAAGCGAAAAAAAAAAAATAATAAAGTTTGAGTTACAAAAAACCTAGCTAGATGTATTCGCTGAAAGAATAGCCAAAACATCCACTCAGTAATCATTATCCACTGGATAATGCAGTTTCTTTATTTGCACTTCACCTCTCTAGTGGATGGCATTTGCCACCCTTTGTACAACCAGGGCCATGTCAAGATTATACCTATCTTTTTGAAAGAAGTATGATCAGGCAAACTTCACAGATGTAGATTTGTTGGGAACGTGCTATATTTAAGTTATTGCGTTTTCAACTTGAAAAACCGAAAAGCGACTGCTTGCTACCTAGGAGGGATACATCCTTGAAGCTTGATGATCAGTAGCACCACTGTTTCATCAAAGTACTGGGTTTGAAAGCAAGGCGAGTAAATAAAATCTAAGCTAACTACCACCTGCCCGCTATGCAAGCGCGCTGCCTTCAATTGTGGTCTGAATCAAGACAGAATCAAGACAGCTAACACCACTGATTTGCTGGTTTCTCGATTAAACAACCCCTTACCTTTTCCTTAACCGTACTACTTTAGAAGTTCTTCCTTTTGAACAATTACTTTCTTCAGATTTGCCACAAGGTATCATCCTTTTCGCACGGCGGAGTTGATGGAGTCTTTGAGGCAATGGCGTGACGTATTTATAAAACAGCTGGACTAGATCACCTTTCTCTAAATTCACAAGATCTTCCTGGCGCAAAGATCTCTCGCACAAAATTTCTAGGAGCCGCTCTCTCGAAAGAACTTCAGGATGATCAAGTTCATTACCTCCAAAAAGCCTCGCTGCGTCCGCCATTATTAAAATGTCTCAATGCGTTTCTAAAATGTATTCTGATTGGCTTATTTGGGTCCCAATTACAGCCAATCAAATCACCGTTTAAATCCAGCTGCTCACCGCCTGAAGATGACAATTGTTATTGTCATGGCAACTGTGACGTATAGTTCCCTCCAAACAGAATCATTGGCAACGCCATGTTGTTTAGGACACTTCATAACGAGAGAAATTGAGCTAATGTTTTGGGCATCGTAAGGTTCTCTCGACCGATATTTCCGTTTTAAATTATTTCTAACAATTCATATCGTCAATTGAGTCTAAAACAGAGTAAAGCATGGCAGCCGTTGTCGCTCAGAAAGGAGACGGCACCAGAACGTACACTTTTGCAAGTCAGCCCCGACCTGTTCAACAGAGGAAAAAATTTCGCGATCCGCTAACGCAAGAGTAAGTCGCGTAACAGCATTTAACTTTTTAAAAATGTATTATTATTATTTTTTTTTTTGCGATAAGCTTTTTCGAGTGATTCTGTCGTGAGAATCGTACTGGAGAAACTGGCGTATGTTCAATATCTTGATCTGGAGAGCTTGAAAAAGGTCTTTTGCAACTAGTTGATTTGCACAGTTAGTATTACGCTAATCGTATGAAGAGAGACCTCGTGTCGTTGTATCATCCAGCATCAGATGATTTCTACTCATAAAGGTTTTGTTCTCTGAGGAAAAAGCCCCGCACATAATCGAAATATCTAGTATATTTGTTCAAGTGTTGTAAAACATCAAATAAACCAAATTACACCAGGAGTTCAACACAAGCTTAGTATTTCAGCCTGACCTGAACAAAGCAAATTTCACTTTTTTGTTATAGCTTACTTGATATTTGGAAAATTGACATTTGGCAGTAAAATGGTTCAACTAATATGTCTAAATTCTGGTTTTGACTTATATTATGGCCTGTTCTGTTTTGGGCTTTTGCAGAAATGAGAGTCCTACACCTTACGGGAACATCATGTATGATCGCAGAATTGTCAGGGGTAACACTTATGCTCAAAGGACTTTACCGGCGGTAAGTTTCAAATGGGAAAACCCTTGCTATTCTTTCCCAGGGTGTGTGATGTTGGGTTGATCTTTCCCAGGGGGTGTGGTATAGGGTGTATGTTTGATGAATACATTGTAAATCTGTTGTTGAAAGTACATTTGTTAAAACTCATGCGCAAGACAGAATCTTAGTCCCCCTTTAATACCGTCTCTCAAATGCAAGTTACCAGCTCGTCTTGGGGGAAACATAATGTCACAAGGTATTTTGGGGGGATTATGATTTGGAGTGCAGTGAGGTGGGTGGTTGCAAAAGGTATGAAGCAAATTTTGAGTTTTCATTATGGAGTGTTTTTGTATTTGACCTTGACCATTTTTTAAAAGAAAATTAAGGGTACCAGTGATATTAGCTGTACATTGTTCATATGTCTCCACAAACAAAGGGTTGTCCCTTCACCTGAACATTATTTTTCCTTAGTTGATTCAGAAGTCCACAGTTTCCTTATCTATCATTTCTGGTTTATGGAAAAAGTGTATGTCCAACTTGTGTTTGTGTTTGCCTTTGTAGACTGCTCAGCCTGATCCTATAGAAATTCAGAGACAGCAAGAAGCAAGAAGGAGAGCTATTGCCAGAAAACGAGCAAAAGCGCAGTTAAAACCAAGGTCACCAGAACCTGTAGAGGGAAGGAAGCATATTGATGTACAAACAGAGCTTTATTTGGAGGAATTAAGTGATCGTGTTGAAGAAGCCGATGTTGAAACACAGACTGACGCCTTTCTTGATCGCCCTCCTTCTCCGTTGTTCATCCCAGCAAAGAGTGGAGTGGATGTTGCAACACAAATTTTGGAGGGAGAAGTATGTTGTCATACTTTGAGTTAAAAGCTGTCGATTTTGTCAAAAAACCACATGGAGTGCTGGCTCTGCCTGGTTGAATGATGCAATGTAATGCCATGCACTGTATAAATCATGAGATGCACAATCTATGGTTATTGTCGGTACTCCAAATTCCAAATCAAGCAGTCTAGGTTTCATCCCTTGCCTGGGTTATTGTGTTTTGGTCCTGAGAAAGAAACTAATACTCCTTCAGGCTTACAGGAACTAGGATAATCTTTTTTTTTGTGAGTTATTTTGGCATGACGCAGACTATTCAGTGTATAGTGTAGTTATCTACCTGTTGAAGTTAAACTGGTCAGATTTTCTTCATGTCTTTAGTTCCATTCAAAAGTTTGTTGTTGTTTTTTAAAAGCATTAAAGTGAAAGAAAAATTTCTTATGGATCAAGATTTCATTGATAATTTCTCAGTATGTATAAAGAAAAAACAGTAAATAGAGTTTCCAGAATGTAATTTTTTGTTGTTTGTCCTTCTTCCACAGTTGTTTGACTTTGATATTGAAGTAAAACCAATCCTTGAGGTTCTTGTTGGTAAAACAGTTGAGCAGGCACTACTTGAGGTCATGGAAGAGGAAGAACTGTCAAATCTTCGTGCACAACAGAGGAGATTCAAAGAACTACGTAATGCTGAACTTGTTGAGACCCAAAGACTAGAAGAACAGGAAAGACGGCATAGAGAAGAGAAAGAACGTCGTATGAAACAACAGGCAGAAGTACTCAGAAAGGAAAAAGAAACCGGTGAAAAGATATCAGCGCGTGCCTTTGCCCAGGTAATTGCAATTTTTGTATGTTACAAAGAATAAGCCTCGAAATAGTCAGTCTTATCTAACAGTACATTTCGTTATTCCAAATGTAGAGTTACCTTGCGGACCTTGTGCCATCAGTGTTTGGCTCACTAAACGAAAATGGATACTTCTATGATCCAGTGGAAAGAGGTAAATGATTTCTTGTTCCTAACTTACAAGATCTCTACTGAAATTTGTTTAGCTCAGTTCTCAAGTGACTACATGTACACATACCAATTTTAAACTGCTTTTTTAATTTTTTGTAATAATTCAATTTGTTTAATTTCTTTTCAGACGTAGAAACATACTTTATGCCATGGTTATTACAGAGAGTGGAGGGTGAATTAAACCAGAGTGTCATCTCGAGAACTGTCCTTGATGGTTGGTACCATGCTGTGATCATAACTTACAATCATTCAACAATGAATAATGTCTATTCTTTGCAGATTTGTGTTATTTATTTACCTTATTATTACCGGTAAACTTCAGCTGTAAAAAACTGCCATAGAATATTAAGCAACATAAGAAAATCATGTTAAAAAACAACCGTTTCGACATTTAGCTGTCATTATCAAGTCAAAATGAGGGTCAATATAAATTGTATAAATAGTACATGTAAATAAACATTAGCTGACCACAGAGGAATAAAATTGGTAAGAATATTCTTTCAGACAAAGAGTTCTGCATGAATGGAGTCAGCCTGTGTGTTTAAACTGGGATTACATTCTTTTATGAGTAGCATTTCTATGAGGTAATCATGGCACTTAAATTGGAGTATGCAAAACCGGCTTTTTTTTTTCCAGGAAACTTCTATCCCCATGGGTTTCCAAAAAATGTTTACCAATCCCCAGGTTCTTATTTTCTTCTGTGCAATGTTTCTGACGTTTGTTTCTTACTTTTCTTTTTTCCTGTTTGACTCTGCAGCAATCATAAGAGATGTTGTCCGAAGACGCTTTGAAGTATATCATAAGCTCGAAGAAGCTGCTAGACTTGCTGTGGAGCAAGAGGCAGCAGCCAAGGCAGCAGAAGAAAGAAAGAAAGCTGAAGAGATTGCGGCTAAAGCAGCTGCAGAAGAGGCCAAAGCCCAGGCAGCAGAACAGGGTGATCAGGAAGGTGAAGCTGATGGTAGAGAAACAGCTGATAAACCTGATGAAGATAGTGTTGCTGGAGAGGATGGTAGTGGTGAAGCTGCTCCTGCTGTCACACCAGCAGAATCAGGACCAAAGGATCCTGAACCAGCAGATGATGCTGAAGCTGAACAAGAATAAGCAAAGACTGCATTTATTATTTGTGTTTTTCAGCCTTTCACAAAGTACCTTTCATTTGAACATTTCAAGACTAGAAGTACCTGGCCTTCTCTTTTATCGTGATGAGAATGCATTTCCATGTATATAAACTCTCTATTTACCAGACAGAGGCCATTTCTCAGTAAAGTTCCACTGAATTTGTACTTTGCTAATATCTTTTCCTGAAGGCTGGCCTTTATCCTATCCATAAAATCTTCCATAGAAGAGGACATACAGAAAGACTGTATATAGATTTTCATTATTATTCATATAATGGGATGTATGATGAAATAGGCAGTTGAAAATAAACTTTGCTGCAAATATCGCTCAGAATGAAATCCTTTCTTTATACTTTCAACTTTTCCCAATACTTTGACACCAAAATGGTTTAACCATGCAGAAATTTGTCAGATATTTTTTGACAACAGACAATTTTAGACACCAACATATGCTCTCTTTTTCTCAGATTTTTTCATTTTGAGTGGTAACTTGGCAATCCAATAAGATGGTGTAAGATACAGTAAAATTGTGTTCATATATTAGGTCCTGTTTACATGGAGGCAGGGTGCTCTGGCTAGCTAGGCTAGCCAGCTAGGAGGGGTAAAACATGGCCCGACTTTACATTCAACTCACCTAGGCGGAATACTGGTAAGCAGTGTGCTTTCTTTCAAGTAGCTGCTAAGAACAACAAGTAAGGGTTTATTTTTTATCACTCATTCTGCTGGCAGCCACTTTTTCAATGTCTAGGGCTTTTATCTTGCACTCTACTACTAATTGAGCATAGTCACGCTGTCTTGGAATATAATGCTGCAATATAATGCCTTGGCTAGCTGGGTAACCCAGCACAACCATTTACATGGCAAAAAGATAGCCCTGCTGGAGGGGTGTTGGGCAAGTAGAATGGGAGCTCTGAGAACGTGTGAACCGGTCTATCGCATAAATGTATCGATGTGTTTTCTAAGGAAATGTATGAAAAGTTTCTCTCAGGGTAACTCAGCTGGGCACCCTTCCCACCCCCTCCATTTATACAGGCCCTTGAACTTGGATGTAATTTAAGAAGAGATCACTTCTTAAGTGGACAAAAATATCACTTTATTACCAGTGTTCGTCTGTGTTACACAAGGAATTTCCCAATGATTAATTTATGATTTAATAATAGAACATAATAATTTAATTTATAATTTATAATATAATAATTAGACTATCAGAAGTCTTGTTGTTAACTAGATAGTGTTTCACCTGGAAAAAAGTGCTAGATATTTTTCCAGTCTTCTACTGCAAACTTCATAAAACCTGGAGTAAACCAGGGTTGACAAAATAAATCCAAACTTGCACAAAATGTAGGTAAAAACTATGTGTGTCCTCTTACTCTGATAAAGATCACATATTATTTCACCCCTGAGAAGGTATGTCTTGAAAACCCAAAGTACAAAAACTGGTAGTAAAATGTGCTGGATGAATTTGATCAGGATATGAAGACAACAGTAGAGGTCTAATTCCCATTATGAAATTGCTCCATGATAAAACATCTCAGGGGTCTCCTATTAGAAAAGGGGTGGGGTACTTGTTTTCCCTTTTAGGGTTGCATAGGGTGTTGGGACGGAAAACCAATCTTATAAGTTACTTCTCAAAGTATTAAGACATTTTGTCATGCAAAGAAGTAAACAAACGTGTCAATTTTCTACTGTGTTGGTGGGCCAGCAAAGACAGCTCAGGCATGTAACAACTTAATCTTTAAAATTCTCTCAACATGAAAGCACTCATCTACAACATCAATCATTAGCATCTGTCTGTTAGATTGGTGCCTTTCAGGGGTTAAATAAAGCTGGGCAACACCAGACTGGTTTCATTTAGAAGTTTAATTCAAATTTTCCATGTAAGAAGCATCTCCACCCCTTTAATGTTAAACACTACCCCTGCTCTAAGTTAAAATGCAAAGGAATGAGGTTACAAAAAAAATTTTTTTTGAACAAGCAAAAAAATTGATCCACATTGCATACTTGCCATGAGGTGTACTGAAAGATGGGGAAAAAGTTTCTGCTTTGCAAAAATAGCAAATATTTTATAGAAAAGCACTCTAGGGATGAAGAGGTTGAAAAAATTATATAAGAATACATAACAAAAAATATGAATTTTACAGTAATTTCCCTCTGCTGCCCCAAACAAAAAAGGTGAATTTAACTGGTCAAAATCCGTGTTGTAACAAAAAAATCTGTTTTTTAAAATTCAGGTTTTAAGTTGTCTGCTCTTATAAAATACAGTTCAACTCCTTTTAAATGGTCACCCTTGGAGAAATGGATAGTGGCAGCTCAAAGGGGGCTGGCCGTTTAATAAAGGTAAAAACAATAGAAAAGCCCTCATCCGGACCTTGATTACCGGCCACCTAATAGGGGTGGCCGCAAAAAAGGTGGCTGCTTTTAGGGGTTCGACTGTACAGGGATGTATATCATTTGGATGTAGTCAAGCATTATAATTTACAATAAATTGTATTTGAGGCTCTGTTCAAATTGTTGCATCTATGTACTTCCTAATGTCCACAGAGCCAACATGATGTTTGCCGCAAGCAACAGAGTTCCAAGTGTAAGGATGACATTACAAAGCATGTTTCTCTGATCTTCATCTGGTATAACTGAGGTGAGAGTGTGATCTACCAGAGCAAATAATGCCCACTGCCCATCCAGTGAATAACAAGGAACCATGTTTAGTAAGGCTAAGGCTCCAGATAAAGACACTAAATATCTTTACATAGTCAAGGAGACAGTCAGTTGGATCAATGGTTAAAGAAAGTGCCCACAGTGAATGGGAATGTTGTAGGTTAATTTGTTCTTTAAGTCAGAATGATTTCAACCTATGTCAAATTTTTCAAACCTGTTTATTATTTATTTATTTTTTTCTTTTTGGGGAGGTTCTTAAAAGGAATAACATGCACACCCTCCGCCCCCCTCAGTTCCTAAACCTACCCTAGCCCTGCCAGGATCCCATATCAACCCTCCCTAACCCTAACCCCCCCAAATCAGTGTTTCTATTTTGTACTAATGTAGCTAAGGGCTGGCTGCCAGTTTATTTTACTAGCTTGGAGAGAACTTATTAAATCCATTTGAAATTTGACATGTAAAAAAAAGACTTAAGAGTAATTTTGGAAGTGTAAAAGCCAGAAAAGCTGACTGAACTTGTTCCTGAGCCTTTAACTTAAAGGGTTTTCTTAGCTTTATCCTTGCAGCATTATCCTCTAACCACAAAACAAGTGGCAAAGCTGCAAGAAGAATGCTGATGAGAAACCTCTTTCTTGTCATTTATTTTTGCAGCTATGCCACCCATTTTTGCACTACCCACTACACCATGTGTTTCTGTACCAGGCACCACAAAACCCCAAAGAAACCACCAGCTATGCAGGTTACCACTGGATCTTGGCTTGATGTTCATCTCAAGAAAGTAGTATAGGGTAAAGAAAGACCTAAAGGTAAAGCTATGCCTTGAAATCTCTGAAACAGTGGTGCTTACAAACCCTCCATTTGCTTAACAGGTAAATCCTCTCTTTGTTCACTCAAAAGGATACATTAAGAACATTTCTAACATATTAGGAATTTCCATGGGTAGAAGTATGCTCCGAGGCTGATAATTAATCACTCCAACTGAAAAAGAAAAACATTAAGAACATTTTAACGTTAAGTCTGCAGACGAGCCAAGCAGCCCCCCAGGTTAGAGCTTATCCTGGTAACTTCTGTAGCATGAAGCAACCACTAGCCAAGGAGTATTTCTACTCCCTCCCTGGATGGGATGCTAGTCCATTGCAGGGTTACCCCCAGCATTAAATTCACTGGTATCCATTTACACAACTAAGTACACAAAATAATCACCTGAAAGAACTACCACTCTGGTAAACATAAATACATGTTGCACAACACACACAAAAAATCATCTGCTACATTTAGTTTTAATTAAATTAATAATATTATTTTCTTTTCACGTCTGGTTACCTGTGTACTGAAGGAGTAGAGGGTCACCCACATACAGCACATCTAAGCCCTCACTTCTTACGATCCTTATCAGCCGACTGGAGTTATCCAGAGATGGATGAACACAAACTTTATCACCTGTGGGTTACAGCACAGTTTGATGATTGTGCTAACAATACCAGCCATTAAAAGCTGATGACCAGTAACAAGTTTGGAAATATTCAACTCTTCTTTCAAACCTTGATATTCAAAATTCTAATTCCCTTAAATACAGGTAGATGTTCATCTTTTACTGCCAACTCCACTGATAAATATCAGTATATCTTTTGATGATGATGGTTTTAAATTGCGTTTATACTGACAATCATTTCATCTCTTCCAGTATTTCTATATTTTGAATTTTCTCAAACATTTCCGCCAAAAAAACTTCACTGGCCCATTAGGTACTAGGTAAAATTTCCTGACTGCAAAATCCACTACACCTAGTGCAGGTTATAAAATGCCTATTGGACACAACCTTCTTTGCAGACAGAAGAATGGTTGAAGTCTTGATTCTATCTTTACCTGGTCCATCACAGTCAGTTGGTTGATTGCAGAGTTGTCTTGACTGCATTGTGCTCCTTGCAGGGAGACAAGCATACCCCTAGCAGAAAACAGATGATAAAAAACTACGTCATCAGAAAAATGACATATTAGATACCAAAAAATAATGTCAAACTTATCCTCTACAATAATTATTATTAAAGACCAAAAAAATTCTTAAAACTATCTCATGTGCTCATGAAAAAAAAAAACTTTTATTAGAAACTCTTGAATTACCAGTAAAGAACACACACGGTTCTCCAACTGATTTCCACATAAAAGACAACTTTCAGATCTGCATGGTTACTAAATGTTATTAGTTACTGACAGGTTCATCTTTCATAATTATCAGTTGAAATTCATTTATACCTTTGAATGGCTCAGAGACCCATATTTAAAGCAGAATCTTGAAGATGTCGAATTCTGACAGCAGTCATATACCCCTCCACTGTAAATAGCACCTTAGGTATGCAAAACAAACAAAAAAGCTAGCTTCATTTGATGTTTATCACTGCCAAAACACTGCACATGATAACTAAACAAAGACTGAAGAGTTCAACTGTCAAATTGCCCTTCATAACATGTACTTAAGGTACACTGAAATCCTGATTTTTCCAACCTGCCATTTATTTAAACAAATTTTTGCTCCCATGGCAAAGAGTTGAGAGAAATTTAACCTCAAATTTTTCAAACCATCAAGGTCTATGGCCAAAAAAAGTATGACCAAAAGCCAAATATTTTCCTGTCCACTCATGCTCCCCCACTTACTCACTTGACAGTTACTTCATCTTACCACTTTTATTGAGCTTGATTTTGTTACCTGATGAGGGATTTGTAGCTTGATCAAAGGGACCGACAGAGGTGCTTATGCTAACAAGATTGTTATTAGTAAACAAAGATTTGCTTATGTACAGAATTTGATAACACCAACAGTGGGATAAGCCCTAGCTGTGTAAAAGATAGGTAAGGTTATTAAGTCTGCACAAGAGCCAAGTGGCCCATGAGGCTGGAGCTCATCCTGGTTTTTGTAGAATGAAGCAACTAGGAGTATTTCTACTCCCCCCTGGATGAGATGCTAGTAACCCCAAGCATTGAATAAATAATAAATAAAATAAAACCTTTATTTACCCTCAGCAGTGGTTATAGCAAAAAGGCTAGTAGGGCCGAGCAAACTACTGAAACAAATAATTCAAATTGAATATAACATTGTTAAGAATCCCAACTTGCCAGAGGCAAATCAGCTGGCTATTTACAAGCACAGCCAAGGATTTGAACTCGGAGCTACCAAGAGACAAATCCAGGTAGTGGTCAGAGCGGGACTCGAACCTGGGACTGCTGGATTGCGAGTTCGACGCGCTGACCACTCGGCCATGCTGCCACGCTGTCACCATTAACAGAATCCAATTGTACACCTATGTGGAGAGAGGCACTGTGAGAGTTAATTAAGCATCTTACCCAAGAACACGTAACACAATGTTCCTGGCTAGGACTCGAACCCAAACCACTCGATCCAGAGACAAGCGCACTAACGATGAGGTCACCGTGCCTCCCTAAGCTCTAGCTGCATGAGCATTTAATTACCTTCAGCTCACCTTTTGAAGAGTTTTTCCTGGTGATGGTTAGCATGTCTGTACAGTAGCCATGCTGTGGTGATCGGAGTGTTTTGCTGATACAGCTGTTCCAATCTTGCTTGTCATACACTTGGCATCCATACAGTGATAGGACTGTGTCACCACGCTGAATGCTGCCGTGTACTGGAGATCCCTTTAGAAAACAAAAAAGAAACTGTCACATATATCCGCACATATTTTTAACGTCAAATAGGAGCCTCTGTGCTTATTATCCTTCAAATATTTAAAGCAACACAAGGTATTTGATAATTGGGAAATAACAATCAGATATTCGCAAATTTTAGTTGGGGTATATTCAGTCTCATGATGCATTTAAAGCAATTGCATGTGAGTGAAAATATTTGATGGATTATAAGCTCTGATATTTTATAACTTACCTTCAAAACATTGAGTACCACAGCACCCTGGCCAGTCACATAAATTGGAACCAATAAATAAGGCAGAGACCACAGGAATACCAAGCCTACTAAGACAAGCACAGCATTATGCCAGACACCTGCACAGTAGATCCTCAGTTGTCTCATGGGGGAGATGACGGTCAAATGTTCAGTGTACAGGTCTACAAAGGCACCAGGATACACTGCCATGAAGAACATTCCAAATCCATTCACACGTACTTGTTCTCTGCAAAGATTCACAACTTATTGTTTACAAGGTGCAAATAAAACAAATTTTCAGCTGGGCTTTTGGACTTGCCCTAGCAATGCACTTTAACTATAATTTGCTAACATGAAAGTCATTCTTACTACCACTAGCTCCAAAAAGTTCATCTCTGACATTACTACAATTTCTCAAAAAAATTTTCCAAGAAACTTCACTGGCCAATCTGGCAAGTCCACTAGCCTAACTGGAAAATCCACTAGCCCCAGGCTATCAAACATGATTTCCTTCGCACATTGGTTTACCATTTGGTAAGTCATTAATACAAAATTATATAGTCATTTATTTATAGCTTCCTTATTTCATGCAACATCATCTCAGTCAATATGTCAGCATGTAATTTTGTTATTGTGTTACACATCCCACATTCCAGCTGCAGTAATGTGAAGTTTTGCAACTAACAAGCTCCTTCACAAACAACTGAGCATTAGAAATTATACTGAAAAACATCCAGAAACATTCTAAAAGACCAAAGCAAAGGCTGCCTGGGAAATTTTGTAAAAACATTAGGGATTTTCCACAGAGCCACTTCTAAGGTTAACTGTATTGCTGATCTGTGCATCTCGGAGCTTTGTTACGTAACAATCCTCTGTCATCAAACTTGCTTCTATTGCAATGGAAAAATAATCTACATACCTGACAGCAGAGATAGCATGTCCAAATTCATGAAAAACACCACTAATTGTCAATGTGATGAGATAATATAACACTTGGCTCCATGGAACATTCACTCCTGGCATCTAACAATGAAAAACAGACTGAGCAATACTAATCATAGTGAAAAAAACCTACAAAATTTGCCCCATACCACTTAAGGTTTAGGGAGACGCGGTGGCCTCATGGTTGGTGCGCTCTCCCCAGATCTAACAGTTCAGGTTCAAGCCCTGGCTAGGGACATTGTGTTGTGTTCTTGGGCAAGACACTTTACTCTCACAGTGCCTCTCTCCACCCAGATGTATAAATGGGTACCAGTGACCTTAATGCTGGGGGTAACCCTGCAGTGGACAAGCATCCCATCCAGGGGGGAGTAGAAATCCTAATCACTTCATGCTACACAAACCAGGATTAGCTCTGGCCTGATAGGTCCCTTGGCTTGTATACAGACTTACTTGTGCTTATCTAAGTTTAAGTTGCTTTAAGTGGCTAAGAGTTCTTAATTATATTTTATCGTCAAGACATAATATTGAAACTGAAAGAAACTCACCACAGGGGTCAACACTTGTTCTGGTGAATCCTTGGCAAAGGCTTTGTAGAGGGTCAAACAAAGGATAACC
>Ga0126339_10000660_pt1 | contig 20186 bp, 11 predicted proteins | sample OrbTmetagenome_2_FD_92532 | JGI IMG/M metagenome (GOLD analysis project Ga0126339, IMG submission 92532) | Coral microbial communities from Petempiche,Puerto Morelos, Mexico - Orbicella T R C metagenome | ecosystem: Host-associated > Invertebrates > Cnidaria > Coral | place: Petempiche,Puerto...
AAGCTCATGGGTATAAAATATTTCATGGGTATTTATATTAAACTTTTGCTAATTGTTCATTGTTCAACTCATTTAGACTAATTTAAAGACCATCTTTTCTCATTAACATTGCAAGAGCAATACTGTCTAACTTGCTTAAGTCCCCGGGAAGGTCACAATTATACTTTGGTGTATATATCAGGTGGTTATTACTTGTTGAAGATCCCGACTGTTTGTAGACAATAATCTGTTTAAAAAAAACAAGCAAACCGGTTTACCCCTTTACCCAAACAATTAGTACGTACCTCCAGGTTTGGGATTCTCTGCCAGTTTCATAAAAAAGCATTAGAACAGCGAGGAAAGTAGCGAAAAGTATATAAGTATAGCACAGGAAAGGGAACGTACACCGTAATTTTTTGCATGTTGTCAAATCACTAAGTTAGCGATAAACGCAAAAAAAAGCAAGAGAAAGAAATGTAAAATACTTTCCATTCCTATTATTCTTCTACTTATTCTATTTTCCCTACGGCTACTCCTTTTCCCAGTCTTTTTCCTGCAACTGATCCTCCTCGTGCTCCAGCTCTGGCTCCTGATCCTCCTCCTGTTTCTGGTCTTGCGTCTGCACTCCTTATCCTCAACCTATCGTGTTACTGCTGCTGCTGCTGCTACTACTACTGCTACTACTACTATTACTACTACCACTAATACTACTACCACTAATACTACTACTACTACTACTACTACTACTACTAATAATAATAATAATAATAATAATAATACTGTCGTCCTACAAAACAACCTTACATGTTACTTATTTGTACAAAATGCAAAATTAACAGCTCACGAGCGTCGACGCATGATGTCTTAGAAACTGAATCAGCCTTTGCTACCAAATCGTTGAATTCTGCGGCTTGAAATATATGGTCGTCTTCTTCGGTGACAGCCTTCATCGTTGACATGTCAATATTATTCCCGATCGTAACAGCAAAGATTCGAGCAGCTTTGGAACGAAGGAGCTTAACTGTATCACTTATTGGAATGTAAGAAGGGGAAGGAGTTTGTTTCCCATCAGTCAACAGCATCACTAACTTCTTAGTATCGTTTGAGTCTTCTGATGCAAAATACTCATCGTAGGCCAGACGAAGTGCGAGGTCAATACGGGTAGACCCTGCGTCATACGGGATATTGTCCACCGCAGAAGCGAACGATAACGCTGTTTTGGTCAAGCCTAGCGGAACTGCGTTGGAAGCTTGATAACTAAATGGAATAACAGCAGCTTGGCTGGTTGTCCCTAGTTCGTATCTGCTTGCCACAATCTTGATGAATTCTTTTTCTTTCAGGTAGTTGTCTTTTCCAACACTCCCTGATGCGTCGAGCAAAAAGATTAGGTCTAGTGATGCTTGGCATTTTTCTGGCGCTGGGAAAAAGAAGTAAAAAAGATAATCTTTCAGGGTCACAGGATGAAGAGGAATTCGCCACTAAAATATAACCCAGTTAGGCCTAGATCGCCACATGATGATTGTGCACGCTTTTGGGCCAAAACTACACACAACTGGTTTTACCTTATACCTCACGTAATACTTACCTATACATATCGTGCCATTACCAGTGTACCCTGACACGCAAGTACAGGTATAGTTTCCATCATAGTTGCTGCAATACGCGTCTTTTTGACAAGCATCTGCTAGAGATTGGCATTCGTTGATGTCTATTTAAAACAATATAGACAAAAACATTTTGAAAAGAATCTCATATGGCTGTTCTCTTGGAAATTTGAATCAACTACCCAGTATTCAACATAGGATATGAGCAGGTTATGGCTGTACTGGGCTTTGAATGATGACGTAAAACGGTGAACTGTTTGCAGATTTCTGTTACTCGTTCTGGTTATTGGGGGCAGTTTGTTCGAATACAGGCGCATCCGTAAAGCAACATAGAGATCACCTGACCATGTGATATAAAATGAGATCGACTATGTGTGTATATTTTGCAAGTTCAGGCGGTCTCTAATACTCTTCATTGATAGTGGTTTAGCAGTTTTCCCCCTCTTCTTGCTCCTTTATTTAATATTTGTTTGCTTTTTTTTCTTTGCAATTGCTCTCCTTGAAATGATTTCACTGTTAAAAGTATGAAAACGCTATTCAAGCATTGGAATACAGAATTAAATTTTACATACCTACACACATGCTGCCGTCATAACTGTATCCCGACTGGTTGCATGAACAGTTGTACCACCCTGCGTTGTTGACACAGTAGGCGTTGGCGGGGCAGTTATGTGAGCCATTGCTACATTCATTTACGTCTTGGAATTAGAAAGAGGTGTTTGAGAAAAAAAAAAAAGTATTTATACTAATTCAGTTTATTGGGTGCTTAAATTCATAACCAAAAAGGTAAGCAGTTGTGTATGCCATCAGCTGGAATTCAAAGATCTAGTCCAATTACAGCAATTGAAGGACCGTGATGACCCGTCACTACTGCAATTATGAAAATTCATGAATAGTCAGGTGCATGAAGCAAAGCATTTGGAAATTTTGTTACACGCCCTAAATAAAATGCTGTTAATTACTTTATGTCAGGTTTTCACAAAAAAAAGATATATATTACTACTCTATCGTTTACTGCAAAACAAATCTAACTACTAAGACAATGCTAGTGTAAGAAATATAAGAATTTTGCCTGAAGTTAGCGGAAGTCTAACCAATGACTAAGGAACTAAAAATTGAAACTGTAACCATATTGCAAAAAGAGAAAGTCAGAAAAAAAAAAAACACTAGCAAAGTTAAACAAGAGAGTCACAAGGTACATAGAAAGCAATTTAAATCTAGATTATGATCTAAAACCAACGTGGTGTCCAGAATAGTTTTTCTAGAAGTCCTTTTGACAACATGTGTATTTCAAGCTAGCAACACTTACCTTCACACAGGGGTGGATCACCAACGAAGCCATCGCTGCATATACACGAAAAACCAGTACTCGAATTGACGCAATGTGCTGGAAATTCGCAATTTGTCATTTGTGGATCAGAACTGCAAAACGTGATCCCTTGGGTGTGGACTAGAGAAAAGTAAGTAATACATAAGATTCTAATTCTACATCAGCCTCAAGCTCATGGGTATGAAATAATTCATCGCTATTTATGTCAAACCTTTGCTAATTGTTCATTTTTCAACTCATTTAGACTAATTTAAAGACTGTCTTTTTTCATTGACATTGGAGGAGCAATACTGTCTAACTTGTTTAAGTCTCCGGGAAGGTCACAATTATACTTTAGTGTATCTTTCAGGTTGTTATTACTTGTGGAAGATCCATTGTTTATTTACAATAATCTGTTAAAAACAAACAAACCGGTTTTCCCCTTTACCCAAACAATTAGTTCGTACCTCCAGGATTGAGTTTCTCTGCCAATAGCATAAATAAAAGCATAAGAACAGCGAGGAAAGTAACGAAAGTGTTTAAGTATAGCACATGAAAAAGAACGTACACCATAATTTTTGGTATATCGTCCAACCACTAACTTAGGAATAGACGCAAAAAAAGCAAGAGAAAGGCATGCAAAAGATTTTCCATTCCTCTTATGCTTCAGCTTATTCTCCTTTCCCTACTCCTAGTCTTTCTCCTGCTCCTGTTTCCACTCTTTTTCCTGCAACTGATTTTCCTCGTAGTCTAGCCCAGGCTCCTGGTCTTACTCCTACGTCTGCTCCTACTCCTACTGAACTTCTGCTCGAGTTCCTACTACTACTCCTGCTGCTACTACTGCCGCCACCACCACCACCACCACTACTACTACTACTACTACTACTACTACTGCTGCTGCTGCTGCTGCTGCTACTACTACTACTACTACTGCTACTGCTACTGCTACTGCTACTACTGCTACTGCTACTGCTGCTACTGCTACTGCTGCTGCTGCTGCTACTGCTACTGCTACTGCTGCTGCTGCTACTGCTACTACTGCTACTGCTACTACTGCTACTACTACTACTGCTACTATTACTACTACTAGCAAACTTGTGAGCCTACAAAACAACCTTACAGGTTAATAATTTGTGGGCAATACAAAATTAATAGCTCACGAGTGTCGACGCATGATGTCTTGGAAATTGAGTCGGCCTTTGCTACCAAATCGTTGAATTCAGTGGCTTGAAATATATGGTTATCTTCCTCAGTAACAGCCTTCATCGTTGTCATGTTAATATTACTCCCAATAGTAACAGCATAGATGCGAGCTGCTTTGGAACGGAGGAGCTGTACTGTATCATTTATTGGAATATAAAGTGGATTCATAGAGCGCCATCGACTTTGTATCCCATCAGTCAACAATATCACTAGTTTCTGAGTATCGTTCGAGACTTCTGATGAAAAATACTCATCGTAGGCCAGCCAAAGTGCGAGGTCAATACGGGTAGACCCTGCGTCATACGGGATATTGTCCACCGCAGAAGCGAACGATAGCGTTGTGTTCTTCGAGCCTAGCGGAACTTTGTTAGATGCTCGACTGCTAAATACAATAACAGCAGCTTGGCTGGTTCTCCCTAGTTCGTATCTGCTTGCCACAATCTTAATGAATTCTTTTTCTTTTACGTAGTTGTCTTTTCCAACACTCCCTGATGCGTCGAGTAAAAAGATTAGGTCCAGTGGTGCTTGGCATTTTTCTGGCGCTGAGGAAAAGAAGTGGAAAAGAGCATTTGTTCAGGGACAAAGGACGAAGAGGAATTCGTCCCTAAACAGTAACCCAGTTAGGCTTTGATCCACACACGATGAGTGCGTCCGCCTGTTGGGCAAAACTACACACGACTGTTTTTACTTTATACCTCACATGATACCTACCTATACATACCGTGCCATTACCAGTGTACCCGGACACACAAGTACAGGTATAGTCTCCATCATAGTTGGTACAATACGCGTCTTTGTGACAAGCTTGGCATTCGTTGATGTCTATTTAAATGTAATTTAGAAGAAAGAAAATTTCACAGGAGTCATTGCAATTTCAATCAAGTACTTAGTATTCTGTGGTCCGTATATGCACTGCAATGTCCTGATGTCTCATGTACAGGAAGGACAGTTTGATTGGACCGCTGAGCTCATTGGATACATTTAAAATATTAAATATCCACGAGAAGGAGTTTAAAACGGCAAAAATATAGCAGATAGCATCCAATAAAAAATGTGAACAGCCTCATATTTGGCGCCAAGAATGGTTTCCTACCAGGATACCAGGCATGTAGTTGTGCAAATTTTGGCAAATAGCTTGTTCACTCGTTAAGTTAAACCAAGAATTAAAATTTCCTCGATTTTTGGTATCTTCAAAGAAAAATCTTTTTCGTCGAGTTATTTTGGTAGCGGTGAAACGATGATAACACATCCCCGCGCCCCATGAAAGTTTATTTTTAATCTATTTTAAGCTTCACGTCGCGCTGTGAAAGTTAGCCTCGGCCCCATGATCGCGCAGCCCATGTCCAACGATCATCGCGTCGCGTCCATCTAAATCTGACATTCTAAACCTGACGAAATAAAAAGTAATTTGTTTTGAGCTACGGCACTGTTTACATCGCGGAATGTATCTTTGGAAACCATTCTAGAAGCGCTGGGAAGGGAAATTATCTTCTACGCGTCATTCCCTTGCATAATTGATTAACGCGACTTAATTTAACTTGTTGAGGAAAGTTAGGCGCCAAGGCTCGTATTCTAACCCACTCGAAAGTCGTTTTTCGAAAAGAACTGAACGGATTAAAGCAAAAAACATCTCTTTCGAAAGGTTTTTCAAAGCGCAGGACAGCTAAAATATTTGTTTCCCGCTTGTTAGAATTTATCCGAAATTACCACTGTTTGGATCGAAAAAGGTCTATTTGAGTAGCATGTTCAAAGCGCTGGTTAGCAAAGTTATCTTCTCTGTGCTGATATCCGAAGTTTACTTCGAAAATAAATCTTGATATTTCTCTGCATGACTGATTCACCTGAGGCGCCATGGCTCACCGCTGACAAGAATTGGTTTTTAACACGCTCAAGAGTCGATTCTCGAAAAGTACTGAACGGTTTAAAGCGGAAAAGATATCTTTCTCCTTCTCTTACGAATTGCGCTCCGAAAATCCAGGTGCAAGTTTTTCATGTCATTTGCATATTTACTTAACAAAACCAAGCCTTAAAGTTTATGATGACATTTAAACTGACCAATCAAGTATCTTTTCTCAAATAGACACGGCCTAAAACTGACCACGCGCTAAAATTACTTTGAAAAAATTATCATTGGAAGATCCCTAATGTGAAAAACAACCCGCACGACTGGCATGCTAGTGTTTGCATAGCAGCCTGATCCTCAGGTTGACGCTGAACTTTATCCATTTATTCGGCATTTTTCTTCCTTGTTTTACTCTTGTAATTTAGATTTTTAGCTATGTAAACTTATTTGAAATGAAATGGATATTAAATTTTTCAAAATGAATTCCAGCACAAACAAATTATCTACAAACAAATTCTCCCAGCGATTTATATTGAGATAACGTGCGCATATCAGAAGAAAGTGTCTGTATGTTGCTGGTTTCAAATCCCAGACATAGACCGAAGATTAAAAATATCGACATGCTACAATTACTGGCTGGAAAGTAATGATGCCTTCTCTCTTCCCACAGGCTAAACACGCTGTGCATGCTTCCCTAGATTTAATGGTCAGCGGACAGAACATTGATGGTTGGCATGGTGGGACCAAACATATCTACGCTACGTTTGGCGCGGAAAAGCTGACAGAGTTGTAAATACTTAAAGGAATTATTCATGCAGGACTAAGTTTGTGTTCACAAGGTAGACTGAACTTGGTGTTTGTGTTAATGGTTTTCTCCTTCTATTGTTCGGAAACGAAAGACGGTAGCAATTCTCATTCATATTTAAAAAGAATTTCATTGCCACCAACGCAGCGGAAGTCGCAATTAAGTGTCAGCGTTGAATGGTCTTCGGAAGACTCGTCCGGCACGTCATTTAAAGTATAGTAAGACTGCTTACTCGTTCTGAGGTTTTGCATAGAGAAGTGGCTTTAGAGGAAAACAAACCTTGTCGAAAGAGAATTCTTTTTTTTGCGAATTATATATTAATGTGATGAGTAACAATAAAACATGATGAATGTCTTCATCAGCTGGTGACAATTCATTAAATATCAAGAGATGCACCGTCATGAAACCAATTTGGTGAAATGTGTCATTTTAATATGAAGTGCTAAAGGCAGGAAGTTTAAAAATTTCTGTTTGTCAGTTTATCTCATCGGGCGTCAAGACAACTGTGCATACATGGCTTATTTTGTAGCGTTATCCCTTGGGTCCGGACCCTAAAATTTGGTCAGAGTCAGTTCTTAGTCTTCTCTTAACTTACTATCAACCCTTTAATCACTATCAAGTTCGCGTTTAACGTTCCTCTCATATTTCCGTAGAAATTACAATTTTAATTTTGTGCGTATTAACATTTGACAGAAAAAAGTATTCGTAAGATAGGGGGAAAAAGTATTGTAAAAATAAAAAAGCCAGTCTCCGTGAAGGCTTTCACACAAAAAGTGGCGCGTATTTCGCTTCTCTTTATCGATACTGAGCTTGAAACTATTGCTGAAACGTAGGCCAATCAGGTTTTGATTTCTTTGCTGAACAGCAACCAAGGCTCGACGAAACTTAAGATTAGAATTTCATAATCCCACTACGTTGAAATACGATAAAAGTTCCTGGTACTACGCAAGCTATTTGCAGGATTAATTATAGCCCTTTTAAGGCGAACGCCGGACACTAGGAAATCGTTGCAGTTATGGCTTCGTTCTTACGTTATCCCTTGGTCAGACTTTCAAATTTGGTCAGACTCGGTTCGAAGTCTTCTCTCAACTTACAATATCAACTCTGAAATCAGTATCACATTCACATTTAACGTTCCTCAGTCGCCTCCTGAAAGTTTCGCCTCCCACGATCGATATGTGTTCTGATGTTTTCCCCGAATTAATTCCATAAACGCTAGAGCGGATACCCTCATTGGACTAGCATAGCAGGCCCTCGTTCTTTTTCGAAGTAAGCTATTGCGAGTCTTTCGAATTTTTTCCATGCAAAGAAGTGGCATTAGCAAGACGTTGTATTTTAATTGATGCTTTGTAATAATTCCATAGCTTTCGAGCCTGGCGAGAAAGACATCCTATCGAATAATACAATTTCCGCTTAAAAAATTATCATTTCCTGAAGCTTGCAATAGAAGTTTCAATTATTATGTGAAAATCTCTTTTAATGTTTTCTCAAAGCGATTTTACCGTATTTTATTTCCTATCAAGACTCAAAAATGTAAATTTCAGCCTTGGGTATATCCTTACCTTGCTGAATTTAGTTTTCAATTGAAAACGGAACTTCTGTTATACAGATAACTTCAAACTCGATTGATAAAGTCGATAGTCGAAGTTACTTCAGTCAAAGCATCAGTTTTTCCACTGTCCCTTCTTTGAATGGCCGGGGGATGCATTTTAGTAGCGACTGGCACTTTTACGCGAGAAGAATTATGACAAAATGAAGACCTAGATTTAGCTCGCGTTAACTCTACTAGGAGAGTTAGTTTGTGGTCTACGTGCAACGTTGTTGGTACTGTAGACGAATCACCTTCCCTCCAAGTAAACGTTGAAGTGTGGCTTCCTTCTGCCAAACGTAACTCCGTGACGTTTGACTCGAGAACGCTTATCGATTGCTCAAAGAGGAATCGCTATGCTACAGGGCAAGGTTGTTTAATTAAGATAGCTATACTTTTGGTCATCTTTGTCGATTTATTGGGGACGAAATTCGAAAGTTGGAGCGAGTGTCCTGCTGCTTGTTTCGTTAGGCAAGACACTTTCTTCTATTTATTCTATAGCAGGTGTCTTTGAAATAGAAAAGGGATTAACAATAATTAACACTTTATCTCCCTCCTGCGTTAAAACAGCTAACAAGAGAGTCCGCCAAGGGCGTCTGAGAGATTTTATCTGAGTAGATAGCATTGATAATTTTCCTGGTCAGAATTAACAGAAAACAAAGCATGCTCTTGTACATAGGGGATTGTCCTTTGTCATTTCTATGTAACTTGACTTTAAACTGTACTGAACAAAACAGCTGCATGCATGTCTTCGAGCATCGGAGTTAAACATCATGTAGTAGAGATCAAGATCAATAAACATCTAGGTTCTAACCTGAAGAACAATGAGTCTTCGTTGTCAGAGTAGACAGCAAGATGAAAACACAACAGAAGGAAACGGTAGGCATGATAAATCCCTAACTCAAGGAAGTTTGGTAAATTGCCATGTTTCAAAGAAAACGGTATGCAAAACATAAGTGGCAATTTTTACCTCCTTCGTGAGTTAGGTTCCACTTACGTAGGTTTCAAATACCGTGGGCAATAATTATCAGTTGACTGACAATGTTTTACATCTCATTGGTAATTTAGACAAAGAGCTGTGTAGTGTCGTGGCTGGTAAGTTAAACAAAGCGAAAATGAATATCGTTGTGAACTGGAAATAATTCATTAAATATTAAGAGATGTACCGTTATTCAACATTTTTTTTTTAAATGTGTTATTACGAGTGAATGTTGGTAAGAGTCGAAGAAAATTCAAAAAATGTGTCAACAAGGACAAAAAAATCCGGTAGTGTCTGATAATTTGACAAAAGCGACTTCGAAAACAGTTCTCCTGAGTTACGTTTTCGTTTTAGTGGGATCTTGAGAATCTTAATATTTATGAACAACGATGAAACTTGCATAAAATTACAACTTCCGCACCTTTGAAACGTATTCCATTCTTTTATTTTTAATTCCACACAAAGAACACTACTTACACAGCGATACTTACATTACCTCTAGATATATGACAATATGAAATTGCAAGTAATACTGTACTTACATTACGTTACGTTACGTTACGTGCATAACGGCATGACATGTTTTTCGTCTGTAACGAAGCAATTTTGGGGTATTTTTATTTGCAAAGCAAGTTCACGCAGCATTCCTCTTTAAAAATAACAACTTTGTAAGTCATCAGCTCAGAAAATTTAAATTAGGACTTCGTTCCAATCAACCGATTTAAATTGCAGTGAAGTCGCTGGTGCGTGATATAGATGAGGGCTCAAGTGTGACTTACATGAAACTTTTGAAAGCGTTCATGCAAAATGTCTTCTAGATCCCACAAATATGAAGTCATAAAACATAATAAACAATGGATGAACTATGAAAATATCAGAAGATTTGACGCACGAACTTTCATCTTTTTGACCTGCTAGATTGGGCTTATGTTAGACTTTTTACTCAAAGCGGAAATTGTATATCTATTTATTCCAGCCTCAATTTGTTCATGATGAACTTCACATTAAAATAATAACATATTTTGAATGAGGAAGGACCAATGAATGCAAATTAACATCACAGCGACTTAAATGTAGTAGCGATATGAAATTAAGCGTAAAATTTCGCGTTCTCGCAAAGCGAAATCTAAGTTTCCGGTACTATAAGAGTGCAGTAGTTTTTCAAGGATCTCAGCCTTTATATTGAATATTTCCAAAATCCTGACCTATTATCCTTTAGTTAGTCTCCTTGGTCTACAACCTCACGAAGTTTAGGAAAAATGAATGTTTTGACCGTGGCCACGATTTATAGCTATTTGTATGATTTTTACTGACATTTACACCTAAAACAAATCATAGTTAATAGAGGGAAATGGTTAGGAGGGCCTGGAAACGTTTATGTTGGAAGGACCTTGATCCAGCACATCTTTTGTTTTGTGCTCATTGAAGCTTATTGACTCTGCATGAATTGCATAATCGCAATACTTCTATCGGTTAGTTGTATGAGCATGCGTAACCACCTTTTGTATTTTGTTAGGTTTCGTGCAGGGTCAACCCCCAAAATAGGAAACAAAAACATACAACAAAGAACTTTGCCAAGTTTCCTATCCATATCCCTGAATTAAGTATGTACAAATGTATGAAGTGCTAGACGTGATGTTCATAGATTTCAGCTCGTCAATTATCCGTCTGGAAAGGAGGATATATGTATCGCCATGGCGTATTTTGCCGTCATCTCTTGGCCAGACCTTGAAATTTGGTCATAGTCGTTTCTCGATCTTCTCTCGACTTCTAATCAACCCTGAAATCACTGTCACATTCACTTTTACAGTCAACGTTCCTCTCAGAGTTCCGTAGCCTGCTAAACGCTCGCGCAGATACCCCAGGTCCAGGCCATCACGCTTTTGCAAAGTGAATTATTGCAAATGATATCGGATTTTTGAACTCTTCTAAATTCCAAATTGGACAAGTTGCATTTTGTGGAACGTTGTGTAATTTGGCTCTTTTTGTTTGTTGTTTGTTTGTTTGTTTTTTCGCTTGTCATAGGTCTACAGCTTTCGAGTCTGTTTGGTGAGTAAGACATGGTACCGATAGTTGGTATGGTGTGATCGTCTGGGTAAGGGTAGTTCCGCAGCTGTACGACGTCATCATTTACTCTTGTTTAGATTTAGATAAAAGTCAAAGATCAATTAGGATGATTGAGTAGTGCTGCCGCTGCAGTATCGTTCAAAATGATTCACAGTTGCAATGCACGACATTTAGATGAGATAACTTCACTTTCGCTACGTTTACCAGAACCATGCCTCACATCAATGTCCTGTTTAATTGGAGCCAAAGTGACCCGCCAGTCAACAAGCGTTGCTCGCTGACTGCAACCAAACCCTCTTAATAGATTTAACACGAAATAAATTTAAGACATCCATTTTTGCATAATTTCTCTCACGGCTTAGAAGTACATCCCGGCCGTTCAAAGAAACAATGTTATGCCTTGAAGCAACCTCCGACTATCAACGATATCAATCGAGGTAATCTGAAGGGAAAAAATCCGTTTTCCTTTGAAAATAAGTTATACCCAAGACTGGAATTTACTGAAAAACACGTTTTTACGCGTTGATCGAAAAAAAAAAATCACTTTATTATACCTTTGAAAAACTTTGTATAAGAATGTCATATAAAAATAGAGCTTCTGAAAATATTAATTTTTGACGCGGAAAATTGTATGGTTCGGTACCATGTAACAGTAAATGGCTAGAACCCAGGAGTATCAGTAATTCGTATAATGTGATCGTCCGGGTGAGGGTAATACTGAAAAGAACTGTTGTTGGTGACTGACGCGAAAGTCATCTTCAGAGTCAAGTGAATAGTGTTTGTCAGTCGATAATGTTATAAGTGTGGTCTGTTGAACGTGATTGGTCAATTTAGCCATGATGGTATTGGCTGAAAGACTCGTGTTAAGTTTGTCATCAGCTTTTGGTCGATTTCGATCCGTCTATTGTTAGTCAAATTGGTCGGTTTTTGATCCGTCTATTGCTAGTCAAATTAAGTCGGTCTGTTAGAAGTCCGTTTGTCGGTTTCGTTTCCCTCGTGGATAAGTCGTTTGTAAGGCGCCGGTAGTTGTTGACCTCTGTTAAGAGGCGTTTGTTGAAATCTCGAAGTCACTTCTCGAAGTTACTTCGAACTGAGATGAACCTATATCGTTTGCATCTTTATTGTGCCATTGACCAATCATTGCCAGTAAATTGTACTATGTATTTCTTTAAACTGGGATATTGCTGCATCGGCCTATAGCGCGTCTTAAAGGCGTTTCTATACACGTTTTGAATATGTACTGCACCATCTTCAAGGAAATGATTGGCGCTGGCCGGATATCTAACCTTGCTAGGTAGGTAGACTTCACAATATGAAATAGGGGAAATGGGGGAATATGTCATTTAGGTATTTAAAAGGGCCTTTAATTAACATATTTCGAAAAGACAAAGACAAGGTAATGCTCGATGTTCTCCAGTAGCGAAGAAAATGACAGAAATAAATAATTTCGTGACAAAAATAACAGGAACGCGAAGATATTTATTATGCGAATAAAATCCTGGATGACGTATTTTTAAACTCAAGTGGTTTAGTTACGGTAAATATTTTAAAAACCAGACACTACTGGCTGGCAATGAAGACGACTTCCTGAAAATCGCAGAAATTTATTACCAGGAAAAAAATCTCATAATTGTCTATGTCTATGTCTAACATTACTTTTGTGCTCTAATATTTATAAAGTAATAATATAATAAAAAAGAGGCACTATGATTAAAAATTTCAATATATACAACGAGAGCGTTTGCCTCTCATCGTTTCTACAACCTCAATGCTGTGTGAGTTAACCACACTATTGTTTAGTTACACATACTCGAATTGTAAGAAGCGTATTTATATGTTTAGCACCTTCCTATCGTTTAAGAGAAAAGAAAAGGTGTTTCGTGTTTCTACAAAGTTACAGAAGCACGAGTCCAAGTTTGGGTGGGAGAACAAGAAATGCTGTGGGAACACGAGCCGACAGCAGGGTACGTTTTCAATTACATTATTCGCTCTCGATTTCTATCACAGGATAGGTGACGAGGGCGCAACCCGAGTCAACTACCTCGCATAGAAATCGAGAGCGAATAATCTACATGTAATTGTTTATTTTAAAACTTTATCACTGAACGTTCAAAACTTTATCTAAATACTCTTCACAGACACTTCGAAAACGCAAAGAAGCGGCCGCCAGTTAGTTAACAAACGCTTACCGCTACGCTACTCACTATCTGCAACTGAAAAGTGAGTAGTGTAGCCAATCAGAGAACGCCATTCGTAATAAAACGCAAGTTTGATACTAAAACTCGATAGAAACACAGAACTAGCACGAGCTGTTCCTGCATGTAACGATGGCGCTAGCAAAGTAAATTTAAGTTTTAATGATCAAAGTAAACATTTTTTTTTTCGTTGCAGTATTCTCTAAAAGAAATGGAAAACATGTTCCCTGCGTTTATATTAAGTTTTAGTGTAAATCTACTAGATAATAAGTTCAGTCGGGCACTCAAATAGCTTTAATGGCGGTTTGTTTGAAGGCCCACAAAAGGATTGGTAAGATGATAAAGGAGGTCGAGGAACTCAGAGTCCTCTTTTAGATGATCAGTCTCCATGTTTTGTGTTCTGCGAGTAAGAACGAGCAATCTCTTCTCCACTTTTTCCATTCTCTGTTCGGTACAGTGGATGATACTTTCAGAATTCAAACAAAATGGTTCTGCATTAGAACTGCACATGTTTGTAAAAGTTGTGTCGTCGCAGAATAGCTTGAATTCAGGTTTCCTTTTGCCCTCTCGGAACATGTCCATAAATCGCTCACCAATGAATCGGGCCATTTCAAGCTGCTCTGCACTTTCCTCAACATGCGTCTTGGCGGCTGTATACGACTCATTTAGGACTGAAATTAACATATTCATGAGGAAAATAGTCATGGACAACATGAACAATAGAGCAAACGTTGGACCAATAAAGGGCTTGTCATTACGGAGGTCATCCAGCGGGACGGCTTTTCCTAAAAGAAATCCAAATTGCGAGATGACTGCCTGCAGATAGCTTGAGTAGTTAGGGACCGTGCCACCAAAAAGTGTCATCCCTGATATGACAAAAGCGTTGAAGACGATGAGAAAGACACCCACGTAAGACAATTGGTAGCCTACAGACTGGCGGAAAGATGAAAACAGGAAAATCACATAAGGGTTGAAGCGGATGAGATTCAAAAGCTTCAGTGTCACCATAAAAATGGCAACGGCAACCGCGGCATCTTCCCAGCTGGCCCAGTCTAAGGCTGAGTGAAAATGTATAATTTCATATGGATTAGCTTGGATTGCTTTAAGGCTCTTCAAGACACTCTTTGATCTCGTTATGTAGAACGCCACTGACGCTACAGAAGATAAAATCATTAAGAAGTTCACCATATTCCAAACAGACTTGAAAAATCCAAGGCGATGGTGGTAAAGGTGAATCAACATCATGATGAAGTAAAAAAGAACCATGGCCATGAAAACAAACTGACAAATGAGATAGAACATCAGAGCTCCTGACTCTGTGCTGTATAACTCGAGTGTATCAACCCTCTTTGCAGTGTAGGCAGCGCCAGTGGCGATCTTCTCGTAGAAGTAAGTAGCAACGCTGAACAAATTTGTATTAACATTGAACACCGCGAACTCCAGAATAACCGCTCGAGTCTGCCGATCAACCCAGCCACGTCCAAGTGTCTCGCTTAAGACGCCGAGGGCAGTGTCTTCATCATATCCCAAGATCGCGACATAGCCACCTCCTTCATAGGAATTGTACGAGGCTTTTATTGGATCATTGTTTAGTTCTTCAGCTGTGTGGTAACGCCAAGGCTTCGGGCACATTTGCAGAGACTTTGGCCATGTTGTATTGTAGGGGAGAGATTTCCATCCTGGAAGATTCAGCGTTGTGGTGTCCTCGCCCTCGGGCGTATAATCGTAAAAGCAGTCTGAGATGATGTGAGAGAGCGATCTACAGGAACCTTGAACATTGAAAGGGGATAAACGTTACCGATTGGATAGATAGAAATGTTATCAAAGATAGGAAGTCTAACACTTCTACTAAAGCAATTTACGATTCTCTGGATCAGTCTCTTTACTACGCTGCTTGGAAAACTTCAACTAAATGTGACACTTTCAAGAATTTAGTTAAATCCCACTTTTTATCACTGATGTAATTACTCATTTAATCTAATTTAGTGTATTACTTAATTATACGACAGCTTTCCTTTGGAGAAATAAACATTCAAAAAAGCAAACCTTTGTTTGAGAGTTAGGTTAGCTGTTGCTCCCGAAATTTTGAAAACCTCAAACGTTTGTGGCTGGTTATGCACATTTGCATTTAATCTTTGTTGGTCATATGGAGACGACAAGGGCATTGTATGACAAAATGTCCTTCCTCTTTTCTCAGTTATGTAAGGCAAGAGTGATCAACAAACCGCTGTGCTCTCTTTTAAACCATAGGAAATTCGCTTTTATCTTTTCAACGCCCAAGTAAATAAGAGTTATATCCTTAGTCGCATTATAGCAACGATAACCACGGTGTAATTTCATTATTAATAGTTTATTCTTATAAAAAAATACTTATGGCTTACTGTTTTTGACTCTCAGCTGTCGCATCCAAGGCATGCCGATCAATATTGACATTTTGTTCGTGATATACATGTCATTTTTCTCTGTAAGACCATTGTACCAAGCTTGATTATAAACATTTGGAAGGAACTCTTGCCTTAGCCATCCCAACAGTGTGTGCGAGTCTTTCACCTAAAACGTAAACAAGAGTTTGGCTCAATAATAGTCGGAAATAACAAAGTGAACGTACACCACTCAGTTACTGGAACAATTTTCAGAAATTGCATTTGGAGTCCAATTTTTTTCGTGGACTTAAGAGCCACTGCCGCTAAATATGGAGAATCCGACGACAGGTCGGAAAGCTCGAATGTTCTTTTATTGCGTCAAAAAGACCCTTTGGGTGAATTAGTCTTTAAAGTCTTTAAACGGTCTTGTTCCGCAGTATCTCACGTCTAAATTTATAAAGAGAAATGAATCAAGCTATTCTCTGAGGGACTCGGTAAACAAACTTGTTGTCCCCTTTCCAAGAACTAACTACATGAAAAATAGTTTTAGTTACAGCGGCGCTACCCTTTGGAACAGCTTACCTTGTAACATTAGAGAGTCTGGTTCATTAAACAAATTTAAACGCCTTCTCTACCATAATTTTTAAACACGGCATTCATGGAAACCAGGATTTTTCTTAAGTGGCATATTAATGTAAGCTAATATAATGTTAGGATTTGGACTTTAAGTCATTATTATGTAATTTTTTCTACCTGATGTTTTTACCGTGTATAAATAATGATTAAAGATTAAAGATTAAAGATTAAAGAAAGATTATTTTCAGAAATATACATTAAATGTTCCAGCGAGTTCACATTTTTGTGAAATCTAGGGAAGTTCGAAATAGCACTCAATCAACCAGCATGGCGGATGGAATTTATGCAAAATTGGACATTTTCGACAGGCCAGTACAGAAAGAACGGAACTAGCCTTAACTTCATATTCACACAGTTTGTAATTCACGCTTTGATCATTTCTCTGCGAAATCGGAGTTTTCGCCCGGTCGCCTAAAAATGGCACAATTGGTCAAAACGCCCTATGTAGTTTTCGTCAAGCGCGCTTAATTTTTACGAGTCAAACTAACCATTTACAGGAGGTACACCCATAGCACAGGCTTTTCTTTAGAACCTCTTATTTGTTGAGATATTGATACACTAGAAGAGTTATGACCCACCCACTAAAATTAAAATCAGTTGAAAATTGGCATGTAAATTCAATTGCGATATTTGTATTTTTCAAACGGCCAAGAAGTAGACAAAACTTTCCTTCAAAATGATTTTTAACTTAGATTATCCTATTTGTTTATATACGATTGAGCATTATATTTGGCTTAATACCGTTTCACACGTTGTCAAAATGACGAGTTTTCTTTAAAATCATTACTTATAGGCTCTGAACGTTAAGTCTTACCAGATCAAACTTCGTGAAAGGATTTCTCATTGTAGTTGTCATTAAATAACGGCTTTCATTCTTGTTGCCATAGCAAACTATAGCCAAGAGAAACATAAATATTAGATGAATAACAATTTCCTTCACTATGTCTGTCATCTGCGCCTCTTTTTTGCTTCGGATTCGCATCTTTTCCAATAGGCTTTGCTTAAAGCGCTGTTTAGGATCATCACTAAGAAAATCGATGTCATTGTGATATGTATCACGTTCTTCACTCTCTTCTTCAGAATCTCTGCTTTTGTTTTTATTGTTTTTGCTGAAGAGCAAGGAAATTACGATGACTGCCAGCATAACCTTTGTTGGTTGTACAACGAAAATATCTTGCCCATTCGAAATCAAAATAGAGGCAAGCCACTGCTCGGCAACCTCTTTGCCCCAAATTAGACTGTAAAATAAAGTGAATGTTGCTGCAGTAAGAGTTGTAACAAAGCATAGAAACCAGCCAATGTATACACAGAAATGAGGCAACATGCAGCCTGTGTCACTTATTTCATCCACGAGTCGTTGAGCGTGGTCAATGTCTTTATATTTGTCTCCCTTTTTACTTTCTGGTTTACTAGACTTAAACAGGAAGACAATTAGAATGTTAACAGGTGCGACTATCAGTCCACTTTGAACTCCCACGACAATCTGGTTCCAAGAAAACTTGAATGGCCCAATCTGTATAGCTCCATCTGAATCTCCACCAGTGTTATAGAACATGGCATTGGCAATCATGGCACTGAAGAGAACTGAAAGACAACACGAGGCTCTTTGTACTCGTGTGAAAGAACTACTACAGGCTTTTCCAACAACTGAAACCCATAGATGACCGTCCGCAATCTTCCTTCCAAAGCGCGAACGTACCTGAGCTGAAAAGGAAGCAGTGCGTTTGTTGTCCACGGTGACTTCTATTTGTCCATCGTCTTTTTCCAACGCAAGCCATCGATTTATCGGGAACAGCCACTGTTCTTCAGTCTGCCTGTCTTTTATTACTATTGTCTCTACAAACCAAGATGGGTTATCTCCTGAATTGTCGTGTTCCAAAGTTATTTCCTTTAAAGAACCCAACGATTCATTTGTGATTAGGACAAACCCATTGACACTTCCTCGTGCACATATTTCACTTGATTCATCTTTACTTCGAAGTGGAATTAGCTTTAGTTCATTCACTTCTCCTTTGATGTTCAGAGTTACGTTGGCTGTTGTTCCGGAACGTTTCCAAACTCCAGTACTAATAACCATGTCGTAAAAATAGTTCCCTTCTTCAACGACAGTTACGTTCTTAGGAGGACACATCTATAAAAAAAAATATATCGAAATCATTTTACACAGTAATCGGGGACTTCTATGGATGTATTTAAATATATTTTGTGACCGAATATTGGATGGTCTAATCTAGAAGTTACTATATAAGTTAGTTATATTGTTAGCAAAGCGGCCCATGTTAATAATGTGTTCATGCAGTACATTTAAAGATGAGACCACTGGCGTACCTTATTTTCGTCTCTCTTGTCAGCTCTTCTTGCAAAGATTAACACAATGAAGTAGAGAAGAAAAGCGCTTGCAATTGTGACAATTACTGAAATGTTGCCAGTTTCACCAAGCCGCGTAAATTCAGTGAAAACTTTGTCGAAATCAATAGGATTAGGAGCTTGAATAAAGTTTCCACCAAAGGAAGTTAAATGATTGCAAAGGCACTTAAGATGGGTGGTGTTTGAACTAGCGTCAACCTAGAAGAAAAGCATTCTTTGTTGAGAGATGCGGTGTAAGATTGATAAAATGTTTCAATCCACTACCCTGGATATAAACATATGTCCTACACACCGACCCACTGAAAAGCTAAGTTCAAAGTGTTATAATGTTACAAAATACTGTTGAGAATAATAAGACAACAAGGCATATGTTGACGACAAAAAACTAGTAGACTTTTTAACACCACTCTTCCCCCTCTTTACAAATTGACACAGTCGCTAAGTATCTAAAATATGACACAGGCTTGTAAAAGACACTAAGATATGAAACTGAATATAAATTACCCTGCAGCCATCAGAGGCCCACTTCTCTTTATCTTCAGACCAGTACAAACAACTTGATTGGGTGATACTGAAAGTATAGTTGACATCTGTCGAAGAATCATACTGGGGAATAACGGTTTTAGTAACTCCTTTTGGTGGCGGGTCTTTGACGCCAACACATGACCGCCTTTCACGTCCATGACCAAAACACGACCTCCGTCTTCTGGAATGTTCGTTGACATCTTTAACTCCTAGAAACAGCAGACCGATGTAAAGACGAATTGGCACAGAAGGCACCACTGTTAAAGAATTCTCTTCAAGAACACAGGATGTTCTGTTTTGTGTTTCACTTGTTTGGTTTCTACATGTTGACGTAACGGTGAAGTTATGGTCGAAGTCCTCAATCGTGGGTCTTTTTCCAAATTTGACAAATAATTCAATAACAATGCCTTCTTCCTGTACTCCGATTTTAATAGAAACGGGTACATCTGCCAGTTCTGCGTAATAACTACGGAAGGACATTTTGCTTGGCTTTAAGAAATAATGTTCCGTCCCGTTGCTGTTGTTTGTCGGTCGACTCGAAATCGGAATAACTATCTCAATATCACTATCTAGGTTTGATACATTAAACTTTTTCCCATTGCCACTTTGAAGATTGAGACTAGTTACAGTTGATTTGATCTTCTTGCTGCTGCTGTCCCAGGTAAAAGGATTGAACATAACAGCCTGCATCTGAAAAAAAAAAAAAAAAAAAAAAAAAAACAC
>Ga0126339_10000661_pt1 | contig 20185 bp, 9 predicted proteins | sample OrbTmetagenome_2_FD_92532 | JGI IMG/M metagenome (GOLD analysis project Ga0126339, IMG submission 92532) | Coral microbial communities from Petempiche,Puerto Morelos, Mexico - Orbicella T R C metagenome | ecosystem: Host-associated > Invertebrates > Cnidaria > Coral | place: Petempiche,Puerto...
ATTGCGCATCCTTACTGCGCATAATTTATGGCGTCATTAGCGCGCGTTCGTGCACGCGCACATTGAAAACATGGCGGATTTGCCTTGATATTGAGTTCTGTCAGTTGAAAAATGGCTATAGCTTACTAACGAGCTCGGGCACCCCAAATTTTTTTCCAGTCATTTTAATCAACTAATCATTAGCTTTGCGTGAGAAAAGACTGATCTGATTTCTATGTTTGAAAATTGAATAACTAAGAAAAACAGCAGCTGCACTGTAGTCTTTTCTATTTTGCAGTTTGATAGCCCTGGCAAGCAATTTGGTTCCAATATTTTAACAAAGATTCAGCTGTGTGTCAAAATCACTTAAAAAAGCTTATTTGTGTCCGAAACAAGTATTGACTGTAGTATGAGACGTGTTTTCATGAGTCTGGGCTCACAAAGAGTTTACAATAACTTGGAATGCGTTCTTGTAATAAGCATTAAATAACGCTAAAATGGGACATTTTCAATGCCTCACTGTTCCTTAACGAGCATGGACACCCTCCTTTTTTATTTTACAATTTACAATTTCATATGATAAAAATTCATTGGACAAAGTTTGAACAAAAATCCATTGGCAGTTTTATTTCAGGGGAATTACCTTAAGTTGTGAATACAGGACTGATGAGTGGACTCCCATGTAGAGGGGAAGGGGGAGATACAGTAATATTACATTTTCATGGCTGTTCTACATTCCATTTTTCTTGGTCTACATCACTTGTTGATTTTTCTCATGAAGATTTCTTGTCCGTGGGAAGTCTAGATCTCTTTATTATCTCCAAAGAGAGCTTCTTAGAAATCCTGGAGATAGAAAAGACATTATAAAGCAGTTTTGATAGAAATGCCACAACATTAAAAAACAGGGATTTTGAAACACAAACGCTGGGTTTGAATCAGTGGGGTCCAACTGTATCACCACAAAACCACTTTTTTTTACAATGAGCAACATACCATCTAAAGAGGTTTGGCAAGTACTGGTTTAAGTAGACCAGTAGCAGGGACGGGTTCTCTGAAATCCAAACTTCATCCAAATTGTTTACCATTCCTACTGCCATTAACTTTGCACAACGCTCAGTTGACATCCTTTTTATTTCAGGTAGGTTTGGTGCATCTTTAGGCCCCTACAAGGACAATAGCCTTTCAGAGTCACTAGAAATTTACTTCATAATGTGACAAAAACTGAATTGGTTATATAATTACATTTCTGAATGTAAAGTTGTTGATACCTCTTCATTCAATTAACATGCAAAATTAGTTTCTGCCACAAGTCAGCACTGTTCAGTAGTATTCATGTCTACAGTAGGTGCCTCGCATTTGGGCATGTACAGTTACAACATATTATACCCTGTTAATTGACCAATCAAAGTATACGATGTTTAATGGGGTTAACATCCATGACATAATTGTAGAGAAAAAAACCTGCCACTGACACTGTTTCTGTAAGAAGTCATATAGATACCAATTAAAAAAAAAAATCTTACGTCATTGATATTCGAAGCAAAAATATTAAGAGTGATGTTCGACTCGATAGGTCCTGGCAGAACAGTCTGTACATGAATGTTGTGCTCAGCCAACTCCAGCCGTGCAGTATCAAAGTAGCCCTAACAAAATGATAATGGTTATAAGTACTAAAGTATTTTCTAGCCAAGGTCTTAAAGTGTTGTTTCCCCACTGAGCCTTAAGGAAGCACTGAGTTAGGAGGGGAAACAAAACTAACTGTTTTCCTGTGGGACCAGTACATAAAGACAACATTAAGAGTTTTGTTACCCAAGCAAAATGATTCTGAAAGAATTCATTTTAAAATAGCCCTTTCAATGCGTAATTTGGTCACATGACCGATCTATTTTTAGCGACAGCTATATGAATTTAAGAACTGGAAAGGGCATGTTTAAAATAGTGCCCTCCAAAAACCTTTTCTCCTATTTATCACTACAAAAGGAAGTGGCTAGAATAAGTAACTACTGGAGACAGAAATGGGGGGTGGGGGTAAAATATTAGGAAGAACAGGAAATTCTAGGTCCTTAAACCAAAATGCAAAAATTTTATGGCAGCTTAGGATTTGTATGGAATTTACCCCTAGAGTGTGACTGGAGGGCAAAGTGTCTTCTACAAACACAGGGAGCAGAGGATGTCCTATTTAATTGTATTTCCAGTTAATTTCACTGAACAATAGTGGCGTGATTCGATCTGTTGTTGATTCAAATCACTATACATGATCAAACTGTATGTGGAATCGTGTCTCGCATCTGGTGAAATCACCCCGTGTGATAGCCCACATCATTACTGTATGCTGCCTTCATCTTAATGATAGGATTTCAACAATCACAAGAATTGTGTACAGTTAAAAATCAAAGGCAGTGATTTGAATGATTTGAATCAACAACAGACCAATTCGTGCTACAATTGAAGGGGTGCCTGGAAAAAATCCCTAAGTGACTTCTGATAAATTTGTTAGAATCTCCTTCCAGAGTGCCTTTATTCCCTTGTGAGACACCAGGAGAGGATGGCATTTCATCAACAGTCACTTAAGTCCTTATTTCACACACCCCTTCAATTGTTCAGAGAATTTAATACGAAATAAGGTCAAATAGGACTCATCTGCTCCCTGTGATGTGAACTATAAAGTAGAGTCTTAATTTGACATGAAGTAAACTAAGAAAGTAATTATGTTGTGTAATTTAGCCATACTGGTTTGTCTCAAGAACTGTCTAACAGCATTTTGATCCTGAATACATACCTGCAATGCGTGTTTACTGGAACAATAAGTCGCCATAAAAGGTGCCGCTGAGAAGAATATAAAAAAGTTGCTTGTCACTTTTTAACCTGGCAGTCAATAAATATTTTAATTGACAAACCCACAACTCTTGTAATTGCAAAAAATTACATTCATGGCATCATATACCATTTTTTCCCAGGATACTGCTCACCACCACAATCTGTCCCTCATGATGTTCAATCATACACGGGAGGACTGCTTTGGTCAAAGAGATGGTACCAACAACATTTAAATCCAAAAGTGCTCTATCCACCTCTAATGATGTTTTCTCCACCAATGATCTCTCTGACCTAGCACCATTGTTCACTAAAATGTCAATCTATTATGATGAAAAAAAAATTATGATTTCATTTTTTAAATTTTTTTCTGGTTCAACAAAGCTTTCTTACATGTTCTATAAAGCACAATTTGAAGTCAGTACAATGATCAGCGAGAGTTTGAGAAAAACAACAAGCACTGTAGTCAATAAATAGCTCTAAATAACTGCTTGTTCCATATCAGGTGCGATTTGAAGTTCTTACATGTAATTCTCTATAAACCCTAATAATATTACTTTACCCAAGCTTCAGTGTAAGAGATTGTACCAACAATGTTTAATCTAAAAGCGTGCTATCCACCTCTAAGTGTGATGTTTTTTTCCACCAACTCTTTTTGTGACCGTAGAATTTGCCTCTGTACAGCCGCCCCCTCCCCTAAAAAAAAAAATCGGGGAGAGAGATGTCTGTGTAGCGGCGTCGCTGATCATGTTCCAGAACTAATTGCATAAATTAAAATTAGTGTCAAACTGTTGCGTTGACAGGCCTCCAAGACTCCTACAGTTCATGGCATTTACGCATTTGCCATTTTCTTTAGATTTTCATTTTCTCAACCTTTCTTTGCTTCACATGTGTTTCTGAAGGGCACTTTATGCTGTGCTATCAGGAGGAATTTTACATAGGGTGGAGCTGTTTGACTGTGCTACAGTAAATTTTTTTATGGTCTGCATGATTTCCATTGTTATCTCCTGGATGTTATCTGCATGTTGCCTCACAGAGTTTGACACCTCTGTGCTTATACTTTGTTTAGGCTCAATTCTATTGCAAGATATGTTTTAAGCTCTCTGGAGGAACAAAGTTTGAAATATTCCGTGAACTTGTTGCTTACTTACATCAATATATTGTGATGCTGGGCCTGGCTGTTTGATAAGAACTGTTTGCACGTACAATATTTTTTTTCTTACCACGGATATCATATTTCTTTTCGTCTGATTTTGTCGGAGACTGCTGTACATAGCTTTACTTCAAGAAAGTTATTCATTTGTCTAGAGATGTTCTTACATTTCTTGCATCAATTTGATCCAGTTCTTGTCTCTCGAGCTTTTTGCTTAGTTTTTATACCTCCTTTGTTTGCTCTGACACCACATGAATCAAATGTCGCTGCTTTTTATGTACAAGTCTGTTGAAAGATTTGCTGTACATTCCATTGGCTTTGTTCAGGCAAAACAATGGTTTTGATCCTCCATGTGGATCTCATCAGTTGCCGGTATTTTCGGTACAGACGTCTGTAGCTACTAGCATAACTCGTACATATGTGAGAATGTTAGACCTTCTGTGGCTTGTGAGAACGTTTGATGACTGGTTTCTATAACCGGTGCGGTATTTGGAGAAAATGGTCGCTTGACCAACTAAAAGACAGGAAATGTCTTACGTAATGCGGATTAGTATTACAACCAATCAGTGTACGTTCCAAACATTCCAGGGGCACCACCCGGAGTGAGGAACATGATTAACGATGCCGCTACACAGACGTCTCGCTACCTAATTTGAGGGAAGGGGTCGGCTGTAGACAGGCTACCGTATAATCTGCCATGGTCTGAAACTCTGATCAATGTTATATTTCAAATATCAGCCAGGGAATACAATACCTTCCCAAAGTGCTTGAGGACATCTTGTGTCAGTTTTTCATGTGTGTCAAATTTTTGCAAGTCCAAGGGAAGGACAAGAATATCTTGATCTGTTTTAAATGAGGAATCATGAGCAATGGCAATGGCTGAAATTTAAATTTCAAAGGAAAAAATTATTGGTGGATGAGACAAAATATAATATATATTATACACTACATGGGAAAATGTTGTGTATAGAAAAAGTCATAATACAGTCGAACCCCTATTAAGCGGCCACCCTTGGGAAATGGGAGGTGGCTGCTTACTAAGGGTTGGACAGGTTTACTTTGAATATTTTTTACCATTGAGTTAATTTGTTAAGGAGATCAGGGGGCGTGCAGAAGTGGGGTGGGGTGAGGGGTGGCTAGGGGCAATTTAGCAAGTGACTGAACAACCTCAATCCCAGGATCTCTCTCTTTTGCCTCTTTGTCTCTCACCCCAGTTCAGCGACATCATGACAAGGGAAAGACAAACGGCGCAAAGGAGAGAGAGAGCGTGAGAGCCTGAAATCGAGGCTGGCGACTGAAAAGGACGATCGTTTCACATACTATCCTGTATAGCATGGTCCTCGAAACCTCCAAGGAGTTTTTAACCAGCTCTTAGAGTAGCACTCCTCCACTTAGCCAAGGGAAGGTTTCGGAAACAGAAATGTCTTAGTTAAAGAACAATAATCTTTATCCGATTGTTCCTGTCATCCAACATGGCCGCCGAGGTCTTTGTCATTTGAGTCTCTCGAGAATGGTGATTAACCCTACCTGCACAATTCTTCTTGACTCTCTCTAATTCTGCCTTCCTTCTCGCAGACAGTACTAATTTGCAGCCATATTTGACCAGTTCGTAAGCCAAATATTCACCAATACCGCTCGAAGCGCCAGTAATCCAGACCACTTTGCCGCGCAAAGCAACCGCTGGATCTTGGCCGATTCTCTCATAAATCATCAATGTAAAATCACCATCTTGGAATTTAAAAAGTAAGAAACAAACGAGAGGAACAAGAACTGCAGCAATCAAGAAATTTCTGCCCCCCATATTCGTTTATGGCCTGCGTCTGAAACTATACAGTGTTTATGTTAGAAGACACGTGACCAAACCGTGACAAAACAAAAATTAAAGACGAATAGGAATCGGGACCGGGACTAAGGACTAAGGAACGAAAGGAATAAGGGACAATGAATGAAGAATGATCTCAAGAGTCGCTGTCTGGAAATATCAAAAAATTGAAAATCGTAATTTTTTGCCTGAAGAGAACATGAAAATGGCCGTTGGTAAATTATATCGGTGAGTGAAATTTTTTCCACTGGCTTATTTTTCTCACACACGTCCTATATTTTATACCTCGTCCACCTGAATATTAGCCCAAGGGAAATTCCAACCTCTTTCCCAGGGACTTTCCCTTAGAGATTGGAAGGGGCTTACCACTCCTCCCAGTAGCCCTGGGAACGAGGTTGGTATCGAGTATCTCTCTACGCAAACTTCTGCCCAATAACATGAAGTTTTTCTTTTGACATCGATCTTTGAGTCGCTTTCTGTCATTGCTTTCGTCAAACAATAGCAAGTTTGTGTCATCCAAGATGCTTACCATGCCAACTACCATTAAATGTGTACAGCGCACAGTCGACATCTTGTATACGTATCTGCTCTAAGTTGCGTTCATAACTGCGATGACTTCTCGTGTGCATAAGTATCCCGAGTCAGTATCCCGCAGTTGAAATATATTATGTTTCATATATTCACTGGTGTAAAACCAAACATTCTGGTGGAAAGCTGTGAAAATGTGTAAAGTTTTCTTAAGGTAATGTAGGTACATCCTGGGTAAGGCCAGCTAGAGCTTATCCCGAATTTTGTGCAGCGACTAGGAGTATTTTTCTCTCCCATGGATTAGTCAGCTGGCAGCCGGGTTTTTCTCTAAGGGTCACTAGGACGAGTGTTACGTCATCGCGAACGCAAAAGGGCGGTATGGCGGTGGCCGAGTGGGGAAGAAGGCGGGACAAGGGCGGTATGGCCGAGTAGGGAAGAACGCGAGACGAGGAAAAACCGTCTGTTTTTCTTCTCGTGCGTGCCGCGCCCATGTCTCGTCCCATTCCCCTTTAGCCACTGTAAACGTCTCGTCTCATAAACCTACTGAATTTCGAGAGAAAAACAGACCGCCAGCAGTCTACCCATGGATGGGATGCTAGTCCATTGCAAGGCTGCTTGCCCCTATACATTTTCTTTGTATACACACGAGCCTTTAGGCGAGTGTCTATACCAAGAAACTACAAGTGACTCGTGGGATATTACAAGATATACCACAAGAAAGTATCGCATTACTATTTTATACCATGCCATAGAAAATACAGTGGCCAACACAATATGCGACGCACTCGCTGCGCATGATGGGAAGTTGGATGTTATACGTAATATATCAAACACGAGAGACAGCGTTTCATCGGGATATCTAAACAGTCAGAAGAGAGCTCAGCGAAGTATGTTTGACGAAATTGGAGGTGTTTGGATAGCCGATGAAACACTGTCTAGAGTGTTTGATATATCTTTTCAATCGAAACAAAAACTAAGGGTAAACGGAGAAGTAAAACCGTCAAAATCTACGCTAATTAAAAGGAAAAATCTCCTTCAAGATTGTGATTTTCTTTGCTTTAACTTGATGAATTATTAATGGGTTTAAGAACGTCGAATATACAACAGTTTTCCTGTAATCTGATTGGCTCTATTTTCTATGGTATGTTATAAAAAATAATAAAGTACAGTTGTGAACTGTGGCAGAAAACTTGTTGTTTCTCTGTAGTTAAGGTTGAAACTTGTTTTCAGCGTTAAAAATGGTCTTTTCTAAATCAGTATTTGCAAGAGCAATGCTCATTTTTCAGATTAAAAAGAAAAAAGGTTTGACTACGTCACTAGCTAGCTTCCTCGTAACACAATCTATTTTCTTTGGAAAACGCGAAATTTAATGGAGTGGTCATTAATTTGAAATTGACATAAATTTCCGTTACTGAAACATTGAGATTCAACTTGAGTTTTTATGTCGTTTCCTTACATAAGTAAGCTTTCAGTGAAAAAATAAAGAGATGTTTGACTTGGCAGGTCCTGGAAGAACATTCTGTACATGAATGTTGTACTCAGCCAAAAATTTGAAAAAGGTGAATATTTAGAAAATCAGTGTATAGATATTATATAAGAACAAGAGATTATCAAGGTAAGAGAGTGAATCCCCAATATAGGCCTTATACCCAAGGTAATCCCTCTTAAATTTTTTAGACATTGCGTCCAGTCCTTCCGAGGATAAGAACCATTTTAGGCTTAGTTGGAAAAAACTTAGGTTCTTATACGCACAGGATCTTACTGCAACCCAAGCATATTGACTGGTTGGACGTCTTTTATTCTGGTTTTTGAATAAAATATTTATTCAACAATATTTTGGTTGACGCAACCAAGAAATTTGCTACAGCACTGATAAAAATTGACCTGGCCATGAGCCAGTTGTTTCCTATGGAGGTTTATACCATTTTCTATGCATTGACATAGAAAATACAGCCAATCAGAATGTACAGGAATACCCTTCCCCTGGTTTGAAGAGCGTTTTCGAAAAGGTCCGTTTTCGTGACGGATTGGTGTGGTCAGTAGGCCTAACCGTAGAAATAAAGCTGCGTTTTCAAATTTCTCCGGCGCAATGTGGACGGTGCCTTATTGGCTAAGGACACGAAACGTTGCGTGACAACTCAAAGAAGGCAACTGACAGCAGTGGCGTACATTTCAGATTTTTTTTATGACTTTATTTAACCCCTGACGTCAACCAAGCTTTTTCTATTTGCATTTACAGATGTCACTGTGACGCTAAACACAACTACATAACAAACATCAACTTATCAATAAAATAAAACAGAGATCTTCCCTCAGACTTTGCGTGACGATCTAAATAGGGGTTGAAGAGCCCGGTTCAGAGGCAGATATCAAACTACGCAATACAAAAGGAATATTATGATTGTCTCTCACAAGACTTGATTAAAATAAAGTTTTTGCTTCTTCGCATCTCTTCAATATATTAACATTTGCGATTAATTAGTTTTGACACTTACAAAAGTAAATCCAAGGATTTTCTGTTTGAGGCAGGAGGCAAAATGAGAAAAAGCAAGAGAGTTGTTTCAAAGTTGTCATTGCTTTTCTTTTTTGAAATCTCATTTTGCTTTGTTTTGATTTTGATTTTTTGATTTATTTACGAGTATTTTTTTTCACGGAAATATTAGCGGTGTTTATTCTGCGGGCTTTTCGTGAGCAATGAAACTCTTCACTAAGTAGTTGAAGAAGAACGCAGCCTCGTTTTAAAATTCAAAATTTAAAGAAAAATGAAAGTCAAACATACGTCGACACATTAAAGAGTTAATTCTTGAATAAGCAAGCAAATGAAAACCAATTTACGTCCTGAGGAACGCGTGATACGTGTTGTAATCAATCAAAGGAAAGATTCGGTTTTCTCAACCAATCAGGTGTAACGTGACTTGACGTACGCGCACTTTTCCTGCGTTGACACCAGTCCCCTGCACGTTTTCTCAAGTTCCACTGATACCTTGAATGTTTGGTTTTTTATGTACGGTTTAATACTTATGATTCAGGTTTGCAACGTGTAGCAGCTTGCCCAAATAGTCAAGAACAAAGTATTTTCCCTTCTATTGATAAAGTATTGACTTGGCACCATTCGGAATATCACAACTATTCAGGTAGCAAAAATATTGTGCAGCAAAGAATAACGGTTATTTTTTCCCATAGTCCCTGTCTATAAAACTAGAACTACTCTTCCAGGTCACATAATATAAATCTGTTACCCACTTCCCCTTTCACCCTACCCACTTGACAAATTGAAGTTTCCTAAATTGCTAATGGCACAGTCAATGATGAGAACAAAAATATTCATTAACTAGGAGATATTCCCTTGATGTATCACTATATTCTTAATACTCATATTAAAGAAATATATGGGACTCAGTAAGGAGAATAAACATTCCGATATTTCCAGCTTAAGCTTGGACAGAAAACATTTTCTTTCACGAGTTAATCAGTCCTCGGCGTTCCTTCACCGAGTGCTCTCTTTCCCCACTTTTCTTAAACTTTAGAAAGCTTATTCAATTTTCAGCGTGCTGGCGTAGTCTTCTTGCCTTTGTTGTTTGAATTCAGGTTTCACAGAAGTACGCTTCAGTTGTCCATCCCTGAAAACAGAAAAAGCAACATTTGAGGTGAACTTGTTGACTCAATAGAATCTGTCGATAGCAGCAGTAGCCTCGGTAGCGAAACATTGGGTTTTTGAAACCTCCTGATTGGACCCACGGAGTTCAAAATTCTCATACCAACATGACTACGAAAGCTTAATTTCGTCAAAGCTCGGTAGCGTGACCTCTCTTCAAAAATCTATTTTCTTGCCCCCACTCCATGGAACAAGAAAAAAACCGTTTGACGCGCCCGCCTACTCAGTTATTGTTTCAGAAAAGGTCAGGTTTCAAAACGTATGCGCAATTTTAAACGTAACAAACTGAATGTTTTAACTCCAAATAAAACTGTACGAATCAACACAAGCCGTAATACTCTACTAATTTTGAACGTGTAAACGTCTCAGAAGACACTATACCGATGTGGAGGGCAAAACAATGTCCACAGTACGTACTACATTCGGAGGTATTTGAACTATTTTTTTGGGGGGGGGGGGGGGACAGTAGGGATAGGGGGTAGGGGTGCTACTTTGCTATACGCTTACCGTGAGCAAAACAACGCATTGAGAAAACGTACCATATAAGGTCAACAAGTCCTCCCTGCCGAGCGATCTCTGTCTTGACGCGACTCGCAAACTCCGCAGCGCTCTCATCCTCCTGAAAATGCAATGAAGACTTAGTTGCTTCACTTGAATACAATCGAATGAACATGAAAGTTTCGAGTACCTTAATGCGAGGTTATCGGTAGCGATGTTGACTTATCGTCATGGCGACTAAATCACGTGATAGCTTACTATAGGTCGTGTGCACTCCTATTAGAGGGAAACTCTTGGAAAACTATTTGGGTAGTTCAGAAAGAAATTTGCTCAACTGCAAAATGGCATTGATCCCTACTACAGAGCAAAATAATGTAAACAGTGCCAAGTCTGAACGAGACAGAGTAGATGAAGAAAATAGGGGATAAGAGTTCGGCGACGCTTTCTCAAACTGAACTGAGAGTTGATATGGTTCAACAGACATTGCATTTTAGTGAAACAGTAAATTCAACTCTGATGGCTGATCAACGTTGCTTTTCGATTCCCTGATTTTTTTTTTTTTTCAGATTAAATATATAACGCTTCTCAATTTTAATTTTAAGACTTAGATTGTCCTTAGACGCTTGCAGAAACTCGCAACTGGCATTGAAAATTAGGTGAAATCGTTTTGTGTTGAATCCTCTTAGTCTCTAGCGAAGTTCCCCAAACCTCCTATAAGATACTAAGGGTAACTTTCAACTGAGTATCAGAAAACGAAAACCAAAGAAAATACTCTGGCCAATCACAAATTACACAGACAATCCACTGAACCATTCGAAACCCAAAGCAAATGCGTGTAGCCGGCACTAAGCGCGGGAAAATGCGTGCGAGCGACTCACGATTGGTTTACTTTAACTTCTGATTGGATGACAAAGTGGCGCCAGTTTTTTTTAAACCAATCACAAAGCAAATTAAAGCGAAATCACACAAAATGCAAAATACTTTCCATACTCAAGCAAAAACTGCTCTATTTTCATTCATTACCTGACGCGTCATTTTCGGAAGATACCACACGTCACAGACTAGTGCCCAGTTTGTCAGGAGAAGGAACAAATAGAATGCAAATCCTTCAGCACTTGAGTTCCAAAATGCATTTCCGAATGTGGGATCATACTGCAAAGAAAAAAAAAGGGAAACCTTTACAACAAATGGACTGCAGGAGAGTAGAATGGGGGATTAAAGGTAGAGTGAGAGTTTCAAGAAGAACTAATATATTAGATAAACACGAAGAGATAAATAAATTCGAAGACAAAAGCTAGTTTGTGACGTAACACGGGTGGAGCAGCAGCCAGCTTTTGGCGCGAAAAAATTCGCACGCTGTTATACGTGAATTTCGATGTCAAACAGATTGCAGTAGATCTTGTTCGTCTTCTATCGTTTTCACGTTAAACTAGTTTGCAGCATTTCGTTTTAAAAGCGGCTACAGCAAAATGCTGAGTGTGTCCTTTCTTCGCAAATCTCCCTAGATATCTTACAACATCAGGTCTATGATTCGTCAGGTAACAGCGCAGCTGATAGAGCTTTCGAATTGCTGATGCCAAAGTGCGAACTACTGTAAACAGTTACGTGTACACTACATTCATCGACAAACCGACATCCACTTTGACATGTACTTGCTAGACGAAAATAACGTGTAAGAGGGACTTGCCTTTATAGCGACAGGATAGACATCTCCGCCAATCTCAAAACTTCCTTTTTTGAACATCATCACGGATGTGTTATTAATGCATGTTCCTGGGAAGAAATAACAAAGATTAGAAAGATCACGATTTTAATTTCACACCGCTCTCCTTGGACTCAATCTTGCCCCAACGCAAAACGGACGTTGGAGACTGGACCCTAAAAATGCCTTACTGATGACGTAACACTACAGGGATTCGTGTGGCGTCTGTGATTGGTCGTTAGTTGAACACGAAAATTAAAAACAGAGTAAGGACAGGAAGATAGATAAACACGGAGAAGAGTCCAAAATCTACTCACCCTCTGGAAATATTAATATCGGGTTTTTACTGGCATCCTCTACATGTTCTCTCAACCTGAAGGAGTTGAAATACCAGTTTAAGAGTGTGCAACATACTTTTGCATTATGCATAATAATTTTATACCATGAATGTTAAACGTTACATGACTTCCAATATCGTTTTTGAACACGAAGATTTCGACTGATGGAACAGATGGAAAGATACTTGTACAAACAAAATCTCCTTCATTACCAATGTGGGATTTACAATACACCCCACCCCTCCCCTAACCCACCGCAATCCCCCCCACCCCACCCGACGGATATCCCCTCCCTTTAAGGTTCCTTTCCTCAATCAAGTTTGAAGAATATCAAGAAAACAAATTGCAGCTACCATAAATTACATTTAAGTTAAAACTATGCTAGTAAGCTATGGATGCGATTGATTATATTGAGGGTTGCGCAAAAGAAAACGAATAAGATTTCAAAGTACCTCCTTGTTACAATTAGTCTGTCCTTCATTTCTGTTCTCTCGAACCAAATGTGATCTTGAGTCTTTGCGAGTGTCCTCTCCAAGAAACCAAACAAGCCAGGCTGCCGCTGGCCAACCTTACAACAAATACAAAAAGAAATCAACAAGGTGACTCCGAATCATGGAGAGGATACCACTTTGTGGTTTGTGAAACGCATCGTTAGAACAATAATTTTACTACGCCTTGATTTACATGTAGTTTTTAAGCATGTCTCAAAATGTAATTTTCTTGTGATCTTTCCTATGCCATTTGTACTACAATAGTCTGCCAAAGATATTTTCTCAGTACCATAACGATGCAATTTAATGCCGTCCTTCCAAAAAGAGGAGCCCTCTACCATTTGTGTCCATCCCTGAAGCCAGACGGATTAAGCGCGTAGGATCATTCCCCTGGTTTTACTGTTCAAGCGTTGAAGGTTTTGTGTCACTTTTGACCAATCAAACGTTGACGGTTACATGTATGTTGTGAAATTTACATCGTTTATGGCAGCATTCGAACGTGTTCTGTTCACGTGATATAAAAAGAGGAAAAGCTGGCTGGGCTTGTTTTCTAGCCAGCCTGGTGTTTTATTAGCTACATCCTTGTACCCCTGGTTCTACATGTAAGTAAATCACATCATTGTGGTATACGACCTTACCAAAGAGTAGCACCTGTCACACATTAAAATCAGCACATCAAGAGGGGTGGTGTGATTTGCCACACATATACCACCTCCTTTGGCCATGTTCTCCCTAAAAAAGTGAAATATAAAGAAAAAATCCATTACAATGTGTTTCCTTTGAATTGACAGGAAGCAAAAGAGGTGTTTTCAAATGAAATAGGTAAAAGAGAAACAAGACATGAGGACTAATTGATAGTAAGACAGTATCTTGGCCACAAATTACATCATGTAAAAGGTGTTCAGTGGAATGCCAATTTTCAAACCACTTAATCTACTAACAGAAACTGGTCCAAAAAATCATTGGAAAATTTATCCCAAATTCTTTGCTGAGGGCTGCTTGTATATTTGCCTCAAAAACATGGATGAAGGCATATTGCAAAAGCGCCAGCACTTATATCTGGCAATTTAGTGCACCCAGTCTCACAGAAGAGACTTTGTTCCCCTTGACCAGGAGTTGGGAAGCAAGTGACCTTAGAATGTTATTACTGGAAGTCCGAAAACATCAGACTTCCTGAAGAGAGAACACACTGTGAGAGCAATGCACCTTGCTCAAGAACAGACCATAATGATCCAGGAAGTGACTTATCCTCAGGTCCAGTCACTGAGCCTTCCCTAGATGGGGACTTAATTGTCACTCTCACAGAAACAAAAAGACTGATGAAACAATGATAAAAAACAACTTTGCATCGAATATTTTACAAGTTTAGGAAAGAATCAAAAAAATTTGGACCAACAGGCAAAAGCTCAAAACGTCAACAAAATTTCCAAATTTGACACAGTTGGAATGCTGAATATTAGATTTTCTGATTTTTATTTCAGGATTGCACAACATGGATATTCTACAGGGAACAAAAAGTAATATTTCTTACTTGTTGTGAAATGTGATTACAGCAGACACAGCCCTTGCAAAAATTCTGAACGAAACCAGCATGCACTTGGTGTCAAGCCAGTTTCTGAAGCTAAATATCAAACATGATAAAGAATCATTAATCTTTTGTATCTAAAACTAAATATCTTTTTAAACACAATTACCCCACTTCAGTTCCAAGAATGTGATGAGAATTAGCTGTTGCAAGTAATACAGGTCAGTTTCAAGACAGCACAAAAACATTTATAATATCACCATGACATTGTTACAAACTGGTTTCTGTATCACAAAAAAAAAACAACAACTGATAGAGACAGATTACATTGTAGGCTAAAAATTGCAATTACATCAAGACATTAGCAGGCAAAATAATTACAACTTGGCATTCTAATGCAAAATACAAGAATTCAAGTTACCGGGACTTTGGAAGCCATCCAATGAAGATTCGTGATGAGATCAACAGTGACATGCTAAGTAGAAATAGGATAAACCTAACAGGAGAGAAAAACTAACTATCAATACAGAGGGCTCCTTTTTAAGGGAAACACAAATTAGTTGGCAAAAATGGGAGTTTAAAGTCTAGGGGGGTAAAATTACTTACAGTGAAACAGATGACTAATTTTTCTGTACCTTGATATTGGACACATGTGTACAATATATTTGTTACCATTACATCAATGTAATAAATAAATGATAATTTCATTATTCATGGCCAGGTCATATCTGTTTTACACTTGGTAACCCAGAGATGTGACTAGACAATGGTGGACACCTAGCCAGAGGAACGCTTCAGAGGTCTTTCCTGTAAGGTGTGTACTGACATTCTCCTATCAATTTGGAATGTGAGTGCAATGCGTGCAGGCCACAAATTGACAGGAAAAGAATGACAATCCATATCTTACTGAACTGTGACCATGAAACAAGTTAGTGAGAAATTATTAATTTTGTGTAGCTAGCTCTTGCTCTATAGAAAGAAAAACACTCAATTTCGTGGCAAGTGGGATATGTACTGTAGAATACAATCCATCCAGTTGACCAATGATACAATGTAAAAAAAAAAAACTGCATATGGGCCAAGTGACCAGTCAGGCTGGAGCTTATCCCGGTTTCCATAGCATGAAGCAACTAGGAGTATTTTTCCTCCCCCCTAGATGGGATGCTAGTCCATCGCATGGTCACCCATACCATTAAATTTGCCGGTAACCATTTATACACCTCGGTGGAGAAAGGCACTGTGAAAGTAAAGTGTCTTGCCCAAGAACACAACACAAGGTCCCTGACCAGGGCTTGAGCCTGGACCGCTCAATCCAGAGATAAGCACGCCATCCATGAGACTACCGCACCTCCCAATGTAGTGCAAATATAATCCGAGAGATATAAATTACCACCCAAGATTTCCTCTTCTTATTCCTACCAACTTAAATATCCAAGATGACTCAACTTTAACCATAACCCCTTATTTCCTGACAGGAATTTGAGCAAGGTGCAAACTGACTTTCAGGTCAGTATGGGACAGAATGTTCCTGCTCTATCTCTGCAATCAACTCACTCTTTGTCTAAGCTTACCTCATGGGAAACAATATGACATATCTTATAAAACAGCCTGTTATCCACATTATTGTCAGCTTGACACTGCAAACAAAGCAAACACGTGTCAACCAAGATAAATGTAAATGCTAACAATATTAATTCCTATAATTTGATGCCACATATTACTTTCAAAGTTAGTTTGGTGAATTTGGTTGAAGACCATGGTCTCATAAAGTACATTTGAATAGTTCGCTTAGAGATTTCAATGACAAAGCAATACATGTAATTGCTGTCATTTTGAGAATCATCCACTGCTTGCAGCTTCAATGTAGCAGGGTCCTCTCAAAAGTTCACAGCAGATCAGGTTGTCTTGAAGTACATGTAGGCGGCACTGAGCACTTTCAAAGACTGGAGCAAAAAAGAGAGGCTTATCATTTGGGTTGTTTTTAGACACATATTAAACATTTATTAATGTGAAAGTCGCCAGTGCTTATAGAGAATACTGAAGCAGCATTCTGTTTAATATTTAACATAACTGTATCAGTACCACTTAAAAATACTACAAGAAGATAGTCTGGAAAACAGTAAATACCTGATATAGTGGTAGTTCTCATTTGTCCTGGTTAGAAGATTCCAAGATTCCAACTCTACAAATTGAAAGTTTTCAAACTTAAGATTAAATTAAATAATCTGGTAGTAACAATTTTTTTTCAGTTTACCTCTGTACAGTTGATCTGATAATGTACCGTTTTAAAATGCTATGTACAGAGAAGATCTATACAAACTTGTAATTATTAAGTAAAGGCAATGTAGTGAACTCTTTCTGATGCACATATTGCTAGGACCAGCTCAAGCTGTCTGCTTTACAGAACCAGCCAGCTAACTTACCTAGGGAAGAGTTTCCCATTCAGTAGCATCTGTTTTGAGAAAGTTTACTGTAACTGACTGTTATCATAGGAAGCTTCACCAAACTACAAGTTGTGTAACACATTTGCAGCCCTCTTGAGCACTTGGTCTTCTTTAACCATGATATTTGGAAAAGTTTTGACAATGTTACTGCTTGTTTTAGAGCATTTAGTAAGGCCTATTTGGAATAAAAGTACACTAAAAAGGTTTATCATGGCGTCCTTTCAAAAGTGGTCTATATCTTCTGATACTGGCTAGCTCAGCTCTATAGGACTTATCAGAGCTAACTTAAATATACTAGTATGCATCCCCAAATGTAGCATTTATTGCTTATTAGAAGCTGCAGGTAAGATTGTGTATACCTTCTGCAGAGAAGCATTTTGTTACTTCATCATCTATGATTGCCTGCAAATAGACGAAAGGTGTAAATCAACAACATTACTAATTGTCAGTTCCAAGCCCTTATATGTATCTCTTCCTAAGTCAGATAAGATGCTTCTTAGAATATGATACCCTGGACATCAAGCAAACACCCTTAAATTCCTGAATTTCTTTATCTCATTCTCTGTTAATCTAATTACCACATTTTTAAAGACAAAATAGATGTTGACTTCTCTTTGCTATGTGTAGATCAGACCTGCAAGCTACCATGAGCCTCACGATGTTTTTGGCCTTCTATTCACAGTCTCGTGGCAAATGTCCAGTGTATTTTTTTTGGCAAATGTCCTGCATTCCATGGTTTAGAAAACACCAAAGACAAACTGAAAACAGTGAGACTGAATCCAATACTAGCTGTGAAAATTAGGCCACGATTCATTTGCAGTTTCTGGCATGGTTCAGGTAGTTTGTCTTAAACTACATGTATACATTCTTTTCATAACATAAAGAATTGAACACACTATATAAAACTTGGAAAAAATAGCATATTAAGAGAAAGTGGTTCTATCATATGAAATTCTACCCCAAAATCCATCATTTGCTACATCCCATCAGTTTTTAGGAGGAAAACTTAAACTTTCCTCTAGAACATTGGACCAAACACAATGTGAGAGTGAGGGAGTTTAATTATGCAGATTGGCAATTTCTTTTATTTTGTGAGAGCTAAATTTTAGTGATGGTGGAAGACTGGTTTTTCAAGCTGGGTATTCAATCAAATTTTGCGATTTTCATTTTTCCCCTGTTAAAGTAAGAAAGTCACGTTTATTTGAAATACAACATTTTCAGCACTTTTATTACACTACACGGCAATCAGTCACTCCTGCCATCACAACCATGTTTCACCCTGGTGTGGCTGATAGTACCTTCACACAATCCTTTTCCGTAAACATTTTTGAAGCTACACCTGTAGTCCACCATGGGCAATATCATCATTTTATTTAAAGAGACATTCTAATTCAATTTAAATCGCAAAAATAAGAACCCGCAAACATTTTATGCCACATGATATGTATATATACAGAGTGTGTAGTCACCAACTAATTGTTTTACCTACCTCAACCCCAGTAACACAGAACTGAATAGTGTCACCCATGTGGAATTCTCGCTGGAAGGTTCCAAATGACCTGTTTCTGGGTATGTCAGCTTTTTTCAGCTTTGACAATGTTTTGTCTATAACTGAAACAAAATGAGTTTATTCCATATATATGTGTATCCAGCTATGCTAATATTATCAAAATCTGACTTCGTTTAATATATGTATTGCTCAGGGCTACAAGCACATGTATATAGAGCAAGGGACAATCACATCTTATTTATTTATTTAATCTCATCTTATTTGTTTAATTTACATCCCTACTCCAGTGGAGCCAACACAGACAGACCTTTGCAGATCATAAATCATACAACACATCTAGTATGAAAGCCATTTTGGTCAGTCTGCAGCAAATGGCAATTAGGCATGCACTAAGTTTGTTTTTAAGAACAAAATCTAGACCGCTTTCAATATCGATTTCAGCCAATCAAATTTGTTAATTTGGTAGTTCCCAGTCCTTGTGAGACAGAGCCATATAATAAAAGCTTATAATAAGCTTACTAACGATACTTCACCATTTGATTTGACTCCATGTTTCTGATGTTTGGACTGAATAGTTTTCCTTCCGAACTATGAAGAAAACAGCAAACAAGTCAAATGTTTAAATCTTATATTGTTTTGACGCATTAGAAACTGAGCAGCACGCAGAGTTCCAGCAGAGAAACCAGTTAAAATAATTTGAAAACAAAAAAAAAAAACAGCTTTAAATAGACAATTTGGATATGATACTGACTAAAATTCATTTGCGGCAATCGAAACATTCTAGTCTTAAGATGAGACAGATCTTCGATCCCAGATTCAGATTAAGTTAATCTAATGGACAAATTAGTGACACGATGTAAAAGGAAAACTTTCTGACGGTCGGACACGGAGTCAATACACCATCCGGCTGTCGGACATTTACAGTGTAGATCGTAGACACAGTGAATGTAAAGTTCATCAACAAATTATTTTCAAGGAGATCACCGAGGCCTACCTCAAAGACTTTATATAAAGTGGCTAGATATAGATTCCGAATTCCAAAAGAAAACCCCAAAGACGCAGGAATCGCCATGAAGAGCACTATGAAAGCTAAATAGCACGCTAAAAAGATCAACCACACGGGCGCCATCTTGAATTTTCTACACTGTTGATTGAATAACCGCTGACAAGATACCTGTTCGGTGTTCGATTACCCATAACTCCACTGGCAAGCAGTATCGCATGATTGTCACCTTGTAGTCACGTTCTACGATTCCTCTATATTTCAGTTTCTTTATTTAATCATTTTTTAATGAACTTAGAATCGGAGATTACTTTGTATGGGCTTGTTGTCATCTTATGACTTCTAGGTCTCACAGGCAGCAATTGCTTTGTTCATATAGTTTGCTTTTCTTTTCTCATCTTTCGTTTGTCTTGTAACAATCGATGGGCTCCTGAGAATGTATATTTTGAATGCTCTGGCTAAATATCCTTACCTCTGTCCTACTGTCAGCAACTTGAAGGTGAAAATGTGATGTGGACAAGCGAATCTTAATCATGACTTGTCCGAGGGAACAATTATATTATTTCTGGTTCACGAGCAAACACTAAGATACAGTGAAAACAGACTCAAAACATGACCCACATACAAATTTATCGAGTTACAACGAAGGAAGGTTTTTACTTGCCAGAGAAAATTTTAACAGCTGGACAGGTTTGACCATTTTGCAGACATGTTTTGTTTCCA
>Ga0126339_10000663_pt1 | contig 20159 bp, 15 predicted proteins | sample OrbTmetagenome_2_FD_92532 | JGI IMG/M metagenome (GOLD analysis project Ga0126339, IMG submission 92532) | Coral microbial communities from Petempiche,Puerto Morelos, Mexico - Orbicella T R C metagenome | ecosystem: Host-associated > Invertebrates > Cnidaria > Coral | place: Petempiche,Puerto...
AAAGAAAGCGTCAGGCTCGATGGCGCCAATTTCGCTACTCGATGACTATTACTAATAGTCCCCTAGTAGCGTAGCCAATCAAAATGCAGGATTTGCATTAGTCCACTAGTTGGGTGATACTAAAGAACAAATAACTCCGAAGGAATTCCGCGCTCACAAATAACTCAGGGCCTCTGGGTTTGTTGTCTAATTGTCTATGCAATGGTTTTATCCACGAGTGGCTAAGAAATGTATTTTCTTTTACAGTACATGGACGCTAAGTAGAGCTGGATACTGTGCGGTGTTGTGAGCTATGTAAACTGCTAGGGTCCCTAAGGGTCCTTGTTCATTGTTATCGTTGATTTTTACAAGATTACAAGATGCCTCTCAGGACTCTCAGTGGTATCCAGATTACACTGTCAGTTTATAAAGAAAAGTACGATTCAGAACACGAGTGGGGGATCGGATGGGATAACGAAAACAACAAAGTACAGCTTTCTCAACACCGCAAAGGTAACTAAAAAAGTTCTCCATTTGAGGCTCCTAGCTCATCAGGCCGCCGCTTATCCCGGATTTTGCAAAATGTTTGCACCTAATTTTCGTCTCCTACCAGGCTAGACGCTAGGCCTGGATGGCGACCAGCCATCGTTTAACTTACCGGTACTCATTTGTACACCTCGGTGGAAATACGCACTGCAAAGTGCAAAGTGCTTTTCTCGCTGGTCAAGAACACCACCTATTTGGTTAGCTTACGAGGGGGGAAGACGAACCAAATCCTGCGTTGTGATTGCCTACCAAAGCGGACGAGAATCGGGACCATCCGCTACAAGAAAACGGTGTTTTTTATACCCAATAATAAATCTATATTAACAAGGTTTGTTGGGTCAAGGGGGCCTCGTTTTCTTTCCTTACAGGCTGCTTCTCGGTCCATAAACACTGAGAAAAAGATTAGCCACTATGCAGATAGCCTGCGTACAGGCTCCCGGCGAGGACGGAAAAAAAATTCGGCGAGTGCGGAACTGAAGAATTCGGAGAGCGAAGCGATCGGGGCGGACACGCTTCGTTCGGGCTCGCCGGGAACCTGCTCGCGGGCTACTACTTATCTTGACCTAACGCACGGTCACTCCTAGGTATAAAGGTGGCCAAACAGGAGGGGTCATGTTGCAGGAACAGGTTGTAGCGACAAAATCACAACATCCGCACACACATGAAAATGTTGCGGGAACATGTCCCAGGGATGTGTTGCAGCGACATGTCCCCTCGTGTGAACTGACTGACCGCATGGTGCATGGTTTTGATAATGCCCAGTATGCTTTGACGCACTGCATCATTGAAGTAAAATGGCGGCCACCGTAGAATCGGTTGAGGATGATTCTCCAGCTAATAATCCTGAAGGGAGTGGTCAGATTTCTTGGAATAATAGCCAGACACGTATGCCGATTGCTCATTTCAAGGATAATCCAATTCTATGGGACAAGCAACGAAAAAACAATGCCAACAGACAGAAAACTAAAAAGGTAATGGCACCTTTGTTAGCACGATTTGAGAAGGCACAACCACCAGGAAACCTAGCGGCGATCAAATCGAGGTGGAACAGCTTAAGGAGTTCGGTATTGAGATACATGAAAAAGCAAAAAAATATCATTCCAGTCAAAAGTAGCAGCACGAGCACCGCTACTGATGGCTAACATCTTGTTTTTCCCTGTGCACGAGCACAAAGAATTCTGGTCGTTGTCTCTGATTGGCTCAACTTTTAATTCTGTATCAGGGTCGTGTTGCATAACCGTATGGGTTTAGTATGCTACTACAGAATCAATTTCAAGTGGTTTACATGGCATTCAACACTGGCAACTGAAGTCTAAAGTGACGGCTGCTATGACCGAGGTCTGAGCGGAAAACCAAAAACTAATAGGGATCGGTTCAAACGAGAAAGTTCAAAACGACTTCGGAAAGTAGGTGGAGCCTGGGATACTGATTGGCTGAAGTAACCGAAGTAGGAAGAATATTCAGCGAAGTGAGTTTATCATCTGGACAAAATGAACATAAGTAAATATTTTCACAACACTTTCTTACAAAGTGAAACTATATCAAGATGGACAAAACTAACAGATAAGGAGGAAATACTAAAGCAGCTTAAAATGATAAAACATTAATAAAACATTTCACAACTTGATTCTACACTACACGTTAAAAATAATGACTTTACTAATTTCGTGAAATAAACAATATGTACATTACATCATAAGAGTACAAAATTACACCCAGACCATTTCCATTTCCTTGTCACATCATGTTCATTCTTCACCGCTAACGCACAAATGGTGGCTGTGAACTGATCATTTTCCAAAAAAAATATTCACAAGCAATATTGATAAAATATATTAAAATTGGTCAAAACTATTTCTCCTATAATTGTTACCTAAATACAATTCGTCTTGATCTACACGAACAGAGAAAACCAATGTAAAAACATTGCACGAATAATTAGAAACAGGGCTCCTGTTAGAAAGTAACACTTAAATAAAATCGCCGGCATTTTGTTTTTGTCTTTTTTCATCGAAATTGTATTGCTGTTCTCGTAGGAAGAGGATAATTTATTCTCTAAAACAAGAACGCAAAACATGTGTCTTAATTCAGAAAAAGTTACATTCAATTCAACACGTTCAGTGTTGATTCATTTTCAACATCGTGTAGAACGTGCTTCTAAACTCGGTAATAGATTAAGCAAATTCAATTTTAAACTGTTCAAGTACGATCAATATTTCTGGAAACATTAATTCACTATGGTGCAGCCTGAACACCTTGTCAGTTCAAGTTCCTCTTTACCACAAAAAAATCTAGCAAAGGTCACTTAACTCCAAGACGGACTGGGACGTTAGTTCTATAAAAATATTTGTACTAAAATATATCTTGCTTTGAAAAACATAAAATTGCACGTATTTACAGAATTGGGTAAGACTAAGATTTAAACTTTGAATTTGACTGAAAATGCCATTAAAATATCTCTAAAATCATCACGTGATCAAATTCTTAGTGTTCCACCAATAAGATGCTGGGAAGCCGCTAACAATCTATATCGCTGACGCAAGTTGCGGGCGCGAACATGTTCATTGAGGATTTCCTCTGTGTGATTGGCAGGAAACCAGCCCTGAGTTCCGTCACATAATCGTTCTCCGTGATACCATCCTGGAATAAGAGGACACATAAATTACACATTTTGTTCTCTATAACACGCTTTTCCATTGTAGTTAATTCCAGAATATGCTAAACTTCAAAAATATTATTCATTTCTGGTTATCACACTTTCACTCTTTGTCTAACACGCTTTATAAAGTAGTTCTTCATTCACAATGTGTAGTTAAATCCCTAGTGTACGAAGTGTTCCGAACATTCATGATAGCTACTGAGCGATACTGTCACTGGTTATTCGCTGTGCAAGGTAGCGACTATTCAAATGAAGTTACTAAGCAGTTGTAATGGTGTTCGTTCAATATTGAACAAAATCACGTAAGAGTGAAAAGGTCGTTATTAACTCAACTGTGGAGAACAAAGTGTGTGATTTACTGACTGGGAAAGACTTTCTACCAAGGAACCCAACTCCACTTTTTTTCATAAAATATACCACAATGTGCGCGAGCTTACCATCCGGGAGTTTTTTCAGTACATTGATGACGTCACCCTCGTAAAGGGAGAGCTCGTCTGGTTGTTGAGCGGTGTAGTTGTGAAGAGCGTTCACTTGAGGACAGTCTACAAAGTAATTCAGTTGACATACAGTAAATATTCACGACACACATTTCGTCAAAACCAAGTTTACTCACAACGTCGGGACACTATCCCCCAACTTGATTGATGATTTCTTTTGTTCTCATTACCTGTTTGATTAACAATCTATTGAGAATGTACGGAGAAATCAAATCTTGATTCAGTAATGAGCGTTAGGAACATTAACTGTGCTTACCCCAAGCAGCATAAACAGTTTCTCCTTCTTGTTCGGCGGCTGGTGGTTTAAACGCTTCCATCCAGCGAGTCTTGTCCGTTCTAACGAGAGAAAAGGAATGAACAGTCAACAAACAACCTAAAATTTAAGTCTAGCGAGAAAAAATTAATTAAATTAAGCATGAAGCATTTATTTACAACGGAAAGGAAAGGCACAGCTAACGGTTAATTTCAGACCATTATTGAACTAAAACAACTTACTCCGTGATTCCCACCATTAAAAACTCTTTGGTTTTCGATTCTGAATTTTCTAGTAACACCAGAGAGAACATGTGGTCGACATTTATCTCAGAGTCGTGTGGCTCGTCCACTTGTGTCATGTTACGTGTGGCGTAATCAAGAGCAATGTAGCGATTTTCACTGAAAGTCAAAACGATAACACAAAAAGTTTAGTTCTCGTGTTTAAAGTAAATTACAGTTATGTATAACTTAGTTTGGCGACATCCTGTTAAAAGAAGTTGGTAAATTCAAGAAAATCATAATTGGGAAGTAAAGAGTTCACAACGTATATTTTGATTACCAGCAGCGAAATCAGGGTTAGCCTGTGAACAGGCTCCGGCTGGAAGGGCCGAGAAGAAACTGGGTGAGAGTGAAGTGGCCAAGGGGGAATGGGGTGGGTTTTTCTTCTCAACCCCTTATCTTCCACTAGAGAGCTTGTTCACTGGCTACGAAATGGTATACATAGTTATTTTCAACTCCTAGTATAGTTCCACTGTTTCAGGAGTATACTTATTTAAGATATTAAAGATAAAGCAATAGCAGGATATTTATGGAAAGGCGTTAGTTGCTGTGTTATTACGCGACACCATCTGAAACCAGTGCCTTGTTGAAATCCTCATCAGATAGTAATAAATCAAAAAAAAAAAAAAAAAGGAACACAATTCTTGACTCCCACTAAGCCTGGCATAGGTGTCCGGTTACATATGTTGAATTCAGTCCCCGGGAGAGAAACGTCCAGAATTTGGGTCGAAAAAACAAAAACAAAAACAAAAAAACATACTCAAAACGTAGCAGCACATGATGTTGATATTATGTTGACATGATGTTCTCCATTTGGTTGATTATTGCACGCAGGTAAGAGCCAATCAGATACATGACGAGGATCAGTTGTGTGCTAGTCATCAACAGAGACTATCCTTAAAGTTTCTTTCACTCATTTACTGGTGAGATGCCGGCTACATTATGATGACAGGCGGCATGCGATAACAAGTAACCTAAAGGAGTGCTGATGATGGTTTCTAACCATTTTTAAAGCAGTTTTTTGCAGCAGGATTGGCTAAACTAATGTACTGACCGCCCTACCTTTTCTTCTTTGCCAGGAGCAGCAGATCGTTGAACAGAAACATATAGACAGGTTTAAATTTGGGTCTTAATCTTTTCAGGGGGTTCCTTGAGTCCTCCACACTGACTTGCATTAAATCACCTCGTCGAAGTAAATACCGTGCTGGTGTCGCCAGGGCAAGAGGCTAAATGGACAATAAGTAACAACCATCAGACTTGTAAACAATATACAATCTTTCCTCAACCAAAGATCACATAAATAACCCCTGGGCAACACGCTTAAAAAGTAAGAGGAAGAGTTAAAATGTTAACAACGCACAAACAAATTGTATTGCGATAATTAAACATGTCCGACGAGGGAATTGCATGCAAAATTTTACGTGAAAAGACGATATCACACTCACTTCAAATTTATGTTTAGCAGTGTGTAAATTAAAACAATTTTTAAAGACGTGCTCAACATCTCGTCTTCTGTGGAAGTATCAATTCGCTTGAAAAAAAGTTCAAAAAACCTCTCAGAAATGTCTTCGACTGTGTTAATCCACACTGCGTTCTCTCACCTTTGTTTTAAACTCGATCTGCGTTTGTAAAACACATATTTCTTCCATTCGTTCCATCTTCCTTGCACCTTCATTGCAATCATTCACAATCTGAAACAGTACAAAGGTAGACTTCTTTAACCTGACAAAGTACCAATAACTTGTATCTGGGCCCAGTTCAAATGTACTTGAACAAAGTTCTGATTAAAGATAATCCTAGTAAAATTTGGTCGTTCGGGGTGCCGGGTGGTGTGAGAAGCGATTCCCACAGCACTGACGTCAATGGCAACAACAACAACAACAACAACAACAACAACAACAACAAAGAATCATCACCTTGTTAATGGCAGCTAAGGCTCTATCTGTTTTATTGTACTCATCACTACCAGGTTCACAGCGATGACAAATAGCCTGTAAAGACAGTAAAAACACCTGCTCAAGAAATCCTTCCTGAACAATGGTAAAGTCCAGTAGAGAAACTACGCGACTGAAAAGCAAAAGGGTGTTCCTCATTTTCAGTCACTTTCTAACGTGTTATGTTCGAAGGCGAACTTGAATATTAGTTTTTACAACTGGTGAAAAGTTCTGCCGTGGTTTGCACGTTGTAATCCGGGTTTGACTGACGAACACAAATCCGTGACCTGCAAGCAGATCTTAAGTGACAAACACATTTCACAGCAGTTAGTACTCACGTTTACTAGTAATGGAAGACGTGTTATTCTTTGCATTGGAAGAACTAGAAAGGACTGTAGTGTCAAACCCTGCGCCTTTTTGCATGATTGGAGTTTGGCCACAGCATCCACAAAACGCACACTCTTCCTATAGCAACGACAGAAATAACAGTGACTTAGGTAATACAGAGATAAGGCATGTGAGAGTACGTGAAAGCACAAACATAAGCTTCATGCAGTCGTGGAGAAAATTGTTCAAGTTTCAACTCACCTAAGGTCTTTCAACGCCCTGTCCTGGTAGGTTTGATTGGAGCAGTACTTTACATAAACATCGAAAAAGTTTGAGGCCTGTGTACAGAAATGAGAGGTACATGTGTGATGGAAACTGTGTTTTTTCGCGATTAGTTTAAAATAAATAAATCATTTAAGGTGGTTCAATATGGATGTCATGTGAGGGGGTAGGTAAATAATAATATTTATGTTGCCATGGGCTGGTTAAATTCCTTTAATTTATCGGCAGTTTAAGGGCATCTTGGCTGAAAAGCACTGAGTTCAAGTTCCAAAGTACACCCAATGGTTCTCTTAAACTGGTCCTGGGGATTTAAGTTGATATCTTTGTAAGCGGCTCGAATACGAAGTGTTTGGTTTTCAGTTTAAATCACCTGAGCGTTGCCATGTTTATTTTATGGTACTTAAGGACGTCTTTGCGCGGTCAGAGATCTCCCTACGGAGTCTACATAAGAAGATTGGGAAGGTCTGGAATGTGAATTATAAACGATTAGAAGCACTTTTATGTCTTAAGATTCACACAGTGCTGTATTTCAAAAACGTCCACCTTAGGATTGACGTCATAATTTCCCATCAGGTTTTGCAAAAATTAACATGGCAGCACGTGGGAAATTTGAAATCCTAAATAGCTGAAAGTAAATGCCCAGCTTTCAAAACAGGCAAAGAATTATCGACTTCAAATCGCTGAAACAATTTAACACAAACACCAGCCTATGATTTGGAGCAAAACTGTTTTTTAGTCAGAATTCCCTTTAATGGACCAAACCAAAGGTTTCTAACCAACATCGCGTACAAACCTTCCCATAAAGTTCAAATAAAATGTGTAATTTTTCTTTTTGATCACTGTGCATAGTGACAGTTGCAAAAAAAAGTTTCACTTACGTATTCTACTATGATGTCACTTATAGACGAAATGACCACAGCTTCTTTTTGACGTGCTCGGAGGGCTTGGAGAAAGCTAAAATTAATAGAATGGTTTTACAGATTGATAAATTAGTTGCGTACATTCTGTTCTACAATGCTCTTGTGTAAACAATTTGGACTCTGTTGGCACTCAGCGTTAAACGCACAGTGCTAGAGAAACTACCGAATTAACTTGCAGAATATGGTTAAGGGAAAACGTATTCAGTCATGATATCAAGATTTTCATTCCAAATAGAGTAATAATAACAATAATAACAAATATAATAATAATAATAATAATAACAACAATAATAATAATAAATAAGTTCTTAAAAACGCATTTTACATTACATAAAAGTCACAATACTTTTTACAGTCCTAAATATGGATGACATCAGAAGTGTGACAGATTACTGCTGTGTACACGGTTACATGTGTGCGTACCTCTCACTGACGGATTTGATGGCACTGATGTTCGAGAACAGAACATGTGACTGGCCTCGTTCTAAAACACACAGAGAGGAGCCTGAAGACAACTCGTCCGAGTTGATGAAGTGTGACATCAGAATGTTGAGGCTTCTTAGATAGCTCGCTTCTGACGTAATCACTTCAAACATGGCCTGCAAAATAGACATTTGACAAAGGTTAAGAAATCTGCGTTTTTCACGGCAAATACAGTTAAAATAATACATATTAAATACCAAAATCAGCTACATGTATTGTACTCTGCTGCAGTGTTGGGAATGATTTAAAGATAAAAAAGAACTCCAAAATGACGGCTTCATTAAACTAGGAGTGGGTCACAATTGGCCACTGAATGAACTCGGCGCCTGTTCCAGTCTCCTGAGTCATTACTTTTGAGGACTCAAATAATGGCCATGATAGAGAGAGACTACAGTATTCTTAGCTAGATGGCAAACTGCTTTCAGTTACTTGCCACTCAGACCATTATCTTCGCGAATCTGATTTAATTCTACTTTTTCTACTCCAGGGCTGCAACATTAGGTTGATTTATAACAAACAAACAGTACAAACCTCTTGTCGTTTCCGTTCTTCTGGTTTTATGATGTCTAAAATTCCACTCGCCATGACCTGTTGATGGGGAAAAAAACGAAATAAGACCATGTCCTTCAACCAAAGCTTGACATACAACCAAGGAAACGGACCATCGTTTCATTCTTACTAGTAAACAAGTTTACTTTAAAAAGCCATCAAGAAATATTTAACACATTTTAATTGGGGGGAGTTACCCCTAACTGACAAATAGAAAAGAAAAGAAAAGAAAAGAAAAGAAAAGAAAAGAAAAGAAAAAACGCTGGAAGAGAAGGATTGTTACCCAAAGGGCGGTGAAAAAAGAATGTTGCAAAACTAAGTATAGTCTAGAGCTGCCCTTTCTTAATGTCTCACTGAGCTATGAAAAAAAGATAATGGTACAATGTACAAACCTCTGGCAGTTCACACCAAAGCATCCTCATGTTTCTCAGTGTTCCTTTTGTCAACTCCTCCAGAGAGGCCGCATCATTCAATGACACATCGCTGCTCAATCGGCGTCGGCTGAGGTTTCTTTCACGTTGGAGTGTGCGTCTGGTGTACACTTGATACAAAGGTTCTGTTGAATACATGTACATTGATAACAAAATTAATGACTTTTGAGGAGGATAGTCTCGCCTCCAAACTGTATGTGATGTAGATACCTTCCAATTTATCTTAAGAAGATTGAAATCCAGGAATTCTTTTGTACTCCCCTCTCCCTGATTGATGAGTATAAGACCAGTGACCAGCAAGGTTGTACCGCTATATACAAACATGTCAAAATCAAGTTCCCACCTGACACTGTATATCAGCAAATAGAGGCATGATAATCACTTAACCACTGAACACAGATTTTTACGGTACAGTGGAACCCGGTTAAGACAGACACCAAAGGGACATGATAAAGTGTCTGCATTATCCGGGTGTCACCCTAATTTAAGAGAAAACATATGAGCTTTTTAGTTGACGGGACAATGAAAACTGTCCATTATAAGGGGGTGTCCGTAGAGCGGGGTTTGACTGTATCAACTAACCTTCAGCCATACTGTCTTTGTCATCATCTAAAAACAAAACAAATTTCATTACAGTTGTACATGTTTATACTGTACATTGTAGAAATAGCTACATCATGTTATAAAGTTTTGGGTTTCCTTGTCAGTTCAATACTATTGAAGGTTACATTTAATTCTTATTACACCATTTACTTTAACTATGGGACTGTCAGTGACAAATTCACTTAGTTCATTATCATCAGAAGTGAGTATCACTCCCTTCTCAGAGTAAATTCCATCTATTCATTAAGCAACACTTACAGAATTTAATGCTATTTATCTATCTTCACAACACAAACCAATTTGTTTTTTGCTTTTTACTTCCAGTTCATTAGCTTATCTTCCTCAAATATACTCTGTATTTTTAGCTACCTGAAGAAAATACTTCCTCTGAAGGCTTGTGGATAGGCTAGAAAAGAAAAACAAAACATTGATTACAATATCCATTGACACTATAGTAGTGTTTTGATCCTCTAAATAGTAGACTGTTTGCAACATGGAAACTTGCAATGAGTTGCAATATTTTCAAAACTTCTGCATTTCATTCTTTACAGTACACTATCTCTCATGACAAAGCTGACAGCTACGATGAGCTCAGGGTGTGGTCCCCTAGCATATGTTCCTGTCTTACCTGCACATAAATACCTTCTGCATCCTCATAGTACACCTTGTGGGAGGGTGGTTCAGGAGGACAAGCGTTTTCAGGTGGAACACAATATTCATGCGACGAATCTGATGAAAATGAGTTCTCTGAAGAAGCTTTAATGAAAAAAAAAAAAATCAAATCAATGACACAAAAAGAGCAAGTACATACTGTGCAACAGTGTACAGTACAAATATTACTCACTTGTTAGTGAAGACTACAGTGTACATGTATGTGTTTTAGTTCCAAGAACTGAATGAGTTTTTGCAAAAATAGAGATCAAGAAGAAAACAAGATTGATACATGAATTTAAAACAAAGAGGAAAAAAAAGAAAAAGCATAAGTTCAAAGATGTTGTTAATGTTGAATGTGTTCTGAAAAAGTCAATCTTTGGCACCAAAAAAATTATCACGATGACAAATTATCACAAAATAAATACCATCATCATGGTCATCATGAACATCTTCCTCCTCATGTTCCTCTATAGGTGGCTCAAAATACTCATGGTCATCACTATCAGAGGACTCAGATTCTGTTTCATCTGTACTCAGATCTGTCACCAGGCACACGTAAAAACATTTCAGTACACAAATGTATTAATGTTATTCACATATGAAGTATTTTGTCAAAAAACTTCTGTCAAAGGGGATGGTCAACTCTCAATTTACTATTTACCTTCAGACTTGGATTAATTAGAAGAGCTTACCAGCAGGCATTCCATTCAATGTCTGGTTCTTCTTTAAACTGTCCATAAATCCAGCTACACTTTGCTCATCAGCTACTTCATAGGTCATTGATGTACTTTTACCATGGATGTCTTCCATGAACTCATTAACAATACTTTCCTCGGGTGCAACATAAGCACTATCAGACTCAAACACTGTAGCTGAAGGTGGATTACGGGCTGACAGTGATCGCTTGGGTGGACTGGCCCCAAGAAGGGTATGGTCATAGGCATAGGAGTACTGAGATTGGTCTGGGAAAGAATGAAATATTACCAAAATGTATGTTGTAGTTTCAAATACTTGTTTGAATTGTAAATTAAAGATAAATTGCAAATTGATATTCATTTCCCAAACTGTCAGATTACGATAATGATAATTGAGACAAAGAAAACTTATAATGGTAAGGTAATGTTAACTGGTTAAAAAAAATTCAAGTCATAATGAGATACATGTACGACGCTTAGAAATCTCAGATGTGAAATGCTACAGTATACATATACATATATGTATTCTACGCAAATCCCTTCAAACAAAATCAGTTCAAGTACTGTACATGTAAAGTCGCAGTCCACTTAAAAATAAATAAATTCACAACTTGAACTAAAGATCAACAAGCATTACCTTCAGCTGATGTAAACCTTTGTATGTCACTTTCTGACACAGATTTGCTGACAGCAGGTCTACCAGGAATCTCTTGTCTATGGTCCAAAGCTGACAATGGTCGTGGGCGAGGCACAGCAGGTAGAGGTGGAACTTTACGTGATGGTGCATTGTCAGCTACAGGGACAGCACCTGGAGGAAGGGGTGGTGGTGGTCGTCTATTACATGGAGCTTGTGTGGATTTTTGTGAGGGGAGTTTGACACCAGGGCGGCGAGATTTAAGTCCTGTTGCCAACCGTTGCTTACGGCGTTCTGGTAAAGATGATTTCCTAGTAGGGCCTTTGGATAAAATTAAACAGAAAGTGTGACTCTTCCAAAACAACAATGAATGAATGTCTTAACTAAAAATGTTACATATATCTAGTTTCATAGGAAAAATAATGCTTTGTTTTGTTTGTATTCCTTTGCATGTACATGTAAGAGTTGCCAATATAATTTTAAGTGGAAGAATAAGTCATAAGAACACTGAATTGCTTTAAATGTGAACATGCTAACCATCCATCTCTTTTGGGGTGTTATCTATTAGAAGACTCTCAGTTTCCTCAAGACTTTCCACTGTTCTTGGTCTTGCCCTTGCCACAGCCTCAGCTGATGGAGGACTGGGTCTAACTGGGGGATGTTTCTCTGTTTCTTGTCCTGCAAAGTGAGCATACAACAATATTGTGTGGTGTCAATGACTGAAGAAAACTCTCAACACAAGTCCAGTACTGAAACAGCTAGTTTGCCTTACTATGAAGTGTCTAGGAATATTCTATATATTTAATATGTACTACCACAGAATCTGATGCTACTCAATTGTAAGTAGCCATTATTACGTCAGATTACTCTTCTAGGCTTCATTCAAAATTAATGGAGGAAACAGGTACAGGATGGAAGGCAAAAATGCCAAACAATACCCAAACTTTTTGCAAGAATGGAAAAATAAAAATTTATGCACAATACAGTACATATCATACAAGATATTGAACCTCTTTAAAATGGCTGCAAAATGTCTTCAGTCCGAGAAAGTTACTGTCTGGCCACAGCAATAATTCATAACTGTAAAAAATGTTTCCAATTATCTGGGCTAATAAAATGTGTATGATATTATATTACCAAGTCGAGGAGATGATGGTTGACTTGAAGATTTCTGTGGTGAAGCTCCAGGTCTGGGAAGAGGGTTTGGCTTACCAACTTCACTTGATTTTGATTTGGAATCAGATTTCGGTGGTGATGAACTTAATGGTACATGTAGGTTACGTGGCGAAGGTCTTGGTGAGGAAAGAGGAGATGCTCTCGGAGAAGTACCAGGAGAAGGAAATAAACCACTGGCTTTACCCGTATTGTTATCGCGGAATGGGAACACAGGAATTGTTGATAATTTTTGTGCTAGAGCAGCAACAGATGACTGTGGACAGTCTTTTTTAGGAGAGGAACCCAGCTCAGGTGGAGGCTTTTGAGGTAGTGGTGGTTTACTTGACAATACCTCGCCAGCTGGTGGTTTTTGTCCAGGAAGAGCCATTCCTTTTGGCAAAGAAGGAAGAGGCTTTTTTGGTGGTAAGGGCTTTGATTTATCTCCAGCTGGTTGTAAGTCAACAGTTCTTGAAGCTGAAGAAATATCCTCACTGGCATTTGCACTCTCCCCATAGGCTTCTGGTTGTCTTGTGTCACTTATTTTACGGGGGTACTGTGAGGAGGTTTTAGTAGCTATGCCACTACTTTTACGGGGTACAGGTGGTGAAGTTTTACTAACCGTGCAGGTTATTTTACGGGGGGTAGGTGGGGAGTTTTTACTGACCATACCGTTTATTTTACGAGGGGTTGGTGGGGAGTTTTTACTTGCTTTGCTGCTTATTTTCTGGGTGATAAGTGGGGTAGGTGTAACCATCATTCCACCTGCTTTGTGGGGAGATGATGGTGTGGATTCAGCATTAGTTCCACTCCTTTTCTGGGGAGGCGATGGTGTGATTCTGTCAGCCCTGAAAATTTAATAAAGGCAGTTAGTTACATGTAGTCCTAGCTTATTATAGGAGAGAAAGTGTACTCTAAACAAACCAGAATGCTGTAAAACAGTGTGTACAGAGAGAAACAGTTGTAATATTATGTATGAAGTATTAATTTATCCTGTTTCTTCAAGTACAGGTTGCATATCTCCCTTTGAATCTTACAATTTACTGAATTATTACTGAAGCTAATCAGCAAGCTTTTAGCCAGATGGCCATCCAGATGTCCTGTGGATGGTCACTTTCCAAAGAAAATTGTTTAATTTTTCATATGTTGCCTTATGAATTGTTCATCTGAGCAGGCCCTATAGCACATTTTGGACGGCCACTTTCCAAATTCTGGCTAATCAGTCAAAGGTCTACATTAGGAAAGCAGTATTCACTCCTAGAATAAACAGAAACAACTCATCCTTACTATCCTTCAAATTTAGAGCTGGAATAGACACTTTGCAAAAATGGCCCCTAAATTTGAATGACAACAATACCTTCTACATCCTAAGCCTTGGGTTAATGTTTCCAGACAAAAGAGTTTTCACATGAATGCGAGGCTTAGGATGTATAAGTATTGTTATTCAAACATTAGCACCATCTATGCAAAGTGTCTATAGTATGATACAATTTAAACTAAATATTTTTTGGTAACAGAAATGTTAGCCTATAAACTCTTAATATACACAACATGAATCACAGGTGATGCTTTTAGAATGTGATTAACTCTGATTTCATTCTGACTTCAAATGTTCTCTCAACTGACCTTTGAACCATAGCTTGGCTGTCTTTACTTCTATCTATGGTTGTCACGTGTTCATAATCATCATCTTCTGAGTTTGACGACACACTTTCTGTTCTTGGTCTAAGTGGCTCATACCATTCACCATCATCCACAGAGTTAATATCTGCAGCACCATTTTCAGTATGAATTGTTTCAACATTGTTTGTACTTTCCTTAGAAGGCTGTAAGTTACTACATGAAAGACTGGTGCTGCTTGTCTCTGTAACTGAATCCAGTTTTCTTAAAGGTCTCTTGTCAATTGCTTCTTCATTATTATTAGTCACATTTCCCTCCTCAAGACCAACTGGTTTTGCACTTGGTGCATTAGGTGGTGGTCTTCGTGGTTTTGGAAGTATAACAGGTTTGGGAGGAATTTTTTCTGGTTTTCCATTCTGTGTTGTAGTCGCTCCTTTGGCTTGGTTGCGCGGCCGAGGTACAGGGCGTGGCTTAGTAGTGGGAGGGTGCACAGCTGAAGGTTTCTCTCCAGCTTTTAATGTTCTGTCTTTATCTTCTTCCTCCATACCTAACAAGGAAGATCAAAAGTGCTGTGATGTATGTTTAAAACTACACAGATCTGTAATGAGCTCCTACTGACCATATATTCTTTGAACATTTTTATCATAATACTTTAAGTAGTGATTTTGATTTCCTAGTTATTGGCTTTACAAGAAGTTAGAGATACCAAAGATTCTACATGCAGGGTTTGAGCAGGGTCAGGGTTAGCTTATGGTTTGCTGCATGAGACCACTTGACGTGACAAAAGGCCAGAATTTTATGAGGTAATTCTGTTGATCCACTGTGGACCTAAAGTAGATGTACACATACACAGACAAGTATTAATAGTAAATGGTACACGTTCAATAAAAGCCAGTCATGCTGGAAAATGGGGACAACCTTCAAGTATAATGGATAATCATCTACTGAGTATAACAAGTTACTTCCAGTTGCTTGATATTCTGTATACAAAGAGAGCAGAAACCTGAGCTAAGCAGAACAGGTTTGTAAGCCATACATGGAACCCACCAGCCTTAGCAAAGTCTATACAATGTAACACATTTGCAGATGATACACAACCTACCTACACGTAATAAGTGCTCAAACACGGCCTTCGGTTGGCTGATCACAATCAAAAATTATGTTACAGCTATCTCTTTGTGTGAAAGTACATCACCTTGAACATCAACATCCTTAGAGCTTGCATTTGTCTGAGTTAATGAACTTATTTTTGGGCTAAACCTTTGATTAATGCCAAAATTTAGTTCTAATAATAATGCAGTTGTTAAACTTAGTTCTCTCATAAGCATTGTGGATATAAAAAAACAAATCTGCATTTTAACCATTCAATTCACATAGGATTAATTAGCACAGTAAAAATAGCTCCCAATAGATTAAATGGGTCTGATCAACAGTTGATTTTTCATGTTGTAAAATTATGTCAATTACCACCACAAATTGTGATACAGCAGTTGTCAAGACCACAGTGCTAAGAAACATTTTTCACCAGTTACAACTATCATTGTTTGGTTTACGAATTACTCGATATTGCTCAGTGCTAATACTGACGTTTGACGCAATGTTGTTTGTTGTGAGATTTTGCTAATACGTGACTTTACAAACTACATTAGCGACAGAATATTGCTTGGTCTTTTTTTTGTCCTCGATGAATCACATGATTTGATCAATTCTATTACTAAAACTGCAAAGTAGATACGATGCACGACACGGCCCGACTGTGTGTCTTACATGTAGTGCAAGTCTTACGTCAAAAGATCACTTTTCTGTAATCTAGCCGGAGGCAAATCTATTTTATTTTCGACGATATCACTAAACTAATGGGTGAACAGATTAAGCTTAAAATAGACAACCAAAGTTCTGGCTTGCTAAGGTACAGACGCACTGAATTCGTAACTCTGGAAAGCAAGCTGTTTGTATAAATTTGAACGACAAATACGTACGTGTTGGTTTTCACAAGTAACTATGCCTTATCAGCCATAAACATAGAAAAAATTCTTAAATTTCAACTGCAACTGAACATCGCATTGTCCTTTACCAATTCGAAAATATTTCTTGCGTATGTGTGTATGAAAACGAAACCCAAGTCAAGATTGATCGATAACAAGTGTCGCCAGCAACTCAAGTAAGGTAAAACACACACAACGTTACCCGCTTTTATGGTATAAATGAGCCAACATCTCTCAAACATAAATAAGCAAAATAATTTTCCAAAGATCGAAACCAACAGGAAACAAAGGACACTACGGAACATAACACGAGAGCAATGATTCGATCGACTTACCCTACAGAAGCCCACATTTGAGGCAAGACGACGACACAACCACATGTACTGCAGTAAAGATATTACCTGTCTCGGTAGTTTAAGGTATCAAAAGCACCATATTATCGATTTCTAAAGGATCGGAAGTAACGACAAATCTCGCACTTTTGTACAGCAAAATGCCAAATGCGCAGTGCAAAAGCAGAAGGGGAAATGTTTGCGCATTTCCGTAAGTTTGTTGTTGGGAGACTGGGCAACACAGGTTATATAAAAAAGTTTGAGCTCAATACTCACCGCCCTGGAGGAGCATATAAAGAAACATATCTTCATGAAATATATCTTCTTTCTTCTTTTGAATACCGCAAAAGATATAACGCGGATTTTTCGGCCTATACTTAACGGTATTGGACCAAGCGGCACACGCAGTTCTCATGGTTTCCGTAGTTCCTGTTTCCGTTTGAAAGTTATCAAAGTTTAATGTTATCTCATCGTCGTTTCATTCATACGTCAGTCACAAGAATGCCTTTTTCGACCATGCAAATAGAGACTGGTTACTTAAGGCCTTAAACATTCACATCAAAGGCGTGATTCAAAACATTTACGCCAAAAATAACATGATGAAAATTAGTTCCGGAAGTCATGGGCTCATTCCAACCGCAAGTGGCGACACCACCTTACCTGAAGTACAGACATGAAGTCAACAACTTATTAAGTATGTAAATTACGTATGCCACTAGTTCTTTTTTCCCTTATTACGCGCATTTCTATCTTGTTGTTTATCCCTGAACATATTTCTATGCGCCTATCATCGTAGCCATTTTGTCTACGTCAACAATAGTCTTATCTTTCAAGATAGAGAGGGTCCGCGAGAGGGCAAAGGGATAATCCCCTAAAGGCGTGGAAAGGGAAGGGCTCCAAGATGACACGTGATTTTGAGTCTCTCATATGAGGATGAGAACTCCCCAAAAGAATATTTAAGGCAGGCACCACTATCCCTTGCTTCACTTTCAAATCCTTTTATGGAGGGCTTGATTAACTGTATTTTAGTAATTTCATAAAAATCATTTTGAGAGACATTTCATCTTCATTTCTTTGCAAAAGAATTGCAAATGGTTCGGGCAAGAGAAGATTAATTCAAGAAAAAAAAAAGCAATTGAAAAGAAATAGTCAATGACATAATAATTCAAGTTATCTCATCTGATCCTTATAAGGAATCATTAAGGGCTACTGAGCTGACACTTTTTTTTCTGCAATGCTCAAGCTGTCAAAACAAGCAATTTTGTTTCTCCATTTTAAATATCAGGAACAAAAACTAAGTGCCTCTGTAGGCTTGGAGCACTGCAATGCTAGTCTCAAATATCCTGCATCTATGTTGCAAAATATACAAATGTCTAAACATTCAACTATACAACAAAAATTTACTCTGAGGTCACCTTTCAGGGAAATTGAAAGTGAACAAACAGTGTCACATGCTGGCAGTGACAATTACCTTCCCAAGTCATGTCTTTAACAATGAAAAATCAGGGGCTATGTTGGACTGCTTATAATGAGTTTTTGAAAACGTTCAGATATCTAGCCACATGGGTTTGTTCATAAAGCAGCCAACTTTAAAATACACAGATGCAGACTCAAACATCATGACATACAGGAAGACTTTTCAATTTTATTTATTTTATTCTTTTATTATCTTACTATAATTCTTACTCTTAACAGATATAGTAAACATGCATTAATTACTGCATGAGTTTGAAACTGAACAAACCTCTGATCACCAAAACAATCAGATATCCAAACTCTGTTACTGAGCTGAGTTTATTTGTTTTGAACTTTTTCCTAACAAGTAATTTGTATTATTCATCAAAGCTGACATACTAAGTAACACATATGTGTGAATCCGTAAATACTGTAGAACTGTAGATTTTGAATCAATCACTCTACATTAATCATGTACCATTTTCTCTTCAATACACAATTTCACAGTTACACTCCCAGGGATTACTTGAAGAATACAATAACTGGCATTTTTCTAACAAAAATGTCATCAAAATTCCTAGATTCCATACACCCACCCCCACCCCCTATATAGTGTGGTAACACTACATAGTAACATTGTTCATAACAGGTTTATATCCAGTTTGATCACAACCAAGTTTAACAAACTGTGGCAAGACAGTAATAGACTTATTACTTAATCAACATCGGGCCTGCCAGTTTATCTGCTTCACCATCATCCCCTCGCACAGCACGGACAAGCTCAATGCCAAACTCAAAGGCTGTACCAGGGCCTCGGCTAGTTACCAGGTTCCCATCTCGCACCACACGCTCTTCAGAATAGGTATAGCCTGGTGAATAAATTACCAACTTAATGTTATGCAAAAAAGGTGATATTTAATGACTATGAATCACCATGACTTTAAAATATATTTTCATAATATGCATTTATTGACAGAGATAAACCACAAAAAGGGCAGATGACAAAGGGTAATTTTACTTTTATAACTGTGATGCAATAACTATTATTTTGTACATATAAAACAATGTAAGAAAATTATATTCACCATCCAATTTATCTTTCACAGATGGATGTGATGTAACAGTCTTTCCTTTTGCAATTCCATGAGCATGAAGAGCTGTTGGAGCTATCAAACAAATGACAACAGTGCTTCTAAAACCCTATAAATAAGCAGAAATCTAAACTGGCTCACAGATTACTATAAGCTTCACACTCAGAAATGCAATACCTTCTATGAACAGATAAAACCCATTGACAAAGAGCCCTAGAGATTTTTTACCCCAGCTAAATTAAGTTGCTTTTTAACATAACATTGATACCAGCACAGATGGCTCCAATAATTCTTCCACTTTGTTCCTGTTCCTGAAGGATTTCTTTCACTTTCGCAGACTGTAAATAACAGAATCACAGCATTTAATTATACCAATAAAATTAAAAATGCTGTAAGTACCCCTCCACTAATATCACTAATGTACAACAGATCTAACATTAACATGCAAAAAAAAAACTACTTTTCTTTGTGGCGTTCTCTCATTAATAATTAAAATAATTTAAGTCTTTTAAGACTTAAAAGTCTACTATTTAAGTATAGTATAACTGGGCACTACAGAGTTTAAAATTTTATCACATTTACAACATAATTTACTTTGGTTAGCTAATCAGTCAAGATCGATGATCACTGGCCTATCAACAGGTAACAAGCAGGTGTACATGTAATTTTTTTAAAAAAAACTATATAACAACAGTGAATTAAAAATTCTTGAGAAAAACTAACATACACTGTAAAGCTATGTAAAACCTAACTTTGACAATGATCTGACTGATAGGCCAAGTAACAAGCAACTGAGT
>Ga0126339_10000665_pt1 | contig 20133 bp, 19 predicted proteins | sample OrbTmetagenome_2_FD_92532 | JGI IMG/M metagenome (GOLD analysis project Ga0126339, IMG submission 92532) | Coral microbial communities from Petempiche,Puerto Morelos, Mexico - Orbicella T R C metagenome | ecosystem: Host-associated > Invertebrates > Cnidaria > Coral | place: Petempiche,Puerto...
AGGACCCGTTCGGCGATGGCCATGCCGACGGCGTTGCCGATGCCCTGACCCAGTGGTCCGGTGGTGGTCTCGATGCCGGCTTCGCGGTGGTATTCGGGATGCCCTGGCGTGCTCGAGCCCAGCACCCGGAAGTTGCGGACTTGCTCCAGGTCGATCTCGTCATAGCCGGCCAGATGCAGCGCCGCGTACAACAGCATGGATCCGTGCCCGGCCGAGTGCACGAACCGGTCCCGGTCCGGCCACAGCGGCGCGTCGGCGTCGTATGTCATCGCCAGGCCGTACAAGGCCGTCGCGATGTCGGCGCCGCCCATGGGCGTGCCGGGATGGCCGTCCTCGGCGCGGACGATGGCGTCCATGGACAGGAAGCGGATGGCGTTCGCCATGTCTCTCAATGTGGTCATGGACCTGGATCCTTCTTTGGAGCGCCCGTTTCGTCCTCGCGGAAGGCCCGAATCACCTCGGCGAAGGAGGCATCGGCCTGGAACCCGAGGGCGTCGGCGCGCGCGGTCTCGAAACGGGGGGGCCAGCTTGCGACGATGGCGCGGACGCGCGGATCGTCCTCGAAACGGATGCGGGCGACGGCGGCGTCGCCGGCCTCGGTGCGCAGGGCCTCGATCATCTCCGCAACGGTCACCGACAGGCCCGGCAGCATGACCGTCCGGTCGCGGCCGAACCGCGCCGGCGGCAGCGTGGCCGCATGGATCAGGTTGGCGACGATGCGCCGGGGCGAGGAGATGAACAGCCCGGTGTCCGCCGGCACCGGGCACACCGCGCCCTCGCCGTTCAGCGGTTCGCGAATGATGGAACTGGCGAAGGTGCTGGCGGCCTTGTTGGGGGGCCCCGGGCGCACGACGATGGTGGGCAGGCGTAGGGTGCGACCGTCCACGAAGCCGCGCCGGGCATAGTCCTGCACCAGCAGTTCGCCCATGGCTTTCTGGACGCCGTAGCTGCTCTGCGGGACAAGGGCGGTGTCGTCGCGTACCACCTCCGGCAGATCGCCGCCAAAGACGGCGACCGAGCTAGTGAAGACCAGCCGCGCCGTCCCTTGGGGGGACGCCTGCCGGCATGCCTCCAGCAAGGCCCGGGTGGCGTCGAAGTTCACCCGCAGGCCCAGCGCGAAGTCTTCTTCCGCCTGCGCGCTGACCACGGCGGCGAGGTGGAACACCAGGTCGACCCCACCCGCCATGAGCCGGTCGAGCGCGGCCGGCTGGGACAGGTCGCCGGCCAGAGATCGGACGGTTACCGGGCCATCGGCGGCGCCGTCCGGCAGCGCGGGCGGCACAAGGTCGAACAGCCGCAGGTCCGAGATACCGACAGGCGCGCCGTCGGGACCAGGGAGAGTCTGGCGGTCCAGCAGCGCGCGGACCAGCTTGCGCCCGATGAAGCCGTTGGCGCCGGTGACGACAATGCGCATGGGGTCCTCTCTTCTCGTTCGGGGGCCGCGCCGACGGCCGTGATGTCACGCGCGGGGATAGCGGGCCTCGACCTCGGCCACCTGGTCCGGGGTCAGCAGGCGGGGATTGAGACCACGCGTCAGCAGGTGCAGCTTGGCGGTCTCCTCCAGTTCCTCGGTGGCGTAGACCGCCGCTTCCAGGGTCTTGCCGGCCACCACGGGGCCATGGTTGGCGAGCAGCACGGCGGCATGCTGGCCGGCCAGCCCACGCACCGCGTCGGCCACGGCCGGGTCGCCGGGCAGGTGATAGGGCACCAGCGCCAGCCGCCCGATCCGCATGACGAAATAGGCCGTGAGCGGCGGCAGCACGTTCGCCGGGTCGACGTCGGGCAGCATGGAGACCGCCACCGAATGGGTGGAGTGCAAGTGGACGATGGCGCCGTCACCGGGCCGGGCCTCGAGCATGGCGGTGTGCAGCGGCACTTCCTTGGTCGGCGGATCGCCGTCCAGGTGGCGGCCGTCCGGCGCCATGCGCGACAGCCGCGCCGGGTCCAGCCGGCCCAGGCAGGCGTTGGTCGGCGTCACCAGCCAGTCGCCCGTCTCCAGCCGGGCGGAGATGTTGCCGCTCGATCCCATGGTCAGGCCACGGTCGAACAGCGACTTGCCTAGAATGCAGATCTGATCGCGGAGCAGGGTTTCGGCGTGAGTCATGAGTGGGCTCATGGTTGCGTCTCCAGGGCGTCCAGGGCCTCGAACGCGCCGAGGAAGAAGTCTTCCGCGCCGAAGTTGCCGGACTTCAGGGCCAGGGCGAGGGGCGGGCCGTCGCTGGCGCGCTCCGCCACCGTCCAGGGCACGCCAGGGCAGATCATGGGGCCGATACGCAGCGCCGAGACACCCAGCCCCGAGACGACGGCGCCCGAGGTCTCGCCGCCCGCGACCACCAGCCGCCGCGCGCCGGCCGCGACGATGGCCTGGGCGATGGCGGCGAAGGCGTGCTCGACCAGGGCGCCGGCCTCCTCCCGGCCCAGCCGCTCCTGAACGGCGCGCACGGCCTCCGGGGGCGCGGTGGCATGAACCAGGACAGGCCCCTCGGCCATGTGGCCGGCGAGGAAGGAGACGGCGCGCTCGACCATGCCACCCGCGTCCTCGACCAGGGCCAGCGGATCGATGGCCAGCGCCGGGCGGCGGGCCTTCATCCAGGCCACCTGGCCCAGCGTCGCGCGCGAGCAGCTTCCGGACAGCACCACCGCCGGCCCCGCCACCCGGGGCAAGGCGGCGGCGTCGGGGCGGCGGCCCAGAAGACCGGCGGCGCGCCAGGCGTCCGGCAGGCCGATGGCCACCCCCGAACCGCCGGTGATCAGCGGGTCGGCGGCCACCGCCGCGCCAATGGCACGCAGATGCGCGTTGTCCAGGGCGTCGACGATGGCGTGGCCGTGCCCGTCCTCGGCCAGCGCATCCAGCGCCGCCCGGATCGCCGCCGGTCCTTGCGCCACCACGTCCCAGGGCACCAGCCCGACCGGCCGCCGGGTCTGGTGGCCCAGCCAGCGCACCAGGTCGGCGTCGGTCATCGGGGTCAGCGGATGATGTTCCATGCCGCTGTCGTTCAGCAGCCGGTGACCGACGAACAGATGCCCGAAGACGATGGTCCGGTTGTTCTCCGGGAACGCCGGGCAGGCAATGGACAGGCCAGCGCGTCCATCCTGGTTCCCACCCGTGGCCGCATCCTGTGCCTTACTCTGGGCCACACTCTGGGCCAGATCCTCTTGCAGGGCCTCGGCCACGGGACCGATGTTGCCGTCGGGCGTGCTGTCGAAGGTGGAACAATACTTGAAGAAAAAGCGCTTGCACCCCGCCCCGCGCAGCCAGGACAGCGCCCGCCGGCTCTGGTCGACGGCCTCGGCCACCGGGATGGTGCGCGACTTCAGCGCGACCACGACGGCGTCGATGCCGGCGAGATCGGGGACCGCCGCGCCAGGCTCCGGCACGCCGATGACCTGGATCGTGCGCATCCCCTCGCGCACCAACATGCTGGCCAGGTCGGTGGCGCCCGTGAAGTCGTCGGCAATGCATCCGAGAAGTGGCATGGCGGGCCTCGTCATGGGGTCGGCGAAACGGAAGGGATCGTTCGGGAGTCACGCAAGGGCCGGAACCGTGGCATACTGACCGGTCGCCCGAACCGGCCGGGCGCGAACTGGGACCCTTTGCGATGTCGCGCGATCCGACCCTGAACGGGATGCTGTACTTCGAGGCCGTCGCCCGCCATGGCGGCGTGACCAAGGCGGCGGAGGAACTGGGCGTCTCGGCCTCGGCCGTCAGTCAGCAGATCAAGCTGCTCGAACAGCAACTCGGCGTGCGCCTGTTCTTCCGGGAGAAGCGCCAGTTCCGGCTGACGGCGGACGGGGAGCGGCTGTTCCACAGCACCTCGGCCGCCTTCCGCATGATCCGCGACGCCCGCCAGCTCGTCGCCCGCCAGCGCGAGCCGCGGCAGTTGATCTTGCGCGTCAGCCCCAGTTTCGGGGTGCGCTGGCTCGGTCCCCGGCTGGCGCGCTTCATCCAGCAGCATCCGTCTTGGGATCTGCGGGTGGACGCCACCCCGGACCCCACCGATTTCGACCGCGAGGCCGTCGATCTGGACGTGCGCTACGGGGCCGGTGACTGGGCCGGGCTGTACGTCGAGGACATTCTCGATGACTATGTCCTGCCCCTGTGCAGCCCGACCTATCTGGAGCACTTGCGCGAAAGCCTTCCCGTGTCCGCCGGCCCTGGGGAGATCATCGGTCGGGCGCGCCTGATCGACAGCGTCAAGACGCTGCACCCCTGGGATTCCTGGCTGGAGCGCGCCGGCATCGCCACGGCCGCCGACGACCCCCGGCTGCGCTTCGACCGCTCGTCGATGGCGTTGCAACTGGCGGCGAGCGGGGTGGGGATCGTGCTGGAATCGGTCACCCTGGCGCATGATGAACTGGCGAACGGCGTGCTGGTTCCGGCCGCGCCCGCGTTCGCGGTGATGCGCGCGCCCGCCTATTGGATCATGGGACCCAGCCGCAACCAGAGCCGCCGCATCGTGCAGCTTTTCCGCGCCTGGCTGCGGGAGGAATGCGCGGCGCACGAGGCCTCCACCCAGGCCCTCCTGGCGCGGCTGGGCTGCCGCGTCGTGTCGGTGCCCGCCCCGGGTGGCGAACACCCGGGGCCGGTTCCCGCGCTCGGCGTCAGTGAATCGTGAACGCGGGCACATAGCTGATCAGTCCCAGAACGACGAGCGCCACCAGGTAGAACGGCAGCAGTTCCTTGAAGACCGCGCCGATGCCGACGCGCGCGATGGTGGAGGAGATGAACAGGGTCGTCCCCACCGGTGGCGTGTACAGCCCGATGGCCAGGTTGACGACCATCATCAGGCCAAGCTGGACGTGATCCAGGCCGATGGCGGTGGCGATGCCCACGAACAGCGGTCCCAGCAACAGGATGGCCGCCGGCAGGTCCAGGAACGTCCCGACCAGCAGCATGATGACGTTCATCGCCAGGATGATCATCCAGTCCTGGTTGAGGGAGGCCATCATCCAGGCCGCCAGGTTTTGCGGCGCCTGTTCCAGGGTCAGCATCCACTGGATGACCGACGAGGCCATGATGATGAGCATGACGGCGCCGGTCATGACACCGGTCTCCATCATCGCCCGCAGCACCGTGGTCAGCGTCAGATCCCGGTAGACGATGGCCCCCACCAGCAGGGCGTAGGCCACGGCCATCACCGAGACCTCGGTCGGCGTGGCGATGCCGAAGCGCAGCGTGCCGACCACGAACACCGGCATGAACAGGGCGGGCAGGGCCTGCCAGGCTTCCTTGCGGAACTTGGACCAGCCGCCCTCCACGTTGGTGGCGGGGAAGCCCCGGATCTTGGCCGACAGCCAACAGGCGGTGAGCATGCCCACGCCCAGCATCACGCCCGGCAGGATGCCGGCGATGAACAGCGCGATGATCGAGGTGTTGGACACCAGCCCATAGATGATGAGCGGGATGGACGGCGGGATCAGCACCGAGATGGTGGAGGAGCACGAGTTGATCGCGGCGGCGAAGGCGGCCGGGAAGCCCTCGCGTTTCTGCACCGGGATCAGGGCGTTGCCAAGCGCCGAGGCGTCGGCCACGGCGGAGCCGGAGACGCCGCCGAACATCACCGATCCGACAATGCTGACGTGCCCCATGCCGCCCTTGAAGCGGCCGACCAACAGCTTGGCGAAGTTCACCAGGTGCTCGCCGAAGCGGCCCGACATCATCAGGCTGCCCGCCAGGATGAAAAACGGGATGGCGAGCATGGGAAAGCTCTGCGTCGGCGTGTACAGGCGCTGGGCCACCACCGCCAGCGGGCGGTCGTCGATGGCCAGAATCAGCGTCGCCGCCGCGATCAGCGCATGGGCCACCGGCACCGACAGGAACAGCAGGAGCGGGAAGACCCAGACCAGCATCATGACCATGGCTTGGATCCTCCTGTCAGCCGACCGCTGTCTGGCCGGGCGCGGTGTCGGGGGCGCGCTCGCCCAGCAGCAGCCGCACCGCGTCCATGGCCGAGATGACGGCGATCATCGCGAACCCGAACAGCAGGCTGGTGTAGCCGTAGATCTGCGGAATGCGGGTCTCGGCCAGCACGCTGAAGCGCGAGGCCATCACGATGGGGAACGAGGTGTCGATCACGGCGACCGCCATGATCACGACGATGACGTGCACGACCAGCGCGACGAGGCGCCGGCCCTGGTCCGGCAGCAACCTTACGGCGGCCGTCACGGCGATGTTGCGGCCGCGCACGGCGGCCATCACCGCGCCGCCGGCGACCAGCCAGGGAAACAGGATGGAGTGAATTTCATAGGCCCAGGGAATGCCGGTCGAGAAGGCGTAGCGCAGGATCACGTTGACCAGCAGGGCCAGGAACATGGCGCTCAGGGTGACAACCACCAGCATCGCGGCGAGGGCATCGAGACCCTTGGTCAGCGCCGCCAGGGCGGTTCGAACGGACTGGAACCGGGCGGGGCCCGCTTCGGCATCCGGCGGAGGCATGGACATGACGGACGACCCCCCTTTCCCGGACACCGCCCGATGATCGCATCGGCCGGAGACCCGGCACGGCGCTGCGCCGTGGAGAGACCTGGAGGCGCCTCCCGCCCCGCTTCCTTTTCGGGAAACCGGGGCGGGAACCGTTGCTCGGATCGGATGTCGCGCTTACTGCGCGGCGGCGGCCGCGGCGGCCCGCAGGTCGGCGACGAAGGCGCCGAACTCGGCCTCGTACTTGTCGTACACGGACGCGGTCGCGTCCTGGAACGCGGCACGGTCCACGTCCAGGAACTCGGCGCCTTCCTCGGTCATCACATCACGAAGCTGCACGTTGTCGATCAGGCTGCGCCCGCGCTGATACCAGCCGGCCTGATCCACCGCGCCCTGGATACAGGCTTGGTGCTCTTCGGACAGGCCGTTCCACCAGGCCAGGTTGGCGAGGACCGGGGTGGTCTCGTACTTGTGGCCGGTCATGGTGATGTACGGCGTGATCTCATGCAGCTTGGCGGTGTAAATGTTGGTCAGCGGGTTTTCCTGACCCTCGAACGCGCCGGAGCGCAGGGCGGTCGGCAGTTCGCTCCAGGCCAGCGGGGCCGGGTTGGCGCCCAGGGCCTCGAAGATATCAATGGTCACGCGGCCGGGCGGGGTGCGGATCTTCATGCCGTCCAGGGCGGCCGGGGTTTCCATGAACGCGCCGACGTGGGTGACGTGACGGATTCCGTTGTCCCAGAAGCCGATGATCTTCATGCCGCGCGCCTGGGTGAGCTGATCAAGCTGATCGCCCATGTCACCGTCCAGCACCCGCCAGACCGTCGGCAGGTCCTTGAACAGGAACGGCAGGCCCAGCATGCCGAATTCCGGCACGATCTGGGACATGGCGCCCTGCGAGTTAGCGGTCATCTGAATGACGCCGGCGGTGGTCGAGGTCAGCATCTCGGCGTCGTCGCCCATGGTCGCCGACGGCGCGACGTTGACCGTCATGTCTCCGGCCGAGCAGCCGGGGACCAGTTCCGCGAACAGGTTGGCCGCGTCGAAGCGGGGATTCCCGGCATTGGCGCCGTGCGCCAGGATGACTTCCTCGGCCTGGGCGCTAGCGGCGAACCCGACGGTCGCGATGGCGGCCGTGGCGATGGTTCGGGACAGAATGCGCATCGTGTTCCTCCGGTTGCTTTTTGATCGCGGGTGGACCGGTGGTTTCCGGTGAACGGGGGTGGGTTCCCCAGGGCACGACTCTTCCATGGTCGCTTGCGGGCGGTGGGCCCGGATCCGGACAAGGGACGCTGGACAAGGGACGCTGGACAGGGATCAGGAAGACGGGACCAGGAGACGGGATCAGTGGATCAGCGATCCTCCGTTGACGTCCACCTCGGTGCCGGTGCAATAGGCGGACAGGTCGGAGGCCAGGAACAGGCAGCAGCCGGCGACGTCGACGGCGGCGCCGGCCCGGCCCATGGGAATGCCCGACAAGACCGTCGTCATCATCTCGTCGGTCATCATGCCGCCGGTGATGTCGGTGTCGATGAAGCCGGGACAGACGGCGTTCGCGCGCACGTTGTCCGGGGCCAGTTCACGGGCCATGGCCTTGGTCAGGCCGAGCACGCCCGCCTTGGCGGCGGAGTAGTGCGGGCCGCCGAAGATGCCGCCGCCACGCTGGGCGGAGACCGAGGAGATGGTGATGATCGAGCCGGATTTCTGCTGGCGCATCATGGGAATGACGGCCTGGCTCATGTACAGCGTGCCGCGCAGGCTGACGTCCGTGACGGCCTCGTAGTTGGCTGGCTGGATATCCATGATCTTCAGCGGCTGGGTGATGCCGGCGTTGTTGACCAGCACGTCGACGCGGCCCCAGCGTTCGGCCAGGGCCTGGGCGGCGGCCACGCAGGCGGCCTTGTCGGTCACGTCGCAGGCGAGGCCCACATGCGCCGGACCGAGATCGACGGCGGCGGCCTCGGCGGCGGCCGCGTCCAGGTCCAGGATCGCCACGGTCGCGCCGTGCTCGGCGAACAGGCGGGCGGTTGCCTTGCCCAGGCCGCGCGCAGACGCGGCCCCGGTCACCACGGCATGCCGACCATCGAGAAGACCCATCGGGTTGTCCTCCATCTTGAGATTGCCGGTGTGTCAGAGCCAGCCCTTGACCCGATCCACGATGGCCGTCACCGACAGGCCATAGCGGTCGTGCAAGGTTGGCAGCGCGCCGGCATCCAGGAATGCGTCGGGCAGGCCGATCATGCGGAACCCGGCCGGGACGACGCCGCCACGCAGCGTGGTCCCCGCCACGGCCTCGCCCAGCCCGCCGACGATGCTATGATTCTCGGCCGTCACCACCAGCCGGCCGGGCATGCCCATGGCCTCCTGGATGGTTGCGGTGTCGAGCGGCTTGATGGTGGGCACGTGCAGCACACCCACGCGGGCGATGCCCTCGGCCTCCAACCGTTCCGCCGCCGCCAGCACGCGCATGGTCATCAACCCGGTGGACACGAACAGAACGTCCGGCCCATCGCGCAGCAGCGCGGCCTTGCCCAGCGTGAACCTGTAATCGTAGCGGTGGAGCACACGCGGGACCTGACCGCGCAACAGGCGCATGTAGACCGGCCCCGGATGATCGGCGAGGACCGGCACGGCCTGCTCGATATCCACGGCGTCGCAGGGATCGACGATCGTCAGATTGGGCATGGCCCGGAAAATGGCCAAGTCGTCGGTCGCCTGGTGGCTCGGCCCGTAGCCGGTGGTCAGGCCGGGCAGCGCGCAGACGATCTTGACGTTCAACGACTCCTCGGCAACGCCCAAGGCGATGAAATCATAGGCGCGGCGGGACGCGAACACGGCGTAGGTGGTCGCCCACGGCTGGAAGCCCTCGCGCGCCAGGCCGGCGGCCGCGCCCATCAAGACCTGCTCGGCCATGCCCATCTGGTGGAACCGGTCCGGAAACGCCTGGGCGAACACATGCAGATCGGTGTACTTGCCCAGGTCGGCGGTCAGGCCGACGATCTCCGGCCGCTCGCGGGCCAGCGCCACCAGGGCGTGACCGAAGGGAGCGGGGGTGGTCTCCTGGCCCGCCTCGGCGATGGAGGCGATCATGGCCGAGGTCGTCAGGCGTGTCTTTGAGGGTGCGCTCATGCGGGTCTCCCGGCGTCGAGCGCCTCCAGGGCCTTGTCCCATTCGTCGGCCGCGACCCGGACGAAGTGAGTGACCTCGCGGGCTTCGAGGAAGGGAACGCCTTTGCACATACGGGTGTCGCAGATCACGACGCGGGGCTGCTCGTTCGCGGCTTGCCGCGCGGTATCGAAGGCGCTGACCAGGGCGTCGATGTCGTTGCCATCCACACGCTGGACATGCCAGCCGAAGGCCGCCCACTTGTCGGCGACAGGTTCGGCGCTCAGGACCTCGGTCGAGGGGCCGTCGGCCTGCTGGTTGTTGAAATCGACGATGGCGATGAGGGTGTCGAGCCGGTGGTGCGCGGCCGACATCGCGGCTTCCCAGGTCGCCCCCTCGCCCAGTTCGCCATCGGACAGCAGGGTGTAGACGCGGGCGTCCGAGCGTTTGCGCCTGAGGCCCAGCGCCATGCCCACACCGATGCCCAGGCCGTGGCCGAGCGAGCCGCCGGTGATCTCCATGCCGGGGGTATAGGCGGCCATGCCGGACATGGGCAGGCGGCTGCCGTCGCCACCGTACGTCTCCAACTCCTCTTCGGGCAGGATCCCGGCCTCGATCAGCGCGGCGTAAAGCGCGATGGCATAGTGCCCGATGGACAGCAGAAAGCGGTCCCGGCCCTCCCATTGGGGGTCGGCGGGCTGATAGCGCAGGGCATGAAAATAAGAGACAGCCAAGACATCCGCGACGCCGAGCGCCTGTCCGATATAGCCTTGACCTTGCACGGCGGCCATGCGGAGCGCGTGGCGTCGTATGTTGTAGGCCCGTTTTTCCAACTCAATATTGGAGAGACGATGCCCAGATGGTCCTTGTGACACGGTTCCACCCTTGGTTTTTATTTCTGATTGGCACGTTTTTGCTTCATGACTGTTGTTTCATGTCAATACTGTGAACGCACGTCCCCCGACGGCTCAAGCCCGATCTCCTGGCCGCTTGTTAAGCTGAGCTAAATCCTGGGCCGCGATGGTCGTCGGGTGGCCGTGTCCCGCACGGGTTCCGGGCGTGGGCGGACGCCAATGTGATCTGTTCTCCGCCATGAAAGGTCCCTACAATCGGCGCCGCCCATGTGCCACGCTCGGCTTCCTCATGTCACAGCACGCCAAGACGCGGGCCGCATGTCCCGGTGGTCGGGGCACGGCCAGCCGCCGGCGATCCCTGGGGCGGGCCACCAAGTCCTTATCCGCCGGTAGGAGGTTCCCCACCATCATGTCCCGCTCGTCCGTGCCCTCGCCGGCCCCATCCGGAGCGCCCTCCAACCCCAAGCCTGCTCCCCGCGATGCCACTGGGGACGGCCCCAACCAGTGGCTCAAGCTGCTGCTGGAGATGGGGCCCTTGATCGTGTTCTTCCTGGGCAACACCTGGTTCGGGCTGATCCCGGGCACGGCGGCCTTCGTGGTGGCGACCGTGGTGTCGTTGCTGGCCTCGCGCGTGCTGTTGCGGCGAATCCCGGTAATGCCGCTGGTGGGCGGCGTGTTCGTGATCCTGTTCGGCGGCCTGACGGTGTTGCTGGACGACGACCTGTTCATCAAGATCAAGCCGACCATCGTCAATTTGCTGTTCGCCGGTCTGCTGCTGGCCGGGCAACTGACGGGGCGGCACTTCCTGAAACTGGTGTTCGATGGTGCCTTCCATCTGACCGATCAAGGCTGGCGCATCCTCACCTGGCGATGGGTGGCCTTCTTCGTGTTTCTGGCGGTGCTGAATGAGGTCGTCTGGAGAACGTTCTCGTCCGACACCTGGGTGGCCTTCAAGGTCTTCGGCAACCTGCCTCTGACCATTGCCTTCAGCCTGGCGCAGATTCCCTTGCTGCTGCGCCACCGGCAGGAGACCGAGGAGGACACCGAGCCGGCCCCGGCGCGGACGCGATGATCCATCCGCGTCCCCTTCACGCCGCCAGACGGCTGTGAGATGGTGATGGACAGGGAACCGAGGGACCGCCGCCGGGTCGACGACCGGGCCAGGATGCCTGGTTGACGCTGGGTGGACCCGGGGCCAAGGGGCGGGGTCCCACGGGACGCTTCCTCGCGACCAACCGCACAGCCCTCACAGTGCCGCAGTCGGGCCATGCCTTCGACCAGACATCCGCATTCTCCCGAGACACCGGCCCTGCCCCTGGGCGACGGGGCCGAGGCGCAGACGCCGAGCCCGGCGGACGACCCCAAGGACGCGCCCAAGGCTGACGGCGGCAAGCCGCACTACCTGGGCCATCGCCAGCGGCTGCGCGAACGCTTCCTGGCGGATCCCGAGGCGTTGCCCGACTATGAACTGCTGGAGTTGCTGTTGTTCCTGGCGCAGCCGCGCGGCGATGTGAAACCCTTGGCCAAAAGGTTGCTGGCGCGGTTCGGCAGCTTCGCCGAGGTGGTGACCGCCGATCCGGCCAGGTTGCGCGAGGTCAAGGGCACGGGTGATGCGGCCGTGGCGGCGTTGAAGACGGCCGAGGCGGCCGCCACGCGCCTGCTGCGGACACGCCTGCGCGACCAGCCGGTGCTGTCCTCCTGGGATCGGCTGCTCGATTACTGTCGCGCGGCCATGGCCTTCCGCGAGACCGAGCAGTTTCGTATCCTGTTCCTGGACACCAAGAACCGGCTGATCGCAGACGAGTTACAGCAGAAGGGGACCGTCAACCACACCCCCGTCTATCCCCGCGAAGTCGTGCGCCGCGCCCTCGAACTGCATGCAACCGCCTTGATCTTAGTGCACAATCATCCCTCGGGCGATCCCACGCCCAGCAAGGCGGACATCCAGATGACGCTGCACATTCGTAATGCTGCCCATGCGGTGGGTGTGAGCGTACACGATCACGTGATTGTTGGACGCGGCGGCCACGTTTCGTTCAAGGCCCAGGGGCTTCTATAAAGCAGACACAAGAATCCGGGTATCGCGCTAGCGATGGCCGACATTTCGCTTGAATTCTTCAGCGGAATGAGAAGAAAATTCATCAAAAGGGTCGTTCTGGTTCATCATCGTCTGGCCCACACCGCCAAGGACAACGCAGCGGGGAAACCGTGTTCGACGCCTATTCGGCTATCGTCCAGCTCATCGAGCGCCTGCACCGGCATTTCCTGGACGTCCTGCGCGCGGAGTTACGCCGGGTCGGTCGCGAGGACATCAACGCGGTGCAGGCTCTGCTTCTCTACAATATCGGCCGGGATGACGTGGTCATTCGCGATCTTCGTGATCGCGGTTATTATCACGGGTCGAACGTCTCCTACAACATTAAAAAGTTGAGTGAGCTGGGGTACCTGGTTCAGGAGCGGAGCGCCCACGACCGGCGCGCTACCCGCTTGCGGTTGACCGAACGAGGCCACACCATATGTGCTGTGGTGGGCGACCTTCAGCAAGCCCTGGTGGATGGCTTGCAGCGCCAAAAGGTCAGCGACCAGGATCTGCGCGAGGCGGGCGCTACCCTGGAATACTTGGAACGCACCTGGACGGACTATATCCGTTACGGCCGAGAGTAGGGTTGGTGCGCGACGGCACCAGGCCGACCCCATATCCCCTTCCCACGCCTCATACCTGACCAATTTAGTCTTGATTGCCGGGCCGGGCTCGACCATGTTCCGGGCAGGCGGACGTGTGCCCGGCGAGGCGCCTTGCCGTCATTCCCATGTTTTTCGCGACCGGTCCGCGCGGGCGCGCGGACCGGCGTCGTCAATCAGGAGCCGCCCCATGTTTATCCAGACCGAGCCCACCCCCAATCCGGCCAGCCTGAAGTTCCTGCCCGGCGAATCCGTGCTGGGTCAGGGCACGGCCCAGTTCGACGCCCCCGACCACGCCGGGGCATCGCCCCTGGCGACGCGGCTGTTTCGCATTCAGGGGGTGGCGGCGGTCTTCCTGGGGGGCGACTTCATCACCGTCAGCAAGGCCGACGCCGCCGACTGGAGCGTGTTGAAGCCGATGGTGTTGGGGGCCATCATGGATCATTACACCGCCGGTGACCCGATCCTGGTAAACGGTCCCGAGAGCGACGGCGCGACCGAGGGCGAGGATCCGGTGGTGCGCCAGATCCGCGAGTTGTTGGACACCCGGGTGCGTCCCGCCGTGGCCCAGGATGGCGGCGACATCATCTTCCATGATTTCCACGATGGCGTGGTCTATCTGCACATGCGCGGTGCCTGCTCGGGCTGCCCCAGTTCCACGGCCACCCTCAAGCACGGTATCGAGAACATGCTGCGCTACTATGTTCCCGAGGTGCGCGGCGTCGAAGCCGTAATGTAGCGGCGATGATCTGGGGGGATGGGCAGCGCCGCAGGCGTGGGCGGCCCCACTCCGCCCGCCCCCTATCCGCTCAAGCCATAGGGCGCCGGGGCCGCATTCACCACCGCATGGAACAAGGTTCTGGCTTCCTTGCGCGCTTCGTGGCCGAACAGCGGATCCTGATTGTCGGCGAAGGCGGCGTCGATCTCCGCCCAGTCCTCCTCGGTCAGGCTGTTCTGGGCCATGGGCAGGACCACACCTTCCTCTTTCTGGAGATGTTTGGTCTGTACCCGCAGGTAATCGGCGACCTGCTCGGCGAAGTGCACCTCGGCGCCTGCCGTTCCGGCCTTGACCTCGTCCAGCGTCGCGCGCATGCGCGCCAGCGCCTGCGGCAGGCTGCGATGCTCGTCTTCCAACTCGTCGAGGATGGCGATTGCCATCGGGTTGCGCTGGCGCAGCCGGGCGAACAGGTAGCGATCCTCCTTGGGATGGTGGAAGCGGTCGACGAAGGTCTCAATGTACTCAAAAATCTGGGTCATCAGATCAAGGTCGAGCACGGCGCCTTCCTGGTGGTCGCGCACCAGGGCGTCCAGAAGGTGCACAACCCGATAGAGGTTGCGATGCTCTCTCTTGATGACGATCAGCGAGTCCATCATGACCTTGGTCCATCCCCGTGCAAGGATCCGGACAAGTGACGCAGTCCGCAGTCATTTGTCTGAACCCCTGCACTCAATCGAATATGGTGTGCGGCGATGTGACCCGGCCGTCGTAACACGGCCGACCGGCTTGCCGCGCGAAACCCCAGGTGGCTCTGGTCCCGGATGAGAGAGGGCCGTGGGCGTATGCCCACCGCGCCGATGACCGGCCCGGCGCCACGGTTCGCGGGCGCAGTATACGCAGCCGCCCGAAGGGCCGCAAAGTCAAAGCGCGGTCATGGCGTGCCCGCCGCCGGGTGGGACTACCAAACGCGCAAGGCAGCCCGGAAGATGTCGGCCAGGTCGGCTTCCGACGGTGCGCGCGGCGCCTGCACAAGCAGGCGTTTCTGTGGCCACGCGCCCCGAACCAGGGCGGGCACGTCGGCCTCGGTGTAGCCCAAGGCGGTCAGTCCATTGGGACATCCCGTGTTGCGCATGATCTCGGCCAACCGGTCGGACAACGCCTTGCCGCCCAGATCCGGCGATAGGCCCTCCACGTCCGCGCCCAGGGCCTCGGCCGCCCGCAGATGGCGCTCGGGGCAGGCCGGCACCGTGAACCGCAAGGCTGCCGGGGCGTTAACCACCACCGAAATCCCATGCGGCACCATGGGCGGTTCGTCCTCGTAGCCCGCCGCCACGAAGCTGTGGTTGAGCCCGGCCACGGCGTAACTCATGGCATGGGGGATATGCACACCGGCGTTGCCGAAGGCCATGCCGGCCAAGGTCGCGGCGAACATCAGGCCGTCGCGAGCCTCATGGTCGGTGGCATCGGCATAAGCCCGCTCCAGGAAGGCCCCGCCGAGTTCAATGGCCTTGAAGGCGCCTATGTCCGACCATGGGTTGGCGCCCTGATAAGGCGGCCGGGCCCCGGGATCCGCCGGCCGGTCCCGCGCGGTGAACGGTCGCGCCGTCCAGCTTTCGATGGCATGGGTGAGCACATCCAGGCCCGTGGCGCAAACCACCCCCACGGGAAGGGTGTAGGTGGTGGTCGGGTCCACCACCGCCCGCGTGGGCTTCAGGACGCGATGGGCGATGCCGGTCTTGACGTTGGCCGAGGTCAGGTCGAAGACCGCCGTGGCGGTCATCTCGCTGCCGGTGCCGCAGGTGGTGGGGCAGGCCAAGTGCGGCTTCAGGGGCCCCGGCGGCGCCACGCCGCCGCCCAGGGGCGCGTTCACATAGGCGATCAGATCGTCGCCATGGGTGGCCAGCAGGTTGGCCACCTTGCAGGTATCGATCACCGAGCCGCCCCCCAGCGACACGAAGCCGTCGAACCGGCCGTTCCGCGCGAAGGCGCCGGCCTCGCGGAACGACGCCTCGTTGGGCTCCACGCGCACCTGGTCATAAAGCGCCACATCCAGGCCGGCGCCCTTCAGCGCGGCCAGGGCGATGGCCGCATGCTCCGTGGCCGCCAGGTGCCGGTCGGTGAACACCGCCACCCGGCGCGGTCCCAGGGCCGCCACGTCGCCTCCCAGTTCCGCCAGGGCGCCATGTCCGTATTTCAGCGGCATGGCGTCAACGGTGAAAATGCGTTCACGGGACATGGCGGAGGGCGTCATGGTGTGTCCTTTCGTGCAGACCGGGTCCGACCAGGGGCCCTGTCAAGTACGCAGGTCCCGTTGGCTTTCACCCGTCCTGGGTACAGGGGTGGCAGTGTTTGGTCAAACCGGGCGCGATATGGTCGCCGGTGGACGAACACCCCCAAGGACCGGTGTTGAGGGATATCGCACAAGGAACAATCGCCTGCGTGCCTGGGCAGCGACGGAAATTGCGGATATTCTAGCATCGGGTCCACAACCTCATGATGGGAGGTTCGCCGATGTTTTCTCTTAGAAGACGCGGACATCGCGACCGTGGCGCCTGTGCCGGGTCGTACCCTTCGGCCCTCTCGTGGACCCGCGGCCGGATCCGGGCTCGAGGCCATGCGATCACGCGGCGCTGCCTCATGGCCGCGATTCTGCTGGTGGGGCTGGGGACCGTGTCGGCGAGCGCGTGGGCGGCGGACGACCGCCTGAAGCGGATCGAGGCGGCCGGCACGCTGCGCGCATGCATCTGGCCCGACTACTACTCGATTACCTATCGCAATCCGCGCACCGGTGTCTTGGAGGGCATTGATATCGACATGGCGCGGGCCTTCGCCGCCGACTTGGGGGTAACGGTGACGTTCGTGGACAGCTCCTTCGCCGCGCTGGTCTCGGCCATGACCACCGACGCCTGCGACATCGCCATGCATGGCGTTGGTGTCCGAGCGGATCGCGCCCAGTCCATGGCATTCAGTGAGCCTCATCTGATCAGCGGCATGTTCGCCGTGACGCCGCTGGATCATCCCACGGTGAAGGACTGGGCCGATATCGACAAAGAGGGGCACGTGGTCGTGGTCCAGAAGGGAACGTACATGGAGCCCGAGATGCGGGCGCGCCTTCGCCACGCCTCGCTGTCGGTGGTCGACGCGTTCAAGGAGCGGGAGCAGGAGGTGATGAGCGGTCGCGCCGATGTGTTCATGACCGACTACCCCTATGGCCGGCGCATGGCGGACCTGACAGACTGGGCGCGCCTGATGGAGCCACCCGAACCCATGGCACCGACCGCCTACGCTTATGCCGTGCCCAAGGATGAGCATACGTGGCTGGCCCGCGTGAACGCCTTTGTCCGCGCGGCCAAGGCCGACGGACGCCTGCGCGCGGCCGCCGAGCGTCACGGCCTGTTGCCGATCCTGGCCGACTAGGGACGAACCGGTGGCGGCACAACCGACAGACCAGCCCCCCGCCACCCACGCGCCGCGCCGCGCCGCCGTCGAGCGGTTGTCCTGGTTGGCCGGTGTCCTGGGGCTGGCGGTGGGGGTGTTGTTCGTCTTGGCCGTCTACGGGGCGTTCCGCTCCGCCATGACCCAATACAGCGAGTCCGCCAGGCTGGTGTCCGACCTGGTGGAAGACAGCGTGACCCGCACCCTGGAATCGGCGGAAACCACCCTTTTGGCGGTGGCCGCCGCCGCCGACCATGCCCTTGATCAAGAATCCGGCCATGGGGCCGACCGTCCTTCCCTCCATGACCACGATCATGACCACGACGATTTGCCCCATTTGGTGGCGCAAACCATGCTTTTCGCCCCCTATATGCGTCAGGTGGTCGTCGCCGACGCCGATGGCCGGGTTCTGATGGACAGCGCGGGGCCGGCGCGCAACCGTCGGGTCGACCTCAATCAGCTGGACCTGCCCTTGTCGGCCGATGGTCGATGGCAACCACGGCACAGCGCCTCCTTGCACCGTGGCCTGATCCTGGGTACTGCGTTGCCGGGCCGCTACCTGCCCATGCTCAAGGGACCCGCCGACCCATCACCCCGGCGCGTGGTGCCGGCGACGGTGCGCGTCGGCGCCGACCGCCTGGTGATCGGGGCCCTCAACCCGGCCAGCCTGCGGCACATTCTGGACCACGGTCGGCGGGGACCGTCCGGCGCCGTCTGGCTGACGCGCCTGGACGGTACGCCCGTCATCACGGCGCAGGACAACGCAACCTCCATCCTGCGCGACCGGACGCTCCCACTCATGCCCCTGGTGAGCAAGGGCGTCGAATCGGGACTCCTTCCTTTGTCCAAGGCGGACGGAACCGGGGTGGCGGGACACGCCGCGTTCCGGCTTTCGGAGCGCTATCCTCTGGCGGTGGTCGTTGCCGTGGCCCGGCGCGATGGCGAGCAGGCCTGGCTGGAGGCCAATGGCACCATGCTGTTCTGGGGGATGCTGTCGCTGATCGGGCTGTTGGCCGGCGGTGCCCTGCTGCTGCGCGAAACCCTGCGCCGTGGCCGCCTGGAAAGCCGTTTGCGTCTGGTCGGCCTGACCGAGGCCGTGTTCGCCCATTCCACCGAGGCGATGGTGATCGCGGATGGCGACCGGCGCGTTCTGGCGGCCAATCCCTCGTTCCTGGTGGCCACCGGCCACGATGCCGAGGACGTGGTCGGCCGGCCGGTGTCCGACTTCCTCTCGCCCGCCGAGGACGCGGACGCCGATGCCGACCACACCCCGAGTGGCCTGGACCACCAGGGCTGGCCGCGCGGCGTATGGCGTCTGTGGTGCCGGTCCGGCGAGGTGCGGTCCATCGACTACCGCGAGGCGCCGCTGTTCCAGGACGCCACCATCCTGACCCTGACCGACATCACCGATCGCATCGCCGCCGAACGCGCCTTGTCGGACGCGCTGCAACGCGCGGAACTCGCCAACCGCGCCAAGACCGAGTTCCTGGCCTCCATGAGCCACGAACTGCGCACGCCCTTGAACGCCATCCTCGGTTTTTCGGAGATTCTGCGGGATCAGGTGTTCGGTCCGGTCGGGTCGCCGCAATACCGTGACTACGCCATGGACATCCACAGCAGCGGTTCGCACTTGCGCGACATCATCAACGACCTGCTGGATCTGGCCAAGATCGAGGCCGGCAAGTTCGAACTCGATCCTGCACCCTTGGACATCAACGACGAGGTCGCCGCCTGTTGCCGCCTGGTCAGCGAGCGGCTCAACGACCACGGCTTGACGCTGACCCTGGGGCGACCCTTGACCGACCCCATGCTGCTCGTCGACGACAGGGTGTTCCGGCAGATGCTGTTCAACCTTCTGTCCAACGCCATCAAGTTCACGCCGCCGGGCGGCCGGATCTGGGTGTCCGGCCACCACGATGATCACGGGCGTCTGCATGTGGCCGTGCGCGACACCGGAATCGGCATTTCACCGACGGAGTTGGGGCGGATTTTCCGGGCCTACGAACGGGCCATCAACACCGAGACCCGGCATATCGAGGGCAGCGGCCTCGGCTTGGCCCTGGTCAAGTCGATGATGGACCTGCATGGTGGAACAGTGACGGTGGACAGCACCCCGGACCAGGGGTCCACCTTCACGCTGGTGTTCCCGGCCGCGCGCTGCCTGCCGCGCATCGAGACCGGATAGGCGCCGGCCAGCGATCCCGGCTATGCGCCACCCCGACACGTGGGCCATGCCCAGACCTCCCCACACCCCCACAGGACGAGTGCCGCCGTGCCCATGTTTCCGACTCAGGATGTGTTCACCGCCCTCGGCCTCGTTTTGGTGATCGAGGGCTTGCTGTACGCTTTGGCGGTGGGATCCATGAGAGAGATGATCCGTCAGGCCCTGGAGATGCCGGACCGCGTGTTGCGGATGGGCGGTCTGGTGTCCGTGGCCCTGGGGGTGCTCGTGGTCTATCTCGCGCGTCTATAGCTGTCGGCGAGAGGCCGGCGCGGGGACAGCCCCGGCTACCCTGGCCGGCCTTGATTCTGACTCATTGGGGCCAAGGCCATATGATACCGACCGTCCTTGGTCCTGACTTGTCAGGCCCAAGGACATACGCCGCTTCGCGACGCCGACGCCGTCACGTCGGCCGCCCGACAAAAGAAGGCATTTTTTGGCGGTATTATGCGAGCGACAGCAGATTGTGATCGTTTCTCATTGCGCGTATGTGCAGGGTGTGCCCGCGCCTTAAGGCACAGCGCACCAGTCCGCAAGAAAACGGTGCGCTGCCCGCCATATCACGGCGACCGAGCGCACCCTAGAGTGAAGCGGGATCAGCTTGGGTCAAGCTGACCCGACTTCACTCTCATTCTATAGGTTTTGAGTATCTTCGAGATCAAGTTGGTCCGTATCGCGACCCAACTTGATCTCGGAATAC